>Ga0302319_10025305_pt1 | contig 10515 bp, 12 predicted proteins | sample Bog_T0_2_FD_203319 | JGI IMG/M metagenome (GOLD analysis project Ga0302319, IMG submission 203319) | Peat permafrost microbial communities from Stordalen Mire near Abisko, Sweden - Bog_T0_2 | ecosystem: Environmental > Terrestrial > Soil > Wetlands > Peat | place: Sweden: Abisko, Stordalen Mire... | reverse complement strand
GAGATGGAAAATGGAAAATGGAAAATGGAAAAAGGGCACGCTGAACTTGCGCGTATCCAATCAGATTGAAAATGCCGTTTTGATAGGCCAAAAGCCCGGCTGTCTCTTCCATGGTTGCGCGCGGGTGCGGGACCAAGAGTGTGCCGAAACTGGAATTTCGGGGCGAGGGGCGAAAGCCAGGCAAAAAAGCAGAGACGCCCGACCGCCGGATTGGTTGGGAGATCCGGTGACCGGGCAGTCCGGCAGGCAAATGGAAAATGGCAAATGGAAAATGGAAAATGCGGGGCCTCCGGGGCTTAGCCGCAGCGCTGGCTGGCGCCGCATTCGGTGCAGCGGCCGCAGTTGTGAATAACTTGGGAATAAGGCCTCGGGGGGAGTGGAATATCCTGTGATTAGGCGGGGATTCATCGGTGGATGTTGGTGATTCACCGTGGGGGACCACAGCATGTGGTGGTGTCGATCGAAATCCAACCACAATCTGTAGTGTCCGGGAAGAGGGATTTCGGAATATCTTTCTAGAAAACGCGCCGGATTGCGGAGGGGCTGGCGGTAGCGGCTGTCCATGAGGCATTTACGACGCGGGTGTCGGGAGTCGCCGGTTTACGTTCGTTTTACCGCCGGTGGGTCCTTGCTGGCTATCGGGGAGCAAATTGTCAATTGTGGCATGGTGATCCCCTCTGAGAGGCTTCCGGCGAGCCGCTGTTTTTGCCATCGTCGGTGATGCTGGCTTTGCGCAAATGCTCAGCGAGACGATGGCGTCCGCGAGGGCGATTCCTCCGGAATCCGATGGCGTTTGTCGCTTAAGCGCGGGCGCGGTGGAGATCGTGAAGTGGAAGGGGAATCAGCCGGTGGCGGCGAGCGAGGGAGGCGGGGTGCTCAAGGTTGAAAACGGGGCGGTGACCGCATGGGACGGGGATAAGGAGCGGCCAACGTGGCGAATCGAGATTCCGGCGGCGGGGCCGTAATGGGTGGTGATCAATCGCGATGAGTTGGCGTGAAATGAAAAATGAGAAATGAAAAGTGCAAAATGCAAATTCTGAACCGAATGCGCCTTCTTGCTGTCTGAGTATTGACTCTGCGGAGTTGCCATTATTTGGGCGCAATGCGTGCAATTTTGGCGAATCGCGCGTATCAGTTGCCAGGTAATGACGAAGTCGCTTGTCTCTCATTCGAAAATCGGGCTGCGGATCGCTGCCGTGGTCGGGCTGGCCATGGCGGTTTGTGGAGGGGCCGGGTGGGTCCGGGGGGAGACGGGCGCCGCGCTGACGCCGGCCCAGGCGCTGACGAGGAAGGATATTGCATGCGCGTGGAATGGAAATGGAAGGGACAGTCTTTCCCTGACGGTCAGCAATTTGTCGAATGAGCCGCTGCTCATCGATATTCCTGCCGGGCAGATCGCGGCCAATCGGGCCGGCGTTTCGAAGATGATCGTGCTGCGCGCGGCGCAGCTCCAGGTGCCCGCGCATGGGTCGGCGGAAGCGTCGCTCCCGGCCGCCGCGCTTTCCTCGGGCAATGCGCTCGTTTCGGAGCCGTTCCAATCGTCGGCCGACGCCGAGCCGCGGATGGACGGCCTGCTCAAATTCCTTTCCACGCAGCCGGATGCTCCCAAGGAAACGGCGCAGCTCGCCACGCTCTGTTTGCTGGAAAACATCGATTTCCAAAAGTGGGAGCAATTTCTCTCGCCGCAAAAAGCCGGAGATCCCGCGGGCCAGCCGCATCCCACGCCGGCCCAGGTGACGCAGGCGGTCGATGCGATGGGGATTTTGCGCTCGATCGCTCCGGCGCAGACCTTCGCGCTTGCCAGCGATTCCGGGCTGAAGCTGCTCGCGCTCCGGAACCCGTGGTGCCGGGCGAAGGCCATGGAACTCTACGGCATTTCGATCGCCGGCGCGGATGGCCAGATCCCCAATCTGGGGCAACTCCTGCATACGAAGCCGGGCGACAATTGCCCGATCTGCCGCCAGCGGGCGCTGATGCAGCAAGGGGCGAGCGATTTCTAAAAGTCCTGGATTAGGGCGGGACGAGCTTCGATTGCACGAGGTCCAGGTTGAGATGCAAATGTCCGGCTTTGCCGACTTCGCATCGGGAGACCACGCCGGATACCGTGATTTCTGATCCAGTGGCGAGTTTGTCCTCGGACGGCGTGGAGTCTTCCGGAAATGTGAGCCACATCCATGCGCCAAGCCTGTTGCCGTTCCAGGTTGTCGCCCGACGGTCCGTCACGTGGATGAGGAACTTGTGTGGGGTCCAGTGGGGTCGATCGAGTTGATCGATGCTCAGATGCAACAGGGCGGGCTGGCCCTTGAGGCTCTGGGCGAAGTGTTGGTTGAACTCCGTCGCGCCCGCGTCAAGGGTGGCTGCGTCTTGCAGCTTCAGCAGGATGCTCGCTGGAGTGGAATTAATGATCTGCTCGAGCGAGGCGACTGTGCCGGGAGGAACGACCGGCGCAGGCAAACGCGGAATCGCCGGGGGCGTCGCCGGAGCAGCGGGTGGCGCCGGAGCGGGCGGCGGTTTTACGAAAGCAAGCGGGGGCGCGGGTTTTGGCGTGGGTGTCCGGACGGGCTCGGGTGGAAGAAACGGTTCACTCTCGGCTATTTTGCCGGGTTCGCGCACTTCCACGTCGTCGATCTGGATCTTTCCGGAGCCGATGAAGGTCGAGATGACCAAATCCCGGAGATCCGGATTAGCCGTCGTGCGGGTGTATTTGATGTGGATATCGCGCCAACTGCCGTCTTCCGGCAGCTCCTCGGTCCAAAACACCGATCCGCTGCCAGGCTGGTGAATGGCGACGCGAAGTCCCGGGCCTTTGTAATCGACCGTACGAGCGCGGAAGAGCACCTCCACCTGCTGGAGCTGCTTCATGTGGAATTCCTGATGGATTTCCTTCATCCGGGCTTTCGAGGCTTCGATCTCGCAAACACGATTTCCATCGTGCAGCAGCACGTTTCTGCCGTCGCCTTTCCAAAACTGCATGCCGGCTTCAAACCCGCCGTTGGTGATGAGGCTGCCCCCAGTGTCCATCTCTGCGCCGTTGCTGGACAGACCGGCGAAAGAAAGCGCTGAAGCGAAAATCAGCAAACGCGCCGCCAGGTATTTAGTCATGGGGATGAAAAAAATTCGGACCTCCGAGGCTGGCGGCGAGGGTAGGGCTGGCGGGACGGACGTGTCAAACCCGATCGGACGGGGCCTGCGGCAAGAGGTGTGATTAAAAAGTGGCGCCAAGAAGGGAAGTGACAGGTGACTCTCGGAAATCGTCCTCGTTCTTGTCCCTCGTTCTCGTCCTTGCTCGGGGGCGAGAGGTGGACGGGCTCCTTCTTTGCCCTCCTTCCGAAATTCGCTTCGCTCCGAGCTCGCCCCTTGCCTGGACCTCCTCCAGCGCCTCCCCCGAAAGGCTCGGAGGACGAGGACGAGAACGAGGGACGAGGACGAGGGACGAGGACGACTGCCGCTGCGGACGTGCGCGAGCGACTTTTGAGAAGCTGCGACGCTTTGTAGTCAGGGCCGGCCCTGAGGCATCCCTCGGAAGGTAAAATTCGCAAGACCGGCTTTACGGAGGGGATGCGCTTCGCTACACAGGCTGGCGGCCATGTTTCGTTCCCTCACGCTTTTCTCCTGCGCCGCCGCTTGCGCGCTGGCGTGCGGGGAATTTGCGATGGCGGCGGACGCCGGCTTTCAGCCGATTTTCAATGGCCATGACCTCGCCGGATGGGAGGGCGACCCGCGGTTTTGGTCGGTGGGCGATGGCGCCATCCGCGGGGAGACTTCGCTCCAAAAGTTGTGCCTGAACAATACCTTTCTCGTCTGGAAAGGGGGCGTTTTGAAGGACTTTGAACTGCGCTTGAAGTTCCGTTTGCGCAACGGGAATTCGGGCATCCAATACCGCAGCAGGGATCTCGGAAAATGGTCGGTGGCCGGCTACCAGAGCGAGATCGACAATACCCCGGGGGCGACCGGTTTTCTTTACGAAGAGCGGGGGCGCAAATTTCTCGCCTACATCGGAGAAGCGGTGGAGGTGGACGGCGCCGGGAAGCCGCACGTCACGGCGGTGCTAGCGGAGAAAAAGGCGCTGATCGCGGAAAACTATTACCGGCCGCGGGAGTGGAATGATTACCGGATCAGCGCAGTCGGCAATCACCTCGAACATTTTGTGAATGGGGTGAAGACGGTGGACGTTACTGATGACGATACCTCGAGGAGGGCCTCGGAAGGCATTCTCGCGCTGCAAATCCACTGCGGACCGCCGATGCTTGTGGAATTCAAAGATATTTTGTTGAAGAATCTGTAACACCTGACCATCAAGTTATTTCCGAATATGACTACCCGACGCGACGCCTTGAAGAATCTCGCCCTCACCACCGGCGCGCTGGCGATCAGCAGCCGCTTCGCTTTTGCCCAGGCGCCCGCGGCCCAGGAAGAAGGCGCCTTTAAGCTGCCTCCCCTCGGATACGATTACGACGCCCTGGAGCCATTTATCGACGCGGAAACGATGAAGTTGCACCACGACAAGCATCATGCGGCTTACGTGAGCAAGCTGAACCAGGCGGTGGCTTCGGCGCCGGAACTCGGAAAGAAGCCGATCGAAGAAATCCTGACGAATCTGGATGCGGTCCCGGAGGCGATCCGCAAGGACGTGAGGAATCAGGGGGGCGGGCACGCCAACCACTCCCTGTTCTGGCAGACCCTGAAGAAAAACGAGAATGGAAAGCCTGCGGCGGAACTGGCGAAAGCCATCGATGCTTCGTTCGAGAGTTTCCCGAAGTTTCAGGAGAGCTTTTCCGCGGCGGCGACGAAGGTGTTTGGGAGCGGATGGGCGTGGCTGGTGTGGAAGGACAAGAAATTGACGATTGAATCCTCGCCGAACCAGGATTCACCGCTTTCGAGCGGCGGATATCCGCTGCTGGGAATCGACGTTTGGGAGCACGCTTATTACCTGAAATATCAGAACCGCCGGGCCGAGTACATCAAGGCGTTTCAGAATGTGATCAACTGGGATTTCGTGGGGGCGCGGTATGGTGCGGTAGCGAAGGGGTAACTGCAACAAGCTGATTGCGCGCGGTCAGACTTCCGCGTAGACGTTTAGTGTGAGTCTGGCCGAAATCAAACAAGCTGTAAACGAGCTCTCGCCGGAAGAACTGGCGGAGTTGGCGGCGTTCGTCCATTCCCGGGACGACGCGGCTTGGGATCGGCAGATCGACTCCGACTTCGCAGAGGGTGGCCGGCTGCGTGGTGTGCTGGAAGAAGTGCGGGCGGATATGAAAGCGAACCGGCTCGAAGAACTCCCGTGATCGGCAAGGCGCATCGGCGTTTTTGGAAGAGCTTTGACGGTCTTCCGCCCGCAGTGCAAACCCTCGCGAGAGAGAAATATGCATTGTGGAAAAAGGATCCGTATCATCCGTCGCTGAAATTTGAAGAACGTCGCGAAGGTGTTTGCGTAGTGCGCATTGGCGATCACTATCGCGCCGTTGGCTTACGCGAGGGCGAATTCGTCGCGTGGTTCTGGATCGGCAGCCATGAGGAATACAACCGATTCCGGTTTTGACCTCCGCATCGGAACGGGCGTCGTGCATTTCCGGTTTGCGCGGCCTTGAACCATGGGGCTGCGACCCCGCTGGGGTCAGACGAGTGGCGGAATGTGACCGGCGGTGTCGCTGCGCTCAGATGTTGGCTACAAGCTGTGATGCCTTCGGCATCGAAAATGAGTTTCCCGGAGATACTCGCAGCGACCGCTTGCGAGTCGGATGACGGCCCGTCTCAGCGGGAGGGGCACCTTCACGCCGTAGCGGCTGGGGTGCGCGCTGCCCGAAGCTTGAGGAGCGAGAGCATCTCAGCCATATCCACCAAGCCCTCAGCTTCCTTTCGTTCAGCCGCGTTCAGTGGCGTTCCGTGGTCCTGGCGATCCAGCAACTCCGTCAGCCGATGCTTTACGCCTGCGGGAAGACGGAACTTTCCGAGATCGCCCGGGGCATGGAGCCGGAGATGAATGGTGTTTGGCACGACGAAAGCGTATAACTGCAAAGACTCGTGGCGGCAAGAATGGAAAGCCTTGCTTCGAACAGTCCGGATATTTTTCAGGCTGCGCATTGATGTTCGCGCGTGAGTTTTGCAGGGTGGGCGGGTGTTCAAGAGAATTTCCATGGCGCTTCAGCGTCTTCCCGACGGCTCGCGCTTTGTCGCCTGCATCATTATCTATGGCCTGGCGGCCAGCCTGGTGGCGGTGGCGTTTGAGGAGGTGATCAACTGGGTGTATGAAGCGGTTTATGTTCTGCCTTCGCAGCCCTCGTCCGCGTATTTCCATTGGTTCCCCTGGATCAGCCTCGCGGTGATCTCCGCGGTGTCGATCTTGTCGGGCTGGATGCTTTCGACATTTTGCCCGGAGGCGGCGGGGAGCGGCATTCCGCAGCTCAAGCTGGCGTTTTGGAAGGACTTTGGGCATACGCCGGCGCGCATCGCGTGGGTGAAATTTATTGCTGCCGGGTTGGGGATTGGGGGCGGGCTCAGCCTGGGGCGTGAAGGTCCCAGCGTGCAACTCGGCGGGAATGTCGCGTCCACGATCGCGGGCTGGCTGGGGATCGCGAAGCAGAACAAGCGCGCGGCGGCGGCGGCGGGCGCAGCGGCGGGTCTGGCGGCGGCCTTCAATGCGCCCCTGGCCGCGGTGGCCTTTGTGCTCGAAGAAATCCTGGAGGATTTGAACAGCCGCCTGCTGGGGCCCGTGCTGCTGGCTTCGGTGATCGGGGCGTTTGTGGTGCATGCCTTCATGGGCGCCCAGCCGGCGTTCGATTTGCCGCGGATCGATGAGCCGACCTGGCGCGCCTACGCGCTGATGCCGTTCAGCGCGGTGTTTGCGACGCTGGCGGGCGTGGTGTTTCAGCGCGGCTCGCTGGGTCTGCGCCTGCGGTGCCGGTCGTGGAAGAAGCTGCCGCCGATGTGGCGGCCATTGCTTGCCGGATGGGTGACGTGGATTTTCGGCATAATCGTCTACGAAAAGACCATGGATCCCCGGACCGTGCATCTCGGCGTATTCTCTCTCGGCTACAGCGATCTTACACTCGCGCTGGTGACGGGCATCACGTGGAAACTCGCGCTCGCCTTGCTGGTGGCCAAGCTCATCGCCACGATCGCTTGTTACGGACTCGGCGGGTCCGGCGGCATTTTTACTCCGAGCCTGTTTTTTGGTGGCATGTGCGGCATCGTGGTCGCGGGGATCAGCAGCCACTTCTCGGCGTTAAATGAATCCGATCGGATTCTTTTGGTGGTGGGTGGAATGAGCGCCTGTCTGGGCGGCGTGGTGCAGGCGCCGGTCACCGCGGTGCTCATCATTTTCGAAATGACGCATCAGTTTTCCCTCGTGCCGGGATTGATGATCGCCGGCCTGGTCAGCCAATTGATCGCGCGGTGGTTTAACCGCGAGAACTTCTACCAGGAGGTGCTGACGCAGGACGGCCACAATATGGAGCACGTGATTCCTCCTCGCGATCTGCGGAGCTGGCAGAATCTTCCGATTTCCGCAATCGCCCATTTCAAGCCGGTGGTCGTCGAAGACCTCAGTCCCGAAGCCCTCGTGCAGGCGCTCGCCAAATCGCCGTATGATCGTTTCCCGGTAGTCAAGGACGGCGCTCTCGCCGGGATTCTGCTGCGCAGCGAGGTGGTTCTGGCAGAGATGGAGAGGCGCGCCGTGCGGCCGATTCCCGCAGTGAGCGCGAAACCAGACCAGACCGTTCGCCAATGCCAGTCGCTGCTCATCGAGTCCGAGTGCGGGCTGATCGTGGTGGTGGATGACGGTCGCGGATTGCCGCTGGCGGTGGTGACGCTGCATGACCTGCTCCGCGCGCAGACGGCGATGACGGAACGGGAGGGGTAGGGGGGCGGGGGGATGGAAAATGGAAAATGGAAGATGGAAAATGGAAAATGAGCTCCGTTGGGAGGGGTGCAATCAGAAGGGCGGTTCGCTCGTTTCTCTATGCACATGGCAATTCTTCATCGATGGCAGCGGCGCCGCGTGGCGCGCGAGTCTTTCGGGTGGGGTTGCGCAAACTTACCGACCTGAACTATGACCAAGCGCACCTTTTTTCTCAGCACGCTCAGTGCAGCCGGAGGGCTGGCTGTTGCGAAGCAAATGGGATTCCTTAAAGCTGTCACTCCCATGGCTGTCGCTCCTACAAATGCCACTCCTATGAATACCAACGAAACGCAAGTCACCGTGCGCCTGCTGGACGCAAAGGGCGCGCTCACGCCACCGCTGACCGTGCCCAAGGTGGTGAAGTCTGACGCGGCGTGGAGAGCCGCGCTGACGAACGAGCAGTTCCGGGTCAGCCGCGCGGAGGGGACGGAGCGCGCCTTCTGCGGCATCTTCCATGATAATCACAAGGAGGGCGTCTATACCTGCGTCGGGTGCGGCCTTCCGCTTTTCCGCTCGGATGCGAAGTTCGACTCGGGCACCGGCTGGCCCAGCTTCTTCCAGCCCGTGGCCGCGGAGAATGTGTCGAACACGACAGATACGAGCTACGGCATGGTCCGCACGGAGATCCATTGCACGCGGTGCGATTCCCATCTCGGCCACGTCTTCAATGACGGCCCGAAACCGACCCGGCTGCGTTATTGCATCAATTCCGCCGCGCTCGATTTTCATGAGAACGGCGCGAAATCCGCGCGGGAAAAGATCGTGTTCGGCGCGGGATGCTTCTGGGGCGTGGAGGCCAGGTTCGCGAAAGTGAAGGGCGTCACGGGCACGCGGGCCGGCTATTCGGGAGGGATCCCGAAGAACCCGTCCTATGAGGAGGTGTGCTCGCATACAACTGGCCATGCCGAAGTGGTGGAGGTGGAGTATGATCCCGCGCAAACCAGCCTCGATGCCTTGCTCGACGTGTTTTGGGGGAGTCACGATCCGACATCCCAGCGCCGCACAGGGCCGGACTTTGGCGGGCAGTACCGATCGGCGATTTTCTTCAACAAGCCGGAGCAGGAAGCCGAGGCGCGCGCCTCGGCGGCGGGACTGGAGGCTTCGGGAAAGGTTTCGGGGCACGTGGCCACGGAGATCGCGCTGGCCACGCCTTTTTATGCGGCGGAGGAGTATCATCAGAAGTATTATCTGAAGCATGGCGGCGCGAGTTGCCGGATTCCGTGATGGGAAGGATGCGAAGCATGGGAAGCATGGGAGGAATGAGGCTGATGGACGGCTTCTTGATTCTTTCGGGGGCTTTGTGTAGACAGGGCGGAATCGCGACCCGCATGGGCGCGGCGCGCGCTTGGATCCTATCTCTCACAGTCCAGAATCGACCGATGCCGAACTGCTCCAGGCGGGCTATCGCTATGCCATCGCGCTGACGCATCATCCGGAGGATGCGGAGGACCTGGCGCAGGAGGCGTGGCTGAATCTGAGCCGCCGCTATGGGCGCGTGGAATCGCGGGCCCTCCTCTTTACGACTATTCGGAATCTCTTCATTGATCAATGCCGGCGGAAGAAGGTGGTGCAATTTGAATCGCTGGATCAGCCGGAGCCGCCGGAATTGCCGGCAATCGAGCCGGAAGAGCCGGGAGTGAAAGGCGATCTCGATCGCTTGCTGGCGACCCTGCGGGCGAATGAGCGCGAGATGTTATTTCTCCATTACCACCAGGGCCACACCGCCGAGGAAATCTCCCGGATGACGAGCCAGCCCCGCGGAACGGTTCTGAGCCTCATTCACCGGGCGATCGCCAAACTCAGGGAAGCGGCCGCCAGCGCGGCTTCATCGCCGGGCTGCAATCAATGGATGCTCTTTTTCGTATCATTCGTATGAGGCTTATGCTGCCCCGGATGAATCGGGTCCATTTTCCATAGACAATGTCCGAACTGCGTCACCAGATCCGCGCATACTACGACGCGAAGGCGATCCCCGCTGAAAAGGCGGAGGCCATCCTCGCGCGCGGTCGCGCCGCGGCGGCGGGGGAGGAGCCGGCGGATGAAAAGATGGCCGCGTTCCCGGTGTCGCGCGCGCGGTCCTGGAGCAGAGGACTCTCCCTGGCTGCGGCGCTCCTTGTCTTCGCGGGGCTCGCGGGTTGGTGGGCGCGGCGGGAAATGTCTCGCCCGTCATTTGCGATGGTCGCTCCGCGGATCATCGAGTTTTTTGGGAGCAGCCCGGAATTGGCGCACGCGCCGAAGGACAAGACGGCCCTGCGCGACTGGTTGCTCGCGCGCGGCGCGCCGGCGGATTTTCAGATCCCGGCGAGCCTCATGCCCCTGGAAAGCTTCGCGTGCAGTGTGGTGGAGATGCACGGGCGCGCGACCTATCTCTCCTGCTACTGGCGCGAAGACAAGCCGGACCGCGGAGATCACGAACTCATTCACCTGCTGGTCGGAAGACGCAGCGATTTCAAGGACGCTCCATCGTCGTCGCAACCCGAGCGGCGCGAAATGAAAGGCTGGAGCTTTGCCTCATGGTCGGAGGGCGATGTCGTCTATACGCTGGCCACCGCGGCGCCCCCGGAGAAGTTGACGCCATTTCTCGCGCGGACGGGATCGCAGCGGTTCCTCGCGCTGGC
>Ga0302319_10025304_pt1 | contig 10515 bp, 6 predicted proteins | sample Bog_T0_2_FD_203319 | JGI IMG/M metagenome (GOLD analysis project Ga0302319, IMG submission 203319) | Peat permafrost microbial communities from Stordalen Mire near Abisko, Sweden - Bog_T0_2 | ecosystem: Environmental > Terrestrial > Soil > Wetlands > Peat | place: Sweden: Abisko, Stordalen Mire... | reverse complement strand
ACGCCGGCTGAATTCCATTGCTGGGTCACGTTGTTCAACACATCCCATCCGCCCGAGCCAAGATGCTCGCATTGGGTGCCGAAGAACATTCCCGTTCCATTCATATACATGGCGACATCGAACTCGAGCACCTGCGTCACGGCGAGATTATCGATGTAGAGATCGGTGTCATACGTGAAGTTGTGCAAGCTGGGAACGAGGGTCTTGCCTTCATCGGGAAGTCCCTGCGTTGAATATTGCCCGATCACGGGGTTGTACCACAGAACCACTCCGTACGGCGTGGACCCCGTGGTATTGAACTGGGCAGCGGCCCCGCTCAAAGAAGGCGACTTGATTTTTTGCGCCATGGACCAGTTAAGTCCCGTGCAGGGAGAGCAATCAACATAGACGGGCGGGAGCTGACCCCAGCTTTGCCAGCCGTTGCCGGCCTGGAGGTTGGAGAGCTTGGTACCGGCATCGCTGACGGTGAAATCGATCGTGGAGGAGGCCGTTCCTCCGCAGTTATCCCACTCCTCGATGACCGTGTGCTGCGCGCCGGCGCTCAACTCGAGTGACTTGTTCAGCGTCGCGCCCTGCGCCTTGTAAAGCAGTTGGTTATTTGCATAGACGCCCATGGAGGCCACGCCCGTGGAACAGGTCGAGGTGGCTGTCGCCATAAAGTCCACCAGCAAGCCAACGGTGCTGTTGGGCGCCGGAGAAGTCACACTCACTTTGCTCGCCGTGGCCACCACGACGGGTACGGCGGTATAAGTCGAACCGCCGCAATAATCCCATTCCTGGACGACCGTTTCGTGGTTGCCGAGGGTCAAGGGTATGGCGGTGTTCAACTCACTTCCATTCACTACCTTGACGAGCAGGTTATCGACATAGACGCCCATGGAGGCCACTCCTCTGGAACACGTCGATGTCGCCGACGCGACATAAGTCGGCAGCAAGCCGACAGTGCTGTTGGCCGCTGGCGAGGTGACGGAAACACCGCTCTGGCCGGCGGCTGTGGCAGCGACTGTAACGGCGATCGGAGTATACGTGGAACCGCCGCAGTAGTCCCACTCCTGCACCACAGTCTGATGATTGCCTGCGGTGAGCGAGATGCTGGTGCTCAACGTGTTTGCGTCAACCACTTTGACAAGTTGGTTGTCGACATAGACGCCCATCGAAGCCACGCCGCGGGAACAGGTCGTGGTGCTGGTGGCGATATAACTTGCTGTAGTACCGACGGTTTGCCCGTTGGAAGGGCTGCTCACGGTGACCGTCGCCCAAGCTGAGGGGGCGACGGCGAAAAGGGTAAGGAGGGAGTAGGAGATGAATCGCATGCGATTGCCTCTGGAGATGAAGTGGATTGACGAAAAAACTTTTCGCATGCTGGCAACCGACTTCAAATGCCGCGCATCTAGGTATGTACGGAGATACCCGAACACCGCAGATGAGCGGGACTGAAGCAGCCGAGGAGACGACGAGAAGTTCACGAGAATCCTGTCGTGTCAGGGAATGTAGGAGTTCCCTGCCGGTTCGATTATTTGGCGAATCCCTTCAGATCGTTCACAAGAAGGGCCCTTCCCAATGAGAACGTTCAGGGCTGTTTCTGAGTGACGCAGACCGTACAACGCCAAATAAGAACGACTCAGCAACCTCTAGTCACACTCCAACGATGGACGCGTAACATCCACAGTCGAAACGATATTGCGGGCAAGCCGATGACCGAACCAGGATATAGAAGCGAATGGGATTCTTATCCCAAACTTCCTGGCAGAGATCTCCGCCACGCCGAAGGCAACCACTCATCCAAAAAAGAAATCTGCACCCATCATGCCATGGTTGTGCAAGGGTAATCAATACTCGTAACCGCGAAAATAGCCTGAAGTTCCCTGTTTGGGGAGCTGAATCCCCGCAAAGTTGTATGCGGATCGTCCCCCCCTCCTTATATCGGCTGTACATCTGTCTGCGTATAGGGGTCGAGATGATTTTCTCGCCTGTGGCGGAGAATTCACATTCGAACGACGATCCGGCGAGGGCCCTTGGCAATTTGCGTGGCGCAGTGTTCGGCAAACCCCATCAGCCTGGCTGCTCTTGTGATCGCTCGCTGTCAGTGCTGATGCCCGTCCTGATCAATATCTAAATTTCATTTCTGGTCTGCGTCGCTGATCGTAGTCGCCGCTCCTTCGAAGACTTTGCCGGCTGTGCGATGACTCCGCCGCGGTCCCCCCCAGGGGCCATCCCCAGCCTCCTGCGAAACGTCCCATACAACCGATGAACCCATTCCCTCAACTAATGGAACTGCTGGTTCAGGTTGAGTTTGGGGCAGGATGATGACTCAAGTCTTCAGAACCAGCGACTCATTCCACCTCGGAAGAGGAGCGCAGCTTTCGGTGACGCTCCAGCTGATGTGTCATTCATTTGGAGGTCACACGATGCGTTCCTATCCAGGTACCAAGAAGCCAGGTCCCGGCACTTTATTTCAGTGGCTTTGTCTCGGCTGCCTGCTCGTGATTACTCTCGCAGTAACGGGTTGCACGAGTAAGATGTCCGGTGTGTCGCCGGCGAAGACGCTGACGTCGATTGCCGTGACGCCAGCCACGCCGAGCATTGCCGTAGGCGCAACCGAGCAGTTCACAGCGACCGCAACGTACAGCGACGGCTCGACAGCGAACATCAGCTCGGCAGCAACCTGGGCCGCTGCGAGCAGCTCGATCGCGACTGTGAATGCGAGCGGCATGGCGACCGGCGTGGCCGCGGGGTCAACAGCGGTGAGCGCTGCAATGATTGGCGTGAGCGGGACAACAACCCTGAGTGTCACGGGCGGATCAACCAAGACGCTGACCTCCATTGCCATAACACCGGCAAACGTGAGCATTGCGATTGGTGCAACGCAGCAGTTTACCGCGACTGCAACCTACAGTGACAGTTCGACGGCGAACATCAGCTCGACGGCAAGCTGGGCGATCGCAAGCACGGCGATCGCGACCATCAATTCCAGCGGCTTGGCTACGGGCGTCAAGGCTGGCCCCACAAGCGTGACCGCTTTGCTGAGCGGGGTGACGGGGACGACGCCGTTGACCGTGACCGCAACCGCGAAGACGATCACTGCGATCGCCGTAACGCCGGGTGGAACGAGCTTCGCCATGGGTGCCACGCAACCGTTCACGGCTACCGCGACCTACAGCGACAGCACGACGGCAAACATCAGCACGACGGCAAGCTGGAGCGTGGCGAATAGCGACGTGGCGACGATCAACAGTTCCGGCGTGGCCAGCGCAGTTGCTTCGGGTACGACCACTGTGTCTGCTTCGCAAGGCGGGGTGAAGGGCAGTGCTTCATTTACGGTGACCATAGCGGCTGGCACGGGCGTGAATATTCCAATGTGGCATGTGGACCCGGCCCGTAGCGGATTGAACGCGAGCGAGCTGTCGCTGACGCCATCGAATGTAAGCGCGCAGACGTTCGGCAAGCTTTTCTCGTACATGGTTGATGGCTACGTGTATGCCACGCCGCTGCTGATGTCGAACATCGAGATCAACGGCGCAACACATAACGTGTTGTATGTCGCGACCGAGCACAACAGTGTCTACGCATTCGACGCGGATAACTACGGAAGCGGCTCGCCGTTGTGGCAGGTGTCTCTGCTCAAAGCCGGGGAAACGCCCATGACGAACGGCCCGATTCAGCCGTATCAGGGTGTGACCTCGACGCCGGTGATCGATCCGACCACGAATACCATCTATGTTGTCTCTGCGCAGACTTTGAGCGGCAGCTCCACATTCCGGCTGAATGCGCTTGACATCACCACGGGAGCACCTAAGTTCGGCAGCCCCATCACGATTTCAGCTTCGGTGCCGGGAACGAATTCCGATGCGTCGCAGACGGGCAACATTGATTACCTGACCACCTCATGCGTGCAGCGGGCGGCGCTGCTGGAGTCAAACGGCAGCGTGTATATCGGTTTTGGCGGATGCCATGCCGGATGGCTCTTGCAGTACGATGCGACCTCGCTGGCGCAGACCGGCAAGTTCGACGTGAGCCCCAACAACAACGGCGAAGGACCCTACGCAAGCGCGGGCGGCGTGTGGATGGGCGGCGGCGGCCCCGTTGCCGACAGCAATGGCAACATCTACATTGTGACCGGCAACGGGCCGTTTGTGCCCACGGCCGTACCCACAAATCCTGCGCCCGCAACGGCCGGCGCGTGGGCAGATTCAGTGCTGCGATTCAGTCCAACGCCGGCGAAAGGAATGCTGGTGCTGGACGACTACTTCACCCCGCAGGATTACCCCTACATGGATTGCGCGGACTCCGACCTGGCGTCCGGCGGGCTGCTCTTGGTTCCGGACACAACGCCGCCGCAACTGGTGGCCGGCGGAAAGATGGGCAAGCTTTACTTTGTGAATTCCACCGACCTGGGCAAGGAGAACACCGACGATACGGGCGCGCTTCAGACGCTGGAGTGGGGCGCTGCGACTCCGGGCGGATCGGCGCTGGTGAATTCGTATACGTCGCCGGTGTGCCCATATGCGCCCGGCAATTTGACAGCAACCATCAACTCATTTGAGATCTTCGGAACATCGGCCTACTTCAATGGATCGATCTATCTGGGCATCACGCCGACCGCAGCCGATATTCCCTCGGGCATACGGCAGTTCACGTATAGCGGCGGACAGTGGATTCCGGAGACCGACACTTCTCAATTCACGCAGCAGAACACGCGCGGCACCACGCCTTTTGTTTCCGCCAGCGGAACCAACAATGGCGTTCTGTGGATGCTGGACCAGGGTCTGCCAATCCAGAACGGTACCAGCAGCACGACGAACGCGACGCTGCGTGCATATCCTGCCACTGACCTGTCGAACGAGATCTACAACAGCAGCACCAACCCTTCCGACGTGCCGGGGTATGGAATCAAATTCAGCTCGCCGGTTGTGGCCAACGGCAAGGTCTATATCTCCACCGGACACGATCTGCCCACGGTGACGAATCCGCACGGCGAGATCGATGTCTACGGGCTGAACTGAGCCGCTCTTTGCAGTGCTCGCTACTGCGACGCGATGACCCGGATGTGGGCCATCATGCCGCCATCCTGATGCTCGCCGATGTGGCAGTGGTAGACGAAGTCCCCTATTTCGGCAAAGGGAATCCTGACTGTGACCGTCTCGACCTGGCACTTGCCGGTTCGCCACGGGGCGACCGCGCCGGTGCAGGTGCGGCCGCCGTTGGGCAGCACCACGTTATCCATCAGAGCGCCGGCATTGCCCGCGGGCGCATTCTGCGCAAGCACGTAGAACTCGGTCTGGTGAATGTGAAAGTTGTGCGCTTCGGCGGATAGATTGACGAGTTCCCACTCTTCCCTGGCGGGCATGTTTCCGGGGGCAAGCGGCAGGCAGATGTTGATCGTCGATGGATCGAAGGGCGCGACATCGCGGAAGGTTCCAGGGACTGCGCTTCCGTTCTCATCCACTTCTTCATACCCCAGGCCGAACAATGCGGGATTGGAAGATGGAACTCCAAAAAAGATGCGGCGGCGATGGCCTGGAGGCAGGGCACTGCACGTGGGCGAGGCAAGCGATGCAGCGGGCGCGGAGATCTCGTTCAGGCGCGTGGCAATGGTTGCGCGCTGATGCGCGTTCAAGTGCACAGTGGGACGCGCGCCGGCTTTTCCGCTCGTGAGCGCGCGGGCCTGCTGCAAGGTCAGCGATGCTGCGACTCCGGCGAAGCTGGCGTGGACAGGCGCTCCGAGGAGCCCTTGCGGAGACAGGAGCGCTTGCTGAAAGGGCTTCACGCTGACCAGCGCGGCTCCGGCTACGCTCGACTGCGAATTGACGACGATGTGCGCCAGCGTGGCTTCAGGCCAGCGATCACCTTTGGGGCCCGTATAAACCATGAGCGTTTTGAGCGTTGCCGGGCGGGCCTGCGGAAGCACCCAGATTTCGGCGCGCGCGCTCGGGAACAGCACCAGGTGCGTGGCGCACACCGGCGGCGCTGTTGAATCCGCGGGTTGCGCGGGGCATGAGACCAGTCGGGCTTTGCCGACCACCCCCGCCTGGCTCTGCGCGGAGACAGCGCCGGCAGGATCGGCGAGCGCCACGCCATCGAGAGAGACGATCTGGAAGGGCAGGTCGTTGCCCGTTTGCTCATCCTGCACGACAAGATCGTAAGCGCGGCTGGCGCCGGCATTGAGAAAGCGCCACAGCTCGCCGGGTGCGGCGGGCATGGGGATCTGTGGATCGACGAGGCCGTTGACGGTAAAGAACCAGGCTCCGCCTTCAAAGTTGCCGGCGCGGTCGTCGCGGTCATCGGGAATGCCGAGCGAGTCCCAGCCCTGGCAGAGGCCGTTGCGCGCGACGCCGCGCACTGCAAAGGGAGAACAGAAGCGGGCCGTCTCCTGGTCCAGCACCTGCCCCTTCGCCAGCACCTGCATGTCTTTGAGCACAAAGTAGCGGATGGGAAGGGTGGAGGCGCCGGGCGGTGGTGACACGTAGTCGGTGACCGAGCCGATGGTGATCAGTCCCGACAGGCCTTCAGAGAGTTGATTGATGTTGAGTCCGTGCACGTGGGGATGAAACCAATAAATACCGGATGGATGGTTGGGCGGGATATCGATGTCGTACTGGATGGGCTTGTCGGTTGCGGTTTCATCGGGCGAGGTCATGGAGGGCAGTTCGCCGGCAGGATAGCCAAGCACGTAGGTGTAGTCGCCATAGGTCGGATCGGTCGCATCGGCTTTGCGAGGCTCGACGATGAGGCCATGTGTATGGATGTTGATGGGATTGGCACTGAGCATCCCGTTCATCATGGCATCACTGCCGTGCGCGTATTGGGCGTCGGCGGGGACCGGCGGCAGGCGATTGATCAGGCGCATGCGCAAGTGGTCGCCCGGGTAAAGCTGCAACCGGATTCCGCCGTAGGGGGAGACCGTTCGCGCGTCATCCGGACACCGGTCAGCGACAGCGACCGCGGACTGGCACATCTCAAACACCCATGCTGTCGGCTCGAACACGCCAAGCGTAATCGTTTTTTGCCTGGCGATGACCAGAAGATCGAGCAGATGATTCGAGCTGGTGAAGGTGGGAGGGCCGGTGTCATCGGCAGCGCTCAGGGGCAGGGCGTTTCCGCTGCGGTGCAGCACGGCAATTTGCAGGGCGATGAGAAGGATCGATCCCAGCGTTGAGAGGCGCAGAGGTGTTCCATTCATGAGCGGAGATCCACCTGATATGCGATGCACGCCGGTATCAAAATAGTTGTTCACAAGCCGCCAAAGTGAGAAAAGCCGCATCAAAACGAATAAGAAACAGAGGGCCTTGTATGCGAAAACTCCTGATCGTCGGTTGCACTCTTGGTGTCCTGTCGTTGCTCGTTGGTTGCGGCGGCTCCACGGTGGTCAAGGCCCCTCCGCCATCCTCCTTCCAGCTTATTGTAGCCACTTCCGGCACGGGCACCGTCACCAGCAGCCCCGCGGGCATCGATTGCGGGTCGACATGCACGGCGACCTTTTCCGCTGGGACGGCTGTCACCCTCACCGCAGCGCCTGGAACGAACGCGACGTTCAGCGCCTGGTCGGGAGGATGCAGCGGCACGGGAACCTGCAGCGTGAGCATCAACGCCGACACCGCGGTGTCAGCAAAGTTCAACGCCGTTGCCAGCATCTCATCGATCGACCATGTGGTCATCCTAATGCAGGAGAACCGCTCGTTGGACACCTATCTGGGAGCGCTGCGCGAGTATTGGGCGCAGAACGGAATTGCGGACCAGTCCTTCGATGGTCTGCCCCAATTCAATCCGGTTTCAGGCGCGGCTCCGCTCAAGGGCCCGGCCCCGTCGATTCCGGGATGCAACCCGGCCGACCCGGCGCCGAGCGATTGCATTATTGATCCCAGCAACCCGGTCACCTCGTATCATCTGGCCACAGCGTGCACGGAAAATACCAGCCCCTCGTGGAACGAGGCGCACAATGATTGGGACTACACCGCACCCGTGGGGAGCTCAGCCGCGGCCAACAATGGCTACGTCTATACCGCCGCCTACGACGGACGGGCGCTGAACTACTACGATAGCGACGGAGTCCGCGCGATGGGTTACTACGATGGCGGCGATTTGAATTTCCTGTACTACATGGCCTCGAACTTCGCGACCTCGGATCGTTGGTTTAGTCCCGCCATGTCGCGCACCAACATCAACCGCGAATACCTTCTCGGCGGAACCTCCGGTGGATACGCATATCCAAACGGAACCGTTGCTGCCGACACGCCGCAGCTGCAAACGCCGACCATCTTCCAGAACCTTCAGAATGCCGGCATCAGCTGGAAGATCTATGTCAACCCGCAGGGCAGCAGTTGTACGTCGCCGTATACGGCTTCGTGCCTGATGACGCTGAGCTACCTGCAGAACTTTACCTTTGCCCAGACGGTGATAAGCCAATATCCACAGAATATTCAGCCCATCTCGCAGTATTTTACCGATCTGCAGAATGGAACATTGCCGCAGGTGGCGGAAATCGAGCCGCCTTCAGACGCAGGATTGGATGAACACGGCTCGGATTCAGACTCCTACCCGGAGAGCGTCCAGACAGGCGAGGTCTATGTGGAATCCATGATCCAGGCGCTGATGAACAGTTCATCATGGAGCAGCTCGGCGCTGTTCTGGACCTACGACGAAGCAGGCGGCGTTTACGACCACGTTTCGCCGCAGCCCATGCCAAGCCCCGACGGCATCAAGCCGCTGGACCTGCTGTCGGGCGATATCTGCACGACCACGACGGGCCCGACGTGCGACTTTGTCTGGACCGGCTATCGAGTTCCGCTGGTTGTGGTTTCGCCTTACGCGAAGAAGAACTACGTCTCGCACACGGTCGCCGATTACACGGCGATGTTGAAATTCATTGAGACCCGCTTCAGTCTGCCTGCGCTCACCAAGCGTGATGCGGCACAGATGGACATGACGGAGTTTTTCGACTTCAGTACTCCGCCGTGGACAACACCGCCAACCCTCCCGGCGCAGAACACCGGCGATGCCTGCTATCTGGACCACCTGCCGTAGGCGCGGCGCGCTATCTCTGCGCACTACTCCACACGGCGCGACAAACAGCCTGCCTCTCCGCGGCAGTCCCCTTCTTACTTCTCCACGTCGATCTCTGGATACTTCCGCTTGACCGCCGCAACGACCGTCGCGTGCTCCGGTTTTCCGCTGGACCGGGCCAGCGCATCTCGCGCGTGTGCAGCATCCTCAATCGGGTAGCGCCGCGTCGTGGGATAGACAAACTCCCTTTGGGGCAGTTCCTTCCCCTCCTCATACCTAAGCTTTGTCATCTTGACCTCTCTCGCCCGTCCTGTTCCAAGCTTGCTCATCGATAGAATGAAGTAGCCTAACTCCGATTTGCTTCCGCGGCACGGACTACCTCGTCTTCCTCTTCCAACTCATCGTCTTCCTCTTCTTCGCCAGCTTCATCTTCCTCTGCTTCGTCGAGAGCCTCCTCCGCACTTTTGTCCCGATTGATTTGCCTGATCTCGCCTTCTTTCAGGATGTGAGCAATTTCAGCTCTGTTTTCATGCTCATCAGATATTGCCGGAACCGCGCTGAGTTGCCGTGTACTAGCCTTCATGAGGTCACCTCCTCGTTGTCACTTGCTTCTTGCAGTTGGAACGTTTTCGAAATGGACGGTATGAGCAGGACAGCATCATGCCGTGGGTAAACCCAGAAACCAGTTTGGGCATTGTCGACTTACGATGTTGTTCCAAATTGCACAACCGATTGAGATCGCCATGGCTGGCATGCGCTTCACCGCTCGGATGGTTTTCGTCTGCAACGGAATACGAGGTAATGTCCGATTGCCGCGAGTCCACGCATGCGATTTCGTTGCGTTTGCTATCAAGCTCAACATCCAACCGCGCGCTTCTGTCTTTTCTCTGGATCAAGCCAACCACGCACCGGAGGCTTTGAGAAAGAGAATGGTTCGGTCGTCATTGTGCCCTGGGCACAATCAGAGGCGCCGAGATGTTGAAAACAGCGCTGAGAACTGAGCCGCTGTGTTTGGTGCTTTCCGGAACTACATCGCTGCACCCGGATTGCCCCTGCGCATGTCCTCAAAGAACGGTGTGCGCTGCCGCAACACACACTCAGCGGCGTATAAGTACATAGCGGCCGACCAGGTTTGCCAATCCCTGCCGCTTGGTTTGCCGGTTTGAGCGTGAATCCATTCGTTGAAGCCCCACTCCGCCGTGTTTTCATGCCATGGCTTGACTAGTTCCGTCAGCGCCTGGAGCTTTCGCTCGGCCAACTCCATCTGCCCCGCGGCGACGCACGCCGCAACGTAGAAGCCGCAAATGAATGGCCACACTCCCCCGTTGTGATAGTCTCCCGGCCGGTTATAGCGTTCGTATCGTGGCAGCCAATCCGCATGATGGGGCAGAATGTAAGGAAACAGGCAGGGCGGCAAATCCACGGTAAGCTCTCCGCGACCCCGCATGGCCTCGCATTCGGCTTCAACCCACGTCAGCATGTTCGTTGCGGATTGAGGTGAAGCGATACCGGTTA
>Ga0302319_10025303_pt1 | contig 10515 bp, 8 predicted proteins | sample Bog_T0_2_FD_203319 | JGI IMG/M metagenome (GOLD analysis project Ga0302319, IMG submission 203319) | Peat permafrost microbial communities from Stordalen Mire near Abisko, Sweden - Bog_T0_2 | ecosystem: Environmental > Terrestrial > Soil > Wetlands > Peat | place: Sweden: Abisko, Stordalen Mire... | reverse complement strand
CGCTCCTGGGCGCGATGGAATCCTTCGCCAACGAAGGTGGCTTGATTTCCGAGCAAGTGTGGGACTCGCCGGACATACCGGAACATGAATTGCATACTGGCCGGCCTTCCGGTTCGGCCATGCCGCTCGTCTGGGCGCACGCAGAGTACCTCAAACTCCGGCGTTCACTTCACGACGGCCACCTCTTCGACCTGCCGCCGCAAACCGTGCAACGCTACCTGACCGCGAAGACCGTATCCCCGCGCATGGTGTGGCGGTTTAACCACAAGCTTCGTTCGATGCCTGCCGGCAAACTCCTGCGCATCGAGACACTGGCGCCTGCCGTCATTCACTGGAGCGCCGATGGTTGGAATACGGTCCATGATGTAACGGCACAGGATTGCGGCCTGGGAATTCACATCGCCGATCTCCCGACCAAGGCGATTCCGGAAGGAAAACATATCCAATTCACTTTCCACTGGCCGGAGGCTGATCGCTGGGAGGGCAAGGACTTCATCGTTCAAATTGATTCCGGACGAGGGAATGCGCTCGCCTCTACTCAAAGGGGGAAGACAGATGCACGATAGAGCGACCACCAAAACGGAGGCGAAGCGTTTTGTCTATCTCGCCACGGCCATCTCGGCGCTGGGCGGGATGCTGTTTGGTTATGACATCGGCGTCATCTCCGGGGCGATCCTGTTTATCAAAAAGGAATTCTCGCTTTCCCCTGGGATGGAGGAAATCGTCGTCAGTTCGGTCTTGCTGGGATCACTGATTGGCGCGGTGGCCGGAGGAGTCCTGGCCGACCGCCTGGGACGCCGCAGATTATTGATTGTCACCGCGATTGTTTTCGGTCTAGGGGCGATCGGGGCCGCCCTGGCGCCGGGCACGGCATCACTCATTGCCGCGAGGGTCATTGCAGGCGTCGCTATCGGCATCGCTTCGTTTGTCGCACCGCTTTACATCTCAGAGATCGCTCCGGTTGCCATCCGTGGAAAGCTCGTTTCGATCAATCAAGTTGCCCTCACCAGCGGCATCGTGCTCTCCTATTGCATTGACTACGCCTTTGCCGGCTCACAAGCGTGGCGATGGATGTTTGCGATGGCCGTGATTCCGGCGGCCGCATTTGGAATCGGACTGTTCTTTATTCCCGACAGCCCGCGATGGCTTGCGGGCCGGGGACGCACGGATCAAGCCCGGACGGTGCTAAAACGGATTCGCGCTCCGGAACAGGTGGAGGGCGAACTCAACCAGATTAAGCAAAGCGTAGGGCAGCAGAAGGGAAACTGGTCCGAATTACTGAGCCCGTTCTTGCGACCTGCGATGATCGTCGGCGTAGGGCTTGCCATTGCGCAGCAAATCACAGGCATCAACACGGTCATTTACTACGCTCCTACTATCTTCAAGTTCGCCGGCCTATCTTCCGCGTCGGTGGCAATTCTGGCCAGCGTCGGAGTTGGAGTCGTAAACGTCGTATTCACGCTGGTGGCCATGCAATTGATCGACCGGGTCGGGCGGCGACCGCTCTTATTGGCGAGCCTGGCGGGAATGGCTCTGGGCCTGGCAGTGTTGGGCCTGGCTTTTTCGCTTCCGCAATTGTCCGGCAGTCTCGGGTGGATCGCCGTGGCCAGCCTCATGGTTTACGTCGGTTCATTTGCTGTCGGCCTGGGACCGGTCTTCTGGCTTATCCTTTCGGAGATTTATCCGCTACGTATCCGGGGTCGCGCCATGAGCGTCGGGACTGTTGCCAATTGGAGCGCGAACTTGATCGTGGCCTTGTCGTTTTTGACGCTTACGCAAGTCCTGGGCAAGGCCTTCACCTTCTGGTTATACGGCGTCGTTACCATCGGGGCATGGCTTTTCGCGTTCTTCCTGGTGCCTGAAACCAAGGGCAAAACCCTCGAAGAGATTGAAGCGCACTGGCGAGCCGGAAAGCAACCACGGGCCTTATGAAAGCGCTTTGCGAAATCATGCGAGCATTTGCTCCCCCACCAAGCTCAACCCGGAACATCTACCGAACATTATGAAAGCCACACAAAAGCTGCACGACCTCGGCCAGAGCCTCTGGCTCGACAATATCACGCGCGACCTCCTGAACAGTGGCACGCTCCAACGCTACATCGATGAGATGTCAGTGACTGGGCTGACCTCGAACCCAACCATCTTTGATCACACGATCAAGAACAGCGCCGCCTACGACGTTGCGATCCGTGAGGATCTTGCGAGGGGGAAAACCGGAGAGGGCCTCTTTTTTGATCTGGCGCTGGACGATCTCACCCGGGCCGCTGATCTATTCCGGCCGGTTCACGACCGGACGAGTGGCGTGGACGGATGGGTCTCGCTGGAGGTTTCGCCGCTGCTGGCGCACGACACGGTCAGCACCATCGCCGCTGCCAGGGACCTTTTCGCACGGGCGGGACGGCCCAACCTGTTTATCAAGATTCCGGGCACCAAGGAAGGATTGCCAGCCATCGAAGAGGCGATCTTTGCGGGCGTGCCGGTCAATGTGACGCTCCTGTTTTCGCCTGAACAGTACGTGGCGGCTGCTGAGGCATACCTGCGCGGTATCGAGCGGCGCATCGCCGCCGGGCTCAATCCCCAGGTCGGCTCCGTAGCTTCGATGTTCATTAGCCGTTGGGACGCCGCCGTGGCGGGCAAGGTGCCGGAGGCATTGGATAACCGGCTCGGCATCGCCGTTGCCGGACGCATCTACAAGGCGTACGTTCAGCTATTGAGTAACCCGCGCTGGCAGAGTGCGTACAATTCCGGCGCCCGGCCGCAACGACTGCTGTGGGCCAGCACCGGCACCAAGGATCCCAAGGCCTCGGATACCCTCTACATCAAGGCGCTGGCCTCCCCATTCACGGTAAACACCATGCCTGAGAAAACATTGAATGCCTTCGCCGATCACGGCGAAATTGGCCCGATCATGCCCGCGAACGGCGGCGATTGCGAAGAAGTTTTGGAGCGGTTCGCCGAAGTAGGTGTGAACGTGGACAACTTGGCAGCGCGCCTTCAGGACGAGGGCGCGAAATCTTTTGTGAGTTCTTGGAATGAGTTAATGGACGTGATCGCCTCCAAGACCGCAGCGCTGAAGAAGGCGGCGTAAAGGCGAAAGCTTATTTATGCAATCCATCGACAACATAAAAGAATCCAGTTGTCGTCTCCCTCATAGCTTTTAGCTATGGAGACGGTTCCTTGGAAGCATTGGCAACATGATAGGAACTCGACTATACTGGCTTCCGATAAAATATTTAATTCACAGAATTTTCTAGATGCTGCACGAATTCCTCACCGCAAATAAAGCTGACCTAATCGCCCGATGCAGGGTAAAAGTCGGTAAAAGGCTAGCAACCGAACCATACAAAACCGAACTGGAGTATGGAATACCAGTATTTTTGGATCAACTCATAAAAACCCTGCGCATTGAACAAACTACGGAACCAATGCTCAGTCGTAAGGTCTCGGGATCCTCAGACGGCGGAGCGGAAGCTCCGTCGGAAATTGAGGAGTCGGCGGCGTTGCACGGTAAAGAGTTATTGCGGCACGGTTTCACAGTCGAGCAGGTTGTTCACGACTATGGTGATCTTTGTCAGGCAATAACCTCGCTTTCGTTCGAACTTAAGGCAAACATTGAGATAGACGAATTTCGCACTCTCAATCGGTGCCTGGATAATGCAACCGCCCAAGCAGTCATGGAATTTGATTACCAGCGAGACATTGGTGTGGCAGATAAAGGAGAACAAGCATTGAACGTACGCCTTGGAGTACTCTCGCACGAGTTGCGGGGCCACCTCAACACCGCTACACTCGCTCTCCACGCAGTCAGAACAGGAGATATTGGGTTGAAAGGGGCGACAGGAGCAATCTTGGATCGCAGCCTAGTGGAAATGGCGAATCTCATCAACCGCTCTCTTAGCGAGGTTCGAATGACAGCAGGTTTGAAATCATTACATCAATTGTTCTCTGTTGCGGATCTCATTGCGGAAGTCAAACTTTCGGCTTCTCTCCAAGCACAGTTTAAAAAATGCCATTTAACAGTCTCTACAGTCGATCCCGATCTGGTCGTCGATGCCGACCGGGATTTACTGGCTTCAGCGGTTGGGAATTTGCTTCAAAATGCATTTAAGTTCACGCGTCCCCACACCGAAGTTAAATTGAGCGCTTACGCAAACGGTGATCGTATCCTCATTGATGTTAAAGACAACTGCGGCGGTCTTCCACCTGGTGACGCCGAGAAAATGTTTGAACCCTTCACGCAACGCAATGAGGATAAGACTGGTGTTGGCCTGGGGCTATCCATTGCCAAGCGAGGTGTGGAGGCGAATGGGGGAATTCTTAGTGTTCGTGACGTGCCTGGGATAGGTTGCGTTTTCACTATTGATCTTCCGCGTCATGCGATTCCACTCCGAACAGGAGCGCAGAATTAAGTAGGAAGATTGCCGAGATAGTACCGGCCTGAAAAATAAATATTACAATTAGACTGTGTTGATGCAGGCGGAATTACTCTGCGCGGACTGGGTATGGGGATAAGCCCGCCTTCCTAGCCAGTGTGCGCGGCAATGAGCGCACAGCCGGGTGGCGACGTGGGCGGGAGGCTCCGAGGAGATGCCACCGGAGCCGCTTGATTCCGCAATCATCTTTGCGACCATTGGCGATCTCGTGCCTTTGGCGCTCCGGTCAGTCTGCAAGGAAGGCCGTGTCGTTTGCGCGGGCATCTAAATGAGCGATCGTTCGCTGCCGGGCTTACCGCGATAAATGGGAAATTCCCGCGCCCACGACGATTCCCACGGTGAACGCCATGAATAGGAGAATAATCGAAGCGGTTCGAATCAGTTTGGCAATTCTCCGGGCTTCCGCAAGGAAATGGCTCGAGTTTTCTGCCATTTCACTTCTGCCTTCGGATAGCTTTCTGGAGCATTCCCGCACTGCCCTTTCCGCTTCTTTTGTTGCGTTCGTGGCGTTGGCTGAGGCGGTAATCCCGCTGATGCGCCCGGCTTCGGCCTGTTTTCTGGCCTCGGCGATGGCCAGTGCCCAGAACTGTTCGCTCCATTTCCGCAGGTCGCGTGATGTATTCGCGGTGATCAATGCCGCTTCATCCATTTTGTTCGCGTGTGCTCGCTGGGTGCCCTCAAGATAGTCGAGGTGCTTTTTCAATCGCTCGTTGATTGTCAGCGGGAGGGACGCTCTCAGTTCTTCGAGCGTTTCAAAAGTGAACGCGGCTGCGTCAAATATGGCGGCGGTTGGATCGCTGGGGTCCGCCTCCAAAGCAGAGAAGAGTCGGGCGCGGTCCACTCTGCCTGTCAGCGGGTCCGTCGCGTCGGTAACGATTTGTGCAAAACGTTTGTTCATGTGATGGACATCGAGGCTTTGCCGATCAAAACGGCGGCTGCCTTTTCGATCTCCGCGAATGCGGCGCGGGTGAATGCCTTTACTCGCTGCCGTTCGGCGAGATCCAGTTCTCGGCTTCCGACTGCGGCTGTCCAGGGCAGATTGAACTGGTCCATCTTGTAGTAAACGTGTTCCAGCACTTCTGGCATTCGAATTTCAATCGCACCGAGTTCTTCGGTGAGCCGTGCCCTGGTCTTGCTTCCGTCATAAATCGGAAAGCCCCTCCCGGTTGCTTCGTTCTTTACCACCACATAGCTGACACCAGAGCCAAGCTGGTCGCTGACGATTTTCAGCAACACCGTGCTGTCCTTGATGGGCGAGATGACGAAGGCGATGGTGACCGCGATATTCATTTCCTCGCAGACGGTCAGAAAGTCCGTCTCGGCCATCCATTGTACGAGCCGGTCGCCGCTCTGCGCTCCGAGATCGACCAACCAGTGGGCGACGCCTTCTGTTTCCAGAGCGTTGAGCAACTGGTCCAGACTGGCCGGGTCATGGATGTTGATTGCCTTTGTATTGTCCGGATAGAATCGGAGTAGGTGCCCATTGGTTGGGTCGGTGTCATACCCGTGCCACTCTGGAGCGTGCTGCGTGTAGTAGTCGGCGAGTAGCCGGGCAAATGTACTTTTGCCGACTCCGCCTTTGTCGCCATGAACGATGACGAGACGTTTTGTGGGTGTGGATTGCTTCATAAATGGATTTATAGGTCTCTTTCGTTAATGCCGCCTTTGAGTCCCGGTCGTGGCGTGTTGGCCGATGGAATCGGAGATCTTTGGTCAGACTTTGCCGGAGTCTTGGCTGTCTTCACGCCCGGCTTTGGTCTGCGTTTGGCGGCGAGGTATGCCTTGAGTGTGCTGACGCTGCACTGGATTCCCTGCTCGCGCAGGAAGGTGGCTAATTGCTCGTAGGTCACGCCATTGGCTCGGGCATCTTTGAGCTTCGGCCTCATCCGGGTGATGAAGGCCTTTAACGTGGAAGCAGCCTTTGGACGCTCAGCCAGCCAGGTGTCGAACGCCTTCGTAAACTGCCCATCGTCGAGAGGGAGCGAGCCTTGTGCCTTTTTCATACTGGGCACCATTCTGGGGTAAACGGCGCATGACATTGCTCCCGCGCGGGCTCATTCGCGCCGTGGATTCGTGGTGAACTCGGGATTCAGAGCCGGCTTACAAGCGAAGCTTGTGCGTTGGTCTATTTCCAAAACTAACCCGCCAATCCTGGCGGAACCCATGCCGCTGCAATTCCCATGATCCGAGGTCGAGCAATGAAAGGAGGCGCGAATTATTGCGCGGAACACCTTCAGGCGAATGACTATTATGAGAAGGGATGCAAGATTGAGGGCGTCTGGGTCGGGTCAGCTTGTGAGGCGTTTGGGGTGAAGACAGGGGGAAGTGTTATCCCGGAAGCATTTGAAAGACTGCGGCAAAACCAGCACGCGACCTTGCTGGACCCGGACGGCGAACCGATACAGATCACGGAGCGGATGCATGGCGACAGGGTGGACGGCCACGAACGCCGGGCGTTTTACGATTTCACCATCTCCGCGCCGAAGACGTTCTCAGTGGCCGCGGTGACAGGGGGATTGGAGGAGGCACGGGACTGGCATCGGGCTGCGGTCGCCAAAGCGGTCGCAGAGATGGAGCACTGGACCGCCTACCGCACGAATCGAGGCGGGAATATCGAATTGCATCCGAGCGGGAATTTCTGCGCGGCGCATTATGCCCACGACGCGAACCGGAATCTGGAGCCGCAGTTGCACGATCACGTCGTCATTTTCAACATGACGCGAGGTATTGGCGGCAAGTGCTACGCGATTGAATCGAAGGCGTTCTTCGACCGGGTGAACTATTTCACGGCGATTTACCGGGATGAGATGGCAGCCCAAGCCCAGCGAGCCGGGGTCGAGATCGTCTGGGGTCAGCACGGCGAGCCACAGATTAAGTCTCTCTACGAACAGGGGCTGCACGAACACTTCTCTCGGAGGACCCAGGATGCGGAATCTCTGATTGCCCGATGTGAATCCCTTCTCGGTCGGAAACTCGATAACAACCAACGGAAGATTTTTGTGATGGCGTCCCGTGGGATCGACCTGCCCGCGTTTGAAAAGGCCTTTGAGCGTGAGGATCATGGTCAATCCTGGCCGATGGGCGAAGCATTCGAGCGAATGGTCGCGCTTGTGCGTTCGTGTGCAGACGGCGGCTTGAAGGAAACCACAACCGCTGAGGTTGTCCTGGCGCAGCGGGCGAGTCTGTCGTCAGAGCAGCGGATAGCACTCGACTCCCTTGTTGGGCGGGCACGAGTGGGCAAAGTTCAGATCGCGCCGGATACTCCGACGCTGGCCGAGTCGATCAGCCATGCGCTGGAGCACTGCTTCGAGCGCCAGTCCGTTCGCAAGGCGCATGATGTGTGGGAGGAAGCCATCCGGCATGGACGCGGCGCGGGCATCGACATCAAAGCGCTGAGGTCCGAATTCGACCACCTTGCTTCCGGGAGACAGAGCAAACTTGTGGCTTTGGGCGACGAACTCACCACCACATTGCATTTGGAGCGAGAGCGGGCGCTGGTCGCAGCCATCGAAACCGGGAAAGACATGGTCATGCCTGCCAATGGTCGATTCATTCCATCATCCCGCCTCAATTCCGAGCAGCGGGATGCCGTAGCCGGACTCGTTGGGTCGCGTGACCGCTGGAACGCACTGATTGGCGATGCCGGGACCGGGAAGACTTTCGCGGCCAGTGAACTGGTTCGTGCCTATATCGAGGAGGGACGGGACGTTTTCATGTGCGCTCCATCCAACAGCGCGCGGGACGTGCTGCGCGCCGACGGACGAAGGCTGAGGGAGGAAAGAGGCACCGCAACGGTTGCGGAACCTTTCGAGCGAGCTGAATCGCTGCAAAAGCTCCTTTGCGACAAGCAACTCCAGCAATCCATTGGAGGCGACGGTGTGGTGTTTGTAGATGAAGCGGGGCTGGCCAGCACCAAGATGCTCCATGAATTAATGGAACTGGCCGAGAAACACCGGTGGCGGGTGCATCTTCAAGGTGACGACAAACAGCATACCAGCGTCGAGGCCGGCGACGCATTTCGACTCCTCCTTGCCCATTCAACAATACGGCGGTGGCGCCTTTCCGATATCCGGCGTCAAACGGCGGAAAGCGGGCTTCGGGAAGTATCCAGGCATTTCGCCGCTGGACGGGTCAGAGCAGGTCTGGACCTGCTTGAGGTTCGTGGGAGCATCGTCGAAGCCCAAGGCGAGGAACGGCTCCGGTATATCGCGCGTGATTACGTGGATCTGGTTCAAAGCGGAAGGAGTTGCTTGGTTGTCAACCGCACCCATCGTGAGAACGACGCCGTGTCGGCTTTCATTCGTGAAGAACTGAAAGCGCGAGGGGTATTGAAGGATGGCCATGCAGTGGACACTGTCCGCTCCCTGGGCTGGACGGCCGCGCAGAAGCGCGATTACCGTAATTATGCGCCCGGTCAGGTAATCGAGGTGACGACGGGCCGGGAGCGGGGCAAGACGTTCGAAGTCAAAGGTGTTGAGCGGGGACGGGGCATCCGCGTGTGTGACCAGAAGGACCGGGAAAGGTATTTCAGCCGCGGCGATAGCAAACGCATCGATGTTTGCGAGAAGCGCTCCCTGGAGATCGCGGTCGGTGATTTGATTCTGTTGCGCTCCGGGCAGAAGAATCGCCGCGGAGAATTGGTCAATGGCGAGCGGCTCCAAATCACAAGAATCGAGAAGAGCGGGATTTACGGTAGTCCGCTCGGACCTGATGGCCGGCCTCAACAGGCCGAAATCCCGATCCCGATCCGAAATTTCGCCCACGGCTACGCCAGCACCTCACACCGCAGCCAAGGCAGCACCGTCCAGGTCGCATTGGTAGGACTGGACCGCGAATCGATCACGCAAGCCGATAACAAAATGCTGTACGTCGCAAGTACACGTGAACGGGAAGACCTCCGTTACTACGTGGAGAGCAAGGCTGCGCTCTTTGCTCACGCCGGCAATATATCGGGGCATCGGAAGGGTGCGCTCGACCTGGCGCACAAACCCGGTGGGAGGCGGGATATTCAACGGGTGCTCAAATGCAAACAGGCCATCACCGTTCCCTTCCACCAGATCGGACTCAAGTTTATGCGCGGGTTTACCCAACTCACCCGATTCGTCACGCAAACTGTCCACAAGCGCGAAGCGATGACTATTGCAGCCGGCCGCAAAATCGATCTGGAGCACCAGCAAGAAATTGCGCGCTCCATGCACCAGTCGCAGGGGCATCGCCGAATCGGGACGACGCAGTCCCGCAGTCGCGGCTATAGCCCATGAAACCCCCTCTGCCATTTTTCAAAACGGGTCACGCCCGCGTTCTCACGCTTGAATTGCAAACCAAGACGCGCGACTGCTGGGCTCTTTCCTACGCCTACCTTCTCAGTCTGCATTACGATGTTACGGGCTCAATCGAGCTTCAGTTTTCCTCGGCCAAGGTGGTAATCGAGGGCCAGCAGCTCAAATCACTTTACGATGCCCTCAAGGAACAAACTGTTGTCTCGATTCGGGAGGCTGACTTGGAAGGCGAGCGGTCCAGCGGTGGCGTGACGTTCGTCCAATCCATCGCTGTGAACCCCGCGGCTTGAGGGGATAAATATTGTGTTTTACCCGGATCGCCGGAGCGATTTCGGTGACAGGGAGTTTTCAGAAGTCTCAAGGCACTTTTCTTTTTGTACTCCCTTTGAGGTTGAGCAGTGTCGAGTCGCCACTTCAGTCTATTTTTCCGCAGCCGGGAACAGATTCCAATATCGATCCGCGTCCTTGCGCGAGACGACTTGGCGATAGTGCTTGAAGAGCACGGAAGGCGTTTGCTGCCCCATCTGCAACTGCGTGAGTTGCGCGTTATCGAATTTGACGAGGTGATAACTTGCGTAGGAATGACGAAGGCCATTGTCGGGCCAATCTTCAATTTCCATGAATTTGATCAGGGCGTCACGCCGTTGGCGGAAACCGGCCGGCAATAACGGACCTGTCGGATTGGCTTCCATCATCGGGCGGAGCCAAGCGGCTAGATTCGGCAAAATGTCGACATTGCGAGGTTCGGTGATTCTCTTGACCACTTCCGGCCCGAGTACGATGTGGGCGTCGTCCATTTTGAT
>Ga0302319_10025302_pt1 | contig 10515 bp, 4 predicted proteins | sample Bog_T0_2_FD_203319 | JGI IMG/M metagenome (GOLD analysis project Ga0302319, IMG submission 203319) | Peat permafrost microbial communities from Stordalen Mire near Abisko, Sweden - Bog_T0_2 | ecosystem: Environmental > Terrestrial > Soil > Wetlands > Peat | place: Sweden: Abisko, Stordalen Mire... | reverse complement strand
TCGAGCGCCGCCTTGCCACCGCCGGCCTGCCCGATCCCGACCTGCTGATCCGCACCTCCGGCGAAATGCGCATCAGTAACTTCCTGTTGTGGCAGATCGCCTATGCCGAGCTCTACGTCACCGGCACTTACTGGCCGGATTTCGACCGGGCCGAATTGCTGAAGGCCATCCTCGAATTCCAGCGTCGCGACCGGCGTTTCGGAGGACTGACCGCGCCCGACGCCGACGCCATGTCCCGCGGTCCGGAAACGTCCGATCGCGATATCGACGAGATCGCCGCCTCCCTCACCACCGTCTCCTCGAAATGAAGCGAGCCATCACCGCCCTGGTCCTGGCGCCCGTCGCCGTCTACTCCGTTCTTTTCGCCCCGCCCCAGCTCTTTCTGGCCGTCGTTCTGGCCTTCGGCGTCCTCTGTTACCGGGAATACGCGCGCATGACGGACGCCTGGGCGATGCCCGGTTATGTGGCCGGCCTGCTGATCCTGATCGCGCCGCTCAATCAGGCGGCACTGATTCTTTTTCTCACCGCGCTGGCGGTCCTGTGCCTGACGCTGTCGTCGGAAGATTTCGGCAAAGGAACCGCCCGCGCGGCTGCTACCGTCATGGGGGTCGCCTACATTTTCGGAGCCTGGAAGACGGCGATTCTGCTGCATGAGATCGACTCTCCCGCCATCGGACACCTCACCGCCGGAAGCTACTGGCTGATGTTCGCGCTTGTGATGAACTGGGTCGGCGACACCGGCGCATACTATGTGGGCCGCGCCTTCGGGAAACACAAACTGGCGCCGCACGTCAGTCCCGGCAAATCGTGGGAAGGCGCAGCCGCTTCCGCCGTGACGGCAATCGTTTTCGGACTGATCTACCTGCCCCTGACGATCGGAGGGACGTCGCTGTGGGCCGCCGGTGGGATTTCTCTGGTCGCCAACGCGGCCGGGCAAGTCGGCGATCTGGCGGAGTCGGCGCTCAAGCGCGGCGCCGGCGTCAAAGACAGCGGCACGATGTTGCCTGGCCACGGCGGCATGCTCGACCGGGTTGACAGCTCGCTGTTTGCGATGCCGGTCGTTTATACGATGGTGATGCTTTTATCGCAGGCACGAGGATGACTGTGTGGCAGGCGATCTTGTCGCCTGCCGGTCCTGCCTGCGGCCCCTTTACGGGATCACCATAATCGGCGCCTGCCAGAAAGCCGCCTTCTGCGCGGTCGGATCCAGCACCGTCACCTGGCAGTTATATTCGCCCGGCTTCAGCTTCGCCAGCGCGAAACTCAGCTTCACCGGCAGCATGTGCGATTTCGGATCCAGCCCGTCGGTCACCTTCACCGGCGGCGTCTGCATCGCTTTCGCCGACCCCTTGTAGAACGTCACATACGCCACCAGAGGCTGGGCCGTCGTTGCGCCCTTTTCATACGCCTGAAGGTAAACGTACATGTCGTTGGTGGCATGAAACACGCGCGTCACGCTCGGAATCAGCATCTGCCCGTCCTGCACCAGAGGATTCACCGCCAGCGTCGCCGCAGCCTTAGTGCCCTTGTCACCGGCAATCGCACCGCTTACGGGCGCTCGCTGGTTACTCAGCACAACCGACGAGATAGGCACTTTCTGCTCCTCTCTGTCGAGGTTCGGCACGCGGAAGTTACCCATGTAAGTCCCGATTCTGCCCGTCTCGCTGTCGCGCGCCAGCACTTTGATCTTGTAATCGCCCGGCAGCAGATTATACCCGGTATCGTACGCGATCGGCCGCTTCGACCATTCCTGCACGGTCGCGTCGGTCAGCTTGATATCGCGGAAATCGCGGATATTTTCGATGGTCGATCCGTTATCGTCCTTGATCTCACCGATGAAATCGATGATCGTGTGCTCCGCGCCGCCTTTCTTCGCCAGCGCCAGTTCGCTGCCGGGTATCTTCACCATCACCGGGACGAAGGATTCCGCCTTGTTCTGCCGGAAGTAATTCACTTCGAGCGCCATCGTTAATTCGGTGATGGGATCGCCCATCATCAGCGCGTCTTCCAGCTGCCGCTCTTTGTCGGCCGCCGTGAACTTACTGAATACTTTGTTCGCGTAGTAACCCACGCGGTACTCCAGCTTCGCATCGGCGTTGTTATTCAGCGTGATCTTCACACGCCGGAACTTGCCGTCCGGCGTATCGTTGGTCGTGTAATAGGCGATGATGTAATAGCTGGTGATCGCTTTCTCGGCGTTCACGATTCCCTGCCCCAGATCGTTATAATCGAGCATCGCCTTGCCGCCCGTGTCGGATGCCAGCGTATACAGCGTGTCCTGCGACTTGGCGAAGTTCGACTGCATCGCAAGCGACGCCGCGCCGGTGTACATCCCGGCATTGCCCTGCGATCCCGACGTCGCATTGCCCAGCGGCGACATCGCCACCAGCCCGCGCGCGTCGATCGGCCAGAACGATACGCCCGAGCGTACGGCGTCGTTTATCGTCGAGCGCAACTGCGCCTGATTGTCGATGCCGTTCAGCTGCATGCCGCTCGCGAAATAAATGAGGGACTTCTTTTCGCTCAGCGCCCCCAGCATCTTCGTCGCCGTCTGCAGCGCGGCCAGTTGCCGGTCGGTGTTAAAGATGTTGAATTCGGAATCGTCCTGCCCGAAAGCGGCGCCTGTGTCCGCCGCGCCGGCATCCGCGTTGGCTTCGCCGGTATTGTCCGCTTCACCCGCCACCAGAGTCGCGATAATCGTCAGCAGCTTCTCTTTGTCCCCGGTAAAATCCTGCAGCACCTCCACTCCGGTTCCGTCGTACTGCATGATGGCCATCATGTCGGCCGGGCTCATCTGTTTGCGGATGAAAGCGTTGGCCGCGTCGAGCGCATGCAGCTGATCCAGAATCTGCATCGAAGTCATGTCGAAATAGATCGCCAGCAGGCGGCGGTTCTTGTACTGAACGGTTCCCGCGGGCTCCGGAGCGATCTGCGTCCGCGTCAGTTTCGGAAGCGCGACGGGCTCCGGCAGGTGCTCTGTCTGCAGCACGGGCGCGGCGTCGGCTTCCTCAAAGCTCTCATAATCGAAGAATTTGATGGTTTGCGGCTTGTTGTCTTCGGTGATCGTGAAGTCTTCTTTCTTCAGACCCTCGACCGGCTTCCCGTTCTTGTCCTTGACCGACACCTCTTCGACAACCAGCTGGGCGTTGGCGACGAAAGTGGCGACCCCGGTCGACGCCTGCACCTGCGACTGCACCCCCTGGCGCGGCGCCGGCGCGGGCGTCTGGCCGTAGGCCAGCAGAGGAATCACCATCAGTATTCTGAACAGGCGCGAAGTGCGCGCGATCTCGCCAAACGATGACTTTTTCATATCAGAACGTTAACCTCATATTCAGATTCACCGTACGCATCGCGTTGGGACTGGTTGCCGTCCCGAACAGCTGGCTGCTGATCAAAGTATTCCATGCTCCGAACACGACGTGATTCAGCGGATTATTGGCATTCAGCGTCACTGCCAGATTGAAACGGTCGCTGAGCTTGAACGAACGCGCCAGTTGTGCGCTCATCGAGAACTGCCCCGGCCCCCGGATGGAATTTCTCCCCGCATCTCCCCACTGGCCCGACGCCGGCGCGCTGATCGCTAACGGATTCAGGAATAATCCCGAGGGAGCGGCATACAGAGATGCGCCAGTGTAACTGGCCCGCACGTTACTGCCGTTGATTCCCGCCACTTGCTCGGGATAAGTCGGCGTCAGCGGCAGACCGCTGCCCACGTTGATCTGGTTGGTGACCGTCCAGTCCTTGAGGACTTTCCCTCTCCAGCCAGTCATCAGCGCGCCACCGCCAACGCCCACCCCCGAGGTGTACTGCCATTGAGCGTTCAGCAGATGACGCTGATCGATGTTCGAAGGCCCACGCTCCGCGGCGAGGTTCAGCCAGTTCTGCGCGAGGCCTCCTCCTGCGCCACCGCCCAGCGCGGCGGCATCGTCGATTGTTTTCGAGTAAGTGTAAGTCCCCTGGGCCGTAATACCATTGTGCAGACGCCGCCGCAGTTGCATCGAACCGGCTTCGCGCTCCGAATTCCCGCCCGAGGTGTAATAGGTGTAGCCATTCGGGCAGCTCGGACACGGATTCGGCGCCCCCGTCGGATAAGTGTTCGGCGCGAACTCCTGCAACAGGTGCGTCCCCTTGATACCGTTGTAAGTCGCCAGCATCACGAGCGATCCCGGCAGATCGCGCTGCACCGATAACTGCCAGTTCTGCGCGTTGCCGATTTTGAAGTTCGGGTCGACCGCGATCGTATTCGTCGTCTTATTCGGCGGCGCGTAGAAACCGTTCGCCAGCGTCAGCGGGGCAGCGGCGCTGTTGGCGACCTGCAGATTCGTCGAGAAGGGCGATTGCTGGTCCATCGATTGAACGAATGGCTGGTAGACCTGAGTGTTGTAGCGGAGCGAATAGCCGCCGCGAATCACCATCGACGATGCCGGGAACGGCCTCCAGGCAAAACCCGGCAGCGGTTCAATCTCATGCCTGTAAGGACGTATCAGCGAATCCGGATAGTGTATTCCCGTCAGCGGCCCCACGGGATCGAGGGCCGTGACGGGAGCGATCGCGGTATAACCGGGCGCGACATCCAGATTCACCAGACGCCCGTACTTCTCGATCGGCGGCGAAGTGTACTCGTAGCGCAGTCCCAGCGTGAGCGAAAGGCCCGGACTGACTTTCCAGTCGTCCTGAATGAATAAGTCGGGTTGCTTCGTCCGCAAGTATTTATCGGCATTGCCGAATGCGATGGCGGTCAAATCGGGCGTGCCCAGCAGGAAATCGGCGAAATCGTAGCCGGTTCCCGGCGTCTGGACTCCGTTGACAACCTGTCCGGTCGCGAGGCCCGTAAAACTGAACGTGCCGCGCGGATTGCTCTGCGAGAACAGATTGTACTGCAGCCAGCGGAAATCGCCGCCAAACTGGATGTTGTGCCGGCCATGGTTCCACGTGCCGAGGTAACTCAGCCCGGTCGTCTGGCTGTGATTGATCGACGGGGGCGAGTCGCTGAGTTGCTGAATACCGCTTCCGCTGAACGCCAGCGCCGGCGGTCCCCAGTCCAGAGGCAGCTGATCGTTGCCCGTTATGCCGGCAAGTCCGGAAACATTCTGTTTATTCGCAAAGAACGGAAACGTCTGGCTCGAGTTCCGGCTGAAGGTAAATGTGAGCCTTCCGAAAAACCGGTTCGTGAAGTTGCGCTGGAGGAAAGACGACGCGTTCATCCCCAGCGAACGGGTCAGGTCGAGGAAGTTGAACACGGAGTTACTGTCGCTGCGCGTATCGGACAAACTGAAGTTACCGCCAGCCAGATTCCTGCGCAGGAAATTCTTGCTGATATTCATGTTGAAATTGTCGGTGTGTGAATTGCTGATGGTCGGCTCCTGGTAGTTATAAGAGGAGGAGCCAACGAAATTCGCCGCCGGAAAGAACGGCAGCAGGGCCGCCGCCTGCCGGCTGATCCGGCTGGCCGGAATGATGTTATTCGCGAACGGCGTACCGCTCTGGGGGTCGAAGATCTGAACCGGGTTACCCTTATACAGCTCCTGCGAGAAATCGCCCGTGCGTTCCGTGCTGTCCGGCATCAGAATGGTATGTATGTTCGAAGTATGATTCTCGATCCGCGTATAGTTCATCTGGAAACGCGGGCCGTTGCGCTCGATCAGATGCGGAATCTTGATCGGCCCGCCAAACGAGAAGGTGCCCTGCAGATTGTTCGTAGGCTGTTTCGGAGAATTCTGGCCGGTCAGCGAAAACGGCGCGGCATTCAGGCCGGAATTGCTCTCATTGACCGTGAGCGCGTAGGTGTACAAACGCGGTCCGCCCTTACGGTTGTTCCCGAACGCCGGATTCTGCGCAAACGGCGACGCCGCGCCGTTCTGCTGGCTGCCGTTGATCAGCATGCCGTCGGCTGCCTGCTGCTTCAGTTCGGTGGTCACTTCCGGCGCCGGTTCCGCCGCGCCCGTAGGAGCGGGGCTGGAGGAACCACTCAGGTCGGTGCGCTGAAATGAGGTCGCCGGACCGGCCGCCGGCGCGCCGTTTTTCCCGTTGGCCGCGGGCTTGCCTGTGGCCGGTTTACCCGCCGTCAGACTCGGCGCGGGCGACGCCGCACTGGTAGCCGGAGCGGGCGCGGTCATCGTGGTCGTCGGAGCGGGTCCCACGACGACGGCGGGCGCGGCAACGGCCTCAATCTGGTCGAGCGGCAGCATCTTCAGCTCGACCGTCGGACCCGGCAGGCCCGTCCCCGTTGCCACTTCCCGTGTCACCGTGGAGAATCCGAGCATCTCGATTTGCAGTTGCCACGTCCCGTCGGGCAGATCGGCGAACGTGAAGGTGCCCTTTTGATCGCTGACCGCGGTCAGTTTCTTATCGCCCTGCGTCGCGGTGACCGTCGCGCCTGGCAATGGCAGCGTCACCGGGGCGGCTATTTTGTCGGTCGGAGCGGGTGCGGGAGCCGGAGCGGGCGTGGCAGCCGCCGCGTCGGCCGGCGGCGGCGGGACGCTGAGCACCACCTGGCCACGGTACTCGCCGCCCCACAACGTCTGCATCAGGACCAGCCCCAGAGCGATGCATCTGGTATATTTTTTCAATCTCATGAACTCCCCACGCGTCTCGTTAACAGCCCTTGTTTACCGTACTACGCCGATACCGGCCAATATGTTCCCGGTTTCACCGCGCCGACCGTCTCAAGTTTGACGCCCGGAACCCCGTATTGTGTAGCCAATTTCTTTCGTTTCGATACCCCTTACCTCTAAGACCGCGTACTACCCGTTTCATTACGTTGCCGCCGCTTACCGGTTCACATTCGCCAGTCGCCTGTGGGGCGGGCAATCCTGCCCACAGCCGCCTTTCGAGGCGCCCTTCCCCTGGATATCCATTAGACGGGTGCGTTTAGCCCGGGGGGCCGCCTGAAAAGGCGGCTGTGGGCAGGATTGGATGCCCCACGCTACCTAATTATCCGTCGGCTTCTCCTCCACATGATCGACCACGAGGACCATTCCCGGGTTCTTCTGCGGCTCCAGCTTGAGTCCCAGCTGCTTTTCGATCGCTTCCTGGAGAGAAATAGCGCTGTTCGGATCCGACGCCTCGGGCGACCCCGGCCCGCCGCCCGCGCCAGGCGGTGGGGGTGGCGCACCGCCCCGGCCTCCGCCGCCGTTTACAAGCCCCGCTGCGCTGAAACTGATCGTGATGTCATAAGCTCCTTCGATCTTCGTCTGATCCACCACCCCGCCGGGAAACGAGTTCATGCCCATGAAATAACCGCTCGCGTTGTTCGGCAGCTGTTCCGCCCACTGCGCCAGCGTCATATTCAGACACGTCACCAGCCTGCCCGCCGTGGGATTCGCGATTCGCGGGTCTTTTCCGTCCGGCCCCGGACCCTCCTTGCACCCCGTCCGGTTCGATGGGTCGGCCTTCTTCAGCTTCGGCTTCACCGCCACCAGCGCATATCCGGGCAGCGGCCGTTGTTCCTCATGCAACGTCAGCTTGAAACGGTCCTTCAGCAGCGCCTGCAGCATGATCCGCATGGAATCGAAATCCACCTGCTCCGCGGGAGCCTCCCCGTTCATCGGAGGATAGATGGACGTCATGGTCGACGCCTTGGCGACGACGTCCCAGCGAACCGTGTCCGCCGACTTTGGCAGCCCGATGACCCGGCCGGAAGTGACCGGCCCGTTCAGATTCCAGGCCAGGTTGATCATCTGGCTCATCGTTTCGTTGGTCAGATTCACGCGGCCGCCCGGACAAAAGAAACAACCGCCTCTGCCCATGCCCGGCTCGGGATTGGGATTGCTCGGCTTGATATCGGCTACTTCGAATTCCGTCGGCGAAACCGGCATCTTCTCCGTCACACCGGGAAGATTGTCGGTCGGTTTCTCGTTGACGCTGTCCACCTGGATCACCGGCGTCGGAACCTTCGACAGCTCCAGCTTCAGCCCCAGTTGTTTATCCACCGCATTGAAAACAGTGACAACCTCCGGCGCTCCTTCCTGGTTGGCGGGCCCGATCCGCATGTTGAGCGAATATTTGATGTCGAAATCCCACGCGCCTTTGAGTTCCGTCTGATCGAACACCCGATTGCCGTTGAGGTATCCGGGAACGAAGACCATGGTTCGCAGCGCATCGGCAAACGCAGCCATCGTGACATTGCGGCAGTTATAGGTAATCAGCGAACCGGCCCCGAGCCTCAGCACGACTCCGTTCATACTGATCATTCCGATCATCGGGCTGCCCGCCGGCGGATCCGGCTGCGGCTGCAGCTTGCATCCCGGTTCGCCGGAGGCGTCGGCCTGTTTCAACAGCACCTTCTTTCCCGGCGTCAGCACATAGGCGGGCAATGGCTTTACGTCGTCGTGATACACCAGCTTGAAGCGGTCGGCCAGAAGTCCGCGCAGCATCAGTTGCAGAGCTTCCGCTTTCGTATCGGCCGGAGCTTTGGCGATCACGTCGAACCGGTCGGTCTCCATCCAGCCCGGCCCGCCCGTCACTTTGTCGGCATCGATCGCATACGCGGTTCGGATCAGATCCACCATCGTCGCGTTCCGGACTTCGTACCGTCCGCCGCGATAAAAGCCGCCTCTCATGTACTGGTTCTGCGCGGTACTCGCGGGACTGGGATGGATATCGGCGATCTCAAACTTCGGCCCGTCGGACTGGCCGAAGGCCGCAATGGCGATACCGATCAGACCGGCGGCGATGCCGGCGTAAACCATTTTTCGTGTCATGCTCCAACTCCTTCAAGGACGACTCTAAGACGCGGCATCCGGCCGCGCAGTTCCACTTTAATTCATTAGTACTAATTCCAGTAAACCACACCTCTTGCTCTCACGTTGTTATTTCTGCCGCCTGGTGGGGCAGGCGATCTTGTCGCCTGCCTCTTCCCGTACAGGCTGCCGAAAAGCGGATCGCAGGCCAAGGGCCTGCGCTACATGGTTGTAAGACTGTCGATTCTTCGTTGTAGCGTAGGCGTTTTCGCCTGCGAATTCGGCATCTTGTTAATTCTCCGTCGGTTTCTCCTCCAGGTGATCCACCACAACGACCTGCATCGGCCGCTTCTGCGCTTCCAGCTTCAGCCCGAGTTGCTTTTCCACCGCCTCGAAAATCGTGAACCCGCCACCGGGATCCGACGCCGCGGGCGCATCGCCCGACGCCGGTCCGCCCTCTCCGCCGCGTCCGCCACCGGCCATAACCATCGGCGCCTGGCCGAACGTCAGCGTAAAATCCCAGCCGCCTTCGATTCCCGTGGCATCCAGAATCGGCCAGCTCATGCCCGGTCCCGCGTTGCGCAGTTGTTCCGCGAACTGCGCCATCGTGATGTTCTGGCACGTCAGAACGCGCGATCCCGGAGGCGTTCCCGGAGGTATCGGGTTGACGTATTTGCAACTGGTACGGCTCCCGGGGTCTGCTTTCTTCATCTTCGGTTTCGCCGCCACCAGCGTGTACGCCGAAACGGGCCGTTCCTCCGTGTGCGTCTTCAGTCCGAAGCGTTCTTCAAGCAGCGAGCGCAGCATCGGACCCATCGTGAACATATTCAGGGCGGGCGCGTCCGCCGGCGCCTTCGCCGTGATATCCCAGCGCGACGTCTCCGCCCACTTCGGTACGCCGGCGATTCCGTCGCTGCTGAAAATGCCGCCGGTTGTATTCAACGCGTTCGTGAGCAGATTCTGCAACGTCATTCCCTGAACCATCAAACGTCCGCCCGGCTGCACCCGCATCATGCCACCCATAAAATCCGGCGCGGTCGGCCTGATATCCGCGACTTCGAACGCGGTCGGCACCGGGATGGGGGGCAAAGCCTCCGCGACACCTGGCGGATTGGCGCTCGGCTTCTCATCCACGCTGTCCACCACCATCACCGGCGTGGGAATCTGCTCCTGCTCCAGCTTCAGACCGAGCTGCTTATCGATCGCGTCGAAGACACTGATCCGCTCCGTGCCGTTCGCCAGAGCCGGACCCACGAGCCCCTGCATCGACCACTTGACGTCGAAATTCCACGCGCCCTTCAGCCCGGTCTTGTCGAGAATCGGATTGGTTCCCAGCGTCGCGTTCACGCCCATCATGCCGCGCAACCCCGCCACAAAAGCCTCCATGGTCATATTGCGGCAAGCAAACTGAACCGTCATGCCGGGCCCCAGCTGGATCGTCGTTGTACCTCCGCCCGCATTCATCGAGGTCATCCGGACCGAACCGTCGCCCGGCGTCCCGGTGGCCTGGTTCTGCGTCCTGCATCCGGTATCGCCCGACCCGTCGGCCTCTTTCAGTTGCGGCTTCTTCCCCACCGTCAGCGCATATGCCGGCAGCGGTTTCGTGTCTTTGTGCACCACCAGTTTGAACCGCTCCGCCAGCAGCGCTTGCAGCATCTCCTGCAACGCGTCCGGCGCGGTGTCGTTCGGCGCTTTGGCGACCACGTCAAAGCGATCCATCTCCAGCCAGTTCGGCCCGCCCAGTATCTTGTCGGAGTCGAACCCGTACGCGGTTCGGATCAGATCCACCATCGTCGCAGTGTGAATCTCATAACGGCCCTTGCGGACGGGCACG
>Ga0302319_10025294_pt1 | contig 10517 bp, 11 predicted proteins | sample Bog_T0_2_FD_203319 | JGI IMG/M metagenome (GOLD analysis project Ga0302319, IMG submission 203319) | Peat permafrost microbial communities from Stordalen Mire near Abisko, Sweden - Bog_T0_2 | ecosystem: Environmental > Terrestrial > Soil > Wetlands > Peat | place: Sweden: Abisko, Stordalen Mire... | reverse complement strand
CCACGCGTAGTTGTCAAAAACCGAGTGGTAGACCCCGTATGGCCCCTCGGAGCCAATATCGGTGGACGGCACTCCGACATGCTGCAGGAACGGCGTAAAGTCCGACCCCGAGCCCAGATCGCCCACCGGCGGTTCGCTGCCGCTCGGCACGGCCACGGTGGGCGCATGCTCCCCGGTCACCGGGTTGGCAATCTTCCACGCGCCATACACTGTGCCGCCCAGTGGGCTGGGCACGGCTCGGGTTACCTCGCGCACAAACTGCTTGAGAGACGGGACGGCCGACGACGTAAAGTCCGGCCCGGAGACACCCACATCCACGTTGAAGTAGGCTACGGCGTGCTTCAGGGTCTCGGCATTCTGCTCCACCCACTCTGTTGACCCGATCAGGCCTTCTTCTTCCGCGTCCCAACTGCAAAAGAGCAGGGTGCGTTTCGGACGCCAGCCGGACTTCAGCAGCGTGCCCACGCCGTGGACCGCTTCAAGCATGGCCGCGGTGCCGCTGGAGGGATCGACCGCGCCATACACCCACGCGTCCCGGTGGTTGCCGGCGATGACCCATTCGTCGGGATAAGCCGAGCCCTTGACGCGCCCGATCACGTCCCAGATGATGCGCCGCTGATAGTCCTGCTGCGAGACGAGGTGAACCGTCACCCCGTTCGCGCCCACGGTGCCCAGGTGATAGCGGAACGGCAGCGCGCCCTGCCACCCTGAGGGAACGCCCGGCCCTTTGAGCGCCTGCAGGATGGGTGACGCATCGTGGTAGCTGATGGGGATGGAGATAATGTGCGGCTGGTTTGAGTCGGCCGTACGCGCGGAGTCGGGCAGGTCCAGCGTGGAGGCCACGCCGGGGGTCTCGGGGTCGCCGGAGTATTTGGGCAGGTTTTGCACGGAGCCGCGCTGCACGCCGGTCTCGGGGCGCCATGGCCCTTGCGGATAGGCATCCCCTTTGTAGTAGCCATCGTCCTGCGGGTCGCTGTAAATGAGGACGCCAATGGCGCCGCGCCGCTCCGCCAGGTAGACCTTGATGCCGCGGAAGTTTGACCCATAGCGGACAAGAACGATCTTGCCCTTCAGGTCGATATGCTGGGCGGCCAGCTCGTTGAAGTCTTCAATGCGGCCGTAGTTGGCGTAGACCACCTCGCCGGTCACGTCACCTGAGCCGGAGGAGCCGTTGAACGGCATCACCACGCGCGGGTCGTCCTGGTAGGGATCGCCGGCTACGTGCTCTTTGGTGGGGCCGGTCATCAGCAGCCTGCCGGCGGCGTCTTTAGCCTCAACCTGCACCAGCTTTGGCTGGTTCAGCAGCACGCGGTAGGGGACAATCTCGACCTCAAGGCCGGCAGCTTTGAACTTTTGCGCCACGTAGTCGGCGGTCTTGCGATCCTCAGGCGTTGCGGCCAGGTGCGGCTCGGCGGTCAGCGTTTTCAGCTCCTGGCCGGCCAGCTTGGCATCCGGGACGGCGAGGAACGTCTCTTCCGTTTTGGCCTGGGCGGCGAAGTCGATATAGCCGAAGACGGGCGGCTGCGGCGATGCGCTGGGAGCGGCAGCAGGGGCCTGCGCGGCACACGCCAGCGAGGTTGAGAGCAAGGCAACCGCCAGGGGACCAGGCATAAAACCGACGAACTTGCGCATCTGCATTTGCAGCACCTTTTTTGATCGGAAATGGAAGAGAGCGAGATGTTCAAGAAGGCCGGCGCAGCCCGCTCGAGCCGCGCCAATAAGCTCACAGCTTACACTAAACACAGGGGGCAACTTCTCTGACGACCGAACTCGGCACAGATCAAGACCCATCCGCGGAGCCTCTCCCCAGGCCGGATATGCCCCTGGCCGTGCAGGAGGCGCGGGCCGCTACCCAGGCCTTCCCCGACCGGCATGACGAGCGCTACCCGCAGATCGTGCGCGCCCTGCGCAACCCCAACTTCCGGCTCTTCTGGAGCGGTAATTTCCTGTCGAACATCGGCACCTGGATGCAGAACGTGGCCCAGGGCTGGCTGGTGCTCACGCTCACCAACTCCGCTTTCTGGCTGGGGGTGGTGGGGTTTGCGGGGTCCATTCCGTTCCTGATCTTCACGCTGTTCGGCGGCGTCATTGCCGACCGCGTGAACAAGCGGCGGCTGCTGATTGTTACCCAGACGGTGATGATGATTCTGGCCTTCATCCTGGCTGCCCTGGCCTGGTTCAAGGGAGCGGATGGCCGTCCTCTGATTACAGTTTGGGAGCTTGTGGCGCTTGCCTTCCTGAACGGAATGGCGATGGCCATGAACGCCCCCAGCTATCAGGCCCTGGTGCCGCGGCTGGTGCCGCGCGAGGACCTGACCAACGCCATTGCCCTGAACTCCGCGCAGTTCAACATGTCGCGCATTCTCGGGCCCACGCTGGGCGGGTATGCCATGGCGCTTGTGGGCGTGGCGGGAAACTTCTTTTTGAATGGCTTGAGCTTTCTGGCTGTTCTGTGGGCGCTTACCCGCATTGAGTATCCCGAGGACGCTCCGCGCGCGCATCCCAGCCTGCTCGAGAGCCTGCGGCAGGGGTTCGGCTACGTACGCCGTCAGCCGCAGATGCGGGTTTTGCTGGGCATGACCGGCGTGGTAAGCCTGCTGGGCATCCCCTTCATCACCTTCATCCCGTATTTTGCCAAAATGCAGTTGCACGCGGGCGAAACCGGGCTGGGCTGGCTGCTGGCCGCTTCAGGCCTGGGAGCGGTGCTGGGAGCGGTTACCGTCGCGGCCATGGGCACGCTGCGGCATCGCGGAGCCGTGGTCACGTTTGGCGGGATCACGTTTTTCACCGCCATCATCTGCTTCAGCTACTCGCACATCTTTGCGCTGTCGCAGTTCCTGCTGCTGTTTGAAGGCTACAGCGCCATCCTCATGATCTCGTCGTTCAACGTGGCCATCCAGCATTTGTCGTCCGACGAGATGCGAGGCCGGGTAATGAGCATTTATGCCACGTTCTTTCTGGGACTGCCGCCGCTGGGCGCGCTGCTGGCGGGTGAGATGTCCCGGCACATCCCCACGCCGCATGCGCTGGCTGCGATGGCGGCTCTTGCCGCGCTTTGTTTTCTGGCGTTCTTCACCTTCAGCAAAGAGCTGCGGGCGCTCGACTAGCGAGTAGCGGCGCCCACGCGAAGGTTCATAACACCCGCTACGCCACAGGCTGGCCGCAATGGGCGCAGCGCCGTGCCGCAATCGGTATCGCGCTCAGGCACTCCGGGCAGTCCTTGGTGGTGGGCGCAGCCGCCGGCGGCGTTTCCGCCGTCTTCACCCTGGCCAGCAGAGCGTTCAACGGCGCCACCACGCCGAAATAGACCGCGGAAGCCACAATCAGGAACGTGACCACTGCGTTGATGAAGTTGCCTATGTAGATGGGCGTCCCCTCCAGCCTGATCGCCAATCCGCCAAAGTCGGGCTTGCCCATCACCGCCGCAATCACCTGCCCCAGCACGTCTTTGGTAAACGAGCCCACCACGGCGTTGAACGCGCCGCCGATGATCACGGCGACGGCCAGGTCCACCACGTTGCCGCGCAAGATGAAATCCCTGAATCCCTTTAACATTGCTTCCTCCGTTCTCCGGCTGAGCGCGGCTGCCTGCCATCCCGCAGGCCTTTGCCGGGCGCACCGCCGAGTCTGCCCATGCTACATGGCAGATGGAGCGCCGGGGAAGATCGGCGCGGCCTGCCTCGTGGCCGGCATCTCACGGATAAACCCACAGGAACACCACCAGGGCCAGCATCATGAGCTCGGAGTAGAGCAGGATCAGAACGCCGGCGTGGTAAAGGCTCCAGCGGCGACCGAGGCAACGCCAGGTCTCGACCATGCCCCAGCACGCAAACGGGACCGGCAGAATCTCCCACGGTGATCCGTGCAGCTTGGTGATATCCGGAAACCCGGCCAGCCGCAGGCTGCCGAAAAACGCCCCCAGCGACAGCACAATGCCGCGCACCAGGGAGCGTTGGCGGGGGCGAAAGGGCGTGAGAAGGGAAGTCACACTCTCCAATCTATCGCTTGCCCTTGCAGGCGCCTTCTCGCGCGGTGGCGAATTTCTTCCGCGCATCTATTGGCAAAGCTTGCTAATGGGGTTAGACTTCGTTTAGTTTCCTGGCTTGGAGGTGTGCTTGATGCCCACGCGCAATGTCAACCTGACAAAGGAACTCGACCGCTTTATTCTCGCAAGGGTGGAAAGCGGGCGGTTTGAGAATGCCAGCGAGGTTGTCCGTGCCGCGCTGCGGACCCTGGAGCGCGAGGAACGCGTTTACGAAGCCAAGCTGGCGGCACTGCGGGCGGCCATCGACGAAGGGGATGCCAGCGGTGTGGCCGAGGGTGATGTGTTTGCCGATGTTCGCGCCGCGCTGAACCTGCAACCGAACGCGGGCTAAGAATGGCAGGTGTGCAATTCTCGCGCAGCGCCAAGGCTGACTTGCTGAAGATGGGCGCATACACCCTGCAAACCTGGGGCGCTGCACAGGCGGAGCGGTACCTCGGCTCTCTTGAACAATGCGCAAACCTGTTGGCGGCCAACCCCGCGCTGGGCAGGCTCTGCGCATGGATAAGGCCCGGGTTGCGCCGTTTTGAGAAAGGGAAACACGTGCTGTTTTACCGGCAGGTGGAAGGCGGCATCCGCATTTCACGCATTCTGCACCAAAGCATGGAGCCGGACGGTCAACTGTTTGAGAGTCCCTGAGAAACTGAGGCTGGGCAACGTCGTTGCCCGGCCTCGACTGGGTTTGTGCGTTGCCAGACCTAGACCTCGCCGGCGACCAGTTCCATGGCGCTCAGCGACTCGCCGTAGGGCGCGCGCAATACGCCGCGCTCGGTGATGATGCCGGTGACATACTTTGCCGGGGTCACGTCGAAGGCCGGGTTGCAGATACCGACGCCATGCGGGGTCAGTTGCTTGCCGCCGTGGTGGGTTACCTCCACATGGGGCCGCTCTTCAATCGGGATGCCGTCGCCGCTGGCCGTTGCCATGTCGATGGTCGACCATGGGGCGGCCACGTAGAAGGGGATTCCGTGCTCCTTCGCCAGGATGGCCACGTTGTAGGTGCCGATCTTGTTGGCGAAGTCGCCGTTGGCGGCGATGCGGTCCGCACCCACCACCACGGCGTTGATTTTGCCGGCGCGCATCAGGCTGGCGGCCATGTTGTCGCAGATGACGGTGGTGGCAATGCCGTCGGCCATCAGCTCCCAGGCGGTGAGGCGCGCCCCCTGCAGGAACGGCCGCGTCTCGTCGGCATAAACGTGGATGCGCTTGCCCTGCTCCACCGCCGCGCGAATGACGCCCAGCGCGGTGCCGTAGCCACAGGTGGCCAGGGCGCCGGCGTTGCAGTGGGTCAGCACTCCGCCTTCTTCCGGCAGCAGCGCGCCGCCAAACGCGCCCATGGTCTTGCAGGCGGCAATGTCTTCGTCGTACATGGCATTGGCTTCGGCCAGGAAGCGCTCGCGGACCTCGGCCATGGTGGCGCCGGAAAGCTCGCTGAACAGCCGCTTCATGCGGTCGATGGCCCAGAACAGGTTTACCGCCGTGGGCCGCGTCCCGGCCAGCCGCGCGCAGATCCGTTCAAACTCCGGCGCAAACTCCGCAGCCGTGGCAGCCTTTGACTCCATCGCGCCCAGCACCACGCCATAGGCCGCGGAAACCCCGATGGCCGGCGCGCCGCGCACCACCATGGTGACAATAATCACGGCCACATCTTCATAGGTGGTGGCGAGCACATAGCTCTCCTCGAGAGGGAGCTTCGTCTGGTCAATAAATCTGACACCTTCAGGGGTCCAGGCTAGTGTAGGAATCATGCAGTTCCATTGTAAAGCTTGAGAATCTGCGCCCAAGGGCCAATTCTACGCACGATGGAAAATCCGCGTCGGGGACCTGTCTGAAGATGGCCGATCGTCGGCGATCGCAACCTGCGGAGAAAGGGCGAGATCAAGGCCGCCGCTGCCAATGCGCCGGATCGCGGCTTCCGTGGAAGCAGGCGATGACGGTCAGCGTCTCGTCGGCTTCGATCAGAAACATAAGAGCGTAGGGAAAGCGGCGGAGCAAGGCGCGGCGAATGCTTTTGTATACGACGGGGACTGGCGCTCATTCGCATGACGGCGGCGTCAACCGCTGCACGAAAATACCGGCCAAGGCCAGCGGCTTCGTTCTCGTACCAGTCCTGAGCGTCAATCAGCTCGGCGCGGGGTCCTGGGTGAAGGTCCCCGGATACATTACGGGCAACGCCGGGCAAGCTCGGACTTCAGATCCGCCCAGCTAACGCCCTCACGCCGGTCCCGGTCGAGGCTGGCCAGGCGGCTATCCAACTCGGCTTGCTGCGCCAGGCTCAAGGGGACATTCTCGTCTTGCAGGCTATCCCAAAGCTGTGAGATCAGGGCCAGCCTCTCCGGAGGAGTCAGACGGGCCAGCTCATTGTGAGTGAGAATCTGCATGGGATGAGAATCGGAGACAATCAAGCAGGAAGCAACAGGGAACCCGGCCAAGAATGAAAACATTTACATTTTCCACTGGACGTACCGCGCCCCCCCTGCGTAGAGTGTTCTGGTTGCCTCTCCCTGCTCTTGCTGTGTCGTTTCTTCCTCCATCAGTACCTTAAGGAGCCGTACGTGCTTAATCTCACCTCCGTCGACTGGCTGATCATGCTGCTGTATTTCGTCTTTGTGCTGGGCATCGGTTTTGCCCTCAAGCGCTACATGAAGACGAGCAAGGACTTCTTCCAGGCCGGCCGCGCCTTGCCCGCCTGGATCTGCGGACTGGCCTTCATCAGCGCCAACCTGGGCGCGCAGGAAGTCATCGGCATGGGCGCCTCGGGCGCCAAATACGGCCTTGAGACCGCGCACTTCTACGGCATCGGCGCCATCCCCGCCATGGTGTTTGTCGGCATCTTCATGATGCCCTTCTACTACGGCTCAAAGGCCCGCAGCGTGCCCGAGTTTCTGCGCATGCGCTTTGACGAGAAGACCCGCGCCCTCAACGCCTGCTCCTTCGCCGTGATGACCGTCTTCAGCTCCGGCATCTCCATGTACGCCATGGCCCGGCTCATCCAGGCGCTGCACGTGTTCGACGGGCTCTTCCACGCCCTCGGCTGGGCGCCGGAAGGCATCTTCACCTTCTCCATCGTCCTCTCGGCCATCATCGTGCTCGCCTATATCTTCCTCGGCGGGCTCACCAGCGCCATTTACAACGAGGTGCTGCAGTTCTTCCTCATCATCGCCGGCTTCCTGCCGCTGGTGCTCCTCGGCCTGCGCAACATCGGCGGATGGTCCGGGCTCAAAGCTTCAGTTCCCACCGCCTATATGCACGAGTGGCAGGGCGTCTCCCACGCCAGCACCAATCCCATGGGCATTGAGATTATCGGCATCGGCATGGGCCTCGGCTTTGTGCTCGGCTCCGGCTACTGGTGCACCGACTTTCTGGTCATCCAGACCGCCATGGCCTCCAAAAACATGGAGTCGGCGCGCCGCGTCCCGCTGATTGCCGCCGTCCCCAAAATCTTCTTCCCATTCCTGGTCATCCTGCCCGGCCTGCTGGCCATCGGCCTGCCCACCCCCCACACCACCACGACGATTACCCGCACCGCCGATGGCGCCATTATCCACCAGATCAATGTGGTGCCCAAAAATGTGGAAGAAGGCCGCGGGCTGGTGCCGGCCAAAATCAACCCCGTCACCGGCAAGGCCATGCTCGACACCAACGGCAACCCGCTGCTGGACTATGACATGGCGACGCCAAACATGCTGCTGCACTTTTTCCCCACCGGCATTCTGGGCCTGGGGCTCACCGCGCTGCTGGCCAGTTTCATGTCCGGCATGGCCGGCAACGTCACCGCTTTCAACACCGTGTTTACCTACGACCTTTACCAGTCCTATATCCACAAAGGCGGGACCGACCGGCATTACATGGCCGTGGGCCGATGGGCCACCGTGGGCGGCATTCTGCTGTCGATCGGAACCGCTTACGCGGCCATCAACTTCAACAACATCATGGACACGCTGCAACTGGTGTTCTCGTTTGTGAACGCGCCGCTGTTCGCCACCTTCCTGCTGGGCATGTTCTGGAAGCGGGCCACAGGCCACGCTGCGTTCACCGGCCTCATCACCGGTACGCTGACCGCCGTGATCCACCACGGCCTTACCCTGCCGCTGCTGGCGCACCCCGGCATTCACGGCGGCTGGATCGCCGTGGTGCACACCTACCACAGCGACATGGCGCAGAACTTCTGGACCGCCATCTGGGCCTTTGGAGCCAACCTGGTGATCACCGTGATCGTCAGCCTCTGCACCAAGCCCAAACCGGAGTCGGAACTGGTAGGCCTGGTCCACTCGTTGACGCCCAAGCCGGAAGGCGCCCACCTCATCTGGTGGAAGCGCCCTGAAGCCCTGGCGGTCGCGGTGCTGCTGATGGCCGTGGCGCTGAACATCTTCTTCTACTAGGAACCGGCCGCCCGGAAGCCCGCGCTGCGGGAAGATAGGAGCAATCAATGAATCTTGACCTGCGCATCCCCATGGGCCTGATGTTCACCCTGGTCGGCCTGATCCTGACGTTTTATGGCCTGGCCACCCGCGGCAGCGCCATTTACGAAGCGAGCCTGGGCATCAACGCCAACTTCTGGTGGGGCCTGGTGCTGCTTGCCTTCGGCCTGACCATGTTCATCCTCGGCCGCCGCAGCCAGGCGCGCCTGGCCAGCCTGCCACCCGAGCCTGTGGAACCTGGAGAAGTGCGGCGGGGGCACTAGAGCAGCGGGTCAGCAAGTCGGCGAGTCAGCGGGCGCGATGCGCGAATGATCATGAAAGATGAATTGACGAGCGGCCCCAGAACGCGCCCCTATCGCGACTTGCTCGCCTGGCAAAAGGCAATGGCTCTGACGAGGGCGGTGTATCTTGAGTCGGAATCGCTGCCGCAGAAGGAACACTACGGCCTTCAGTCTCAGATGCGCAGAGCAGCCGTCTCCATCCCCGGCAATATTGCCGAGGGCCACGGAAGGCTCAACGACGGTCATTTGCGCCAATTCCTCGCCAACGCTCGCGGTTCGCTCTTCGAGCTGCAAACCCAGTTGGAACTGGCCGGCGACCTGAAGTTTCTGGAAGCCCCCAAAGTCGCAGCCCTCATGCAGCAATCCGAAGAAGTAGCCCGTATCATCAACGGTCTGCTAGCCGCCCTGAAAGTTTGACCAGGGCAGATTCAAGGGAAGCAACGAAGCCCCTCCGCTCCAAGGCACCCGCCGACTCGCTGACTAGCTAACCCGCTAACCCGCTGACTCGCTGACTAGCTGACTAGCTAACTAGCCCCCTACTCCGCCTTCACGCTAAACCGCATCGTCGCATAATCAAACGTATAAGCGCTCAGTTGATCCAGAGCATCGACGCCAAGCACCCCATACACATCGTCCAGCGCCGCGTCGCCCAGCGGCTGCGTCAGCACCCGCACAAAGTGCACCGGCACGGTGTTGCCGCCAACAGCCAGTTGCACGGTTTCCGCCGTATAAGCCGGATCGGCCGCCAGCTCGCGCGCGCCACTTCCCGGCACTCTGTACAGCTCCATCTTCTGCCCCGCGAAGTCTCCCTGGTGCTCTTCGAAGTAGCGCGACGTCAGGTAAGTCTGCTGCCCGCCGGCATCCACCACGTACATCCGCTCGTCGCCAGGGACGCCCAGCGCCACCACAACCTGGTCTCCGTCCAGAAAGAATCGCGCCCCCGCCCTGCGCGGATCGGCCTTGCCCGCCGCCGCAGCGTCCTTGCCGGGGTCAACATATACCGTGTCGTTCGACGTGATGGTCACGCTGCCCAGGGCCTTCAGCGCCGCGTATCCCAGCTCGCCCTCCACCTGGTAGTTCGACCGCGTGAAGGCATAATCCGCGTCTTCAAACACAAACGCCGTCATGTTCCGCAGCGTCAGCCGCCCGCCGATGGTAAACCGCGGAATCACCGTCATGTGCACCACAATCGGCTTGCCGGTGAGGGTATGGATGGTTGCCGAGGCGTCGCTCACCGTAAGTCCCGCCTCTTTCGCCAGCGACCGCGCAATCAGGTTGAACGGCGCGGTCGGGTCCAGCATCCACGCGTGCGGCCGCGCATCCACATACACCGGCAGGTCGATCAGCCCCAGCGGATTCTTCTCCACCTGCAGCTCAAACGGATCGGTGGGCTCAACCGTCATCGGCGGATTCTGTGCCGCCAGCGGCAGCAGCTTTACCGGCATTTCGAGCTCGTCCTGCTCGTCCGGGCTCAGCTTTGCGCCAAGCCGCGTCTCCATGGTCTGGTAGGCCGCCGCCGCCTTGCCCCAGTCGCCCAGCCGCAGATAATCCTCGGCCAGGGCCTTGCGCAGCAGCTTTTCATGCGCCGTGTCGCCGCTGGCCGCCACCTTGTCCACCATGGGCAGCAGCAGGTCAATGGAGGTCTGCGGATCGTTTCCCCGGTTGGCCAGAATTCCTTTGTAAAACTGCGCTTCTTCGGGCGGCATTTGCCCGATCTGGCCTTCGATCTGCAAAAACTGGTGGTCCGCCAGCAGGTTCTGCAGCCGCGCATCG
>Ga0302319_10025293_pt1 | contig 10518 bp, 10 predicted proteins | sample Bog_T0_2_FD_203319 | JGI IMG/M metagenome (GOLD analysis project Ga0302319, IMG submission 203319) | Peat permafrost microbial communities from Stordalen Mire near Abisko, Sweden - Bog_T0_2 | ecosystem: Environmental > Terrestrial > Soil > Wetlands > Peat | place: Sweden: Abisko, Stordalen Mire... | reverse complement strand
TTCCCCAAAATATTCGCCACGCTCCGCTTGATCAGCGACTTGTCCATCTCTACCAGCGCCTCGGTCGGCGCCAGCAGCACTAGCTTGATCCCCTTTTGCTCGCATCGCGATGTAACTATCGCCACCGCCTCCGCCAGCACCATGTCGAGCCGCCCCAGCTTGAAGTCCGCCCGCGCATTCTCGGAGAAAAACAACGCCTCGCGAATGTACTCGCGCAAGGTGTCGATGCTCCGCGTAGCCAGCGGCAGCAACTCATCCCGCAGGCTCTCGACCGGCACCCCTTCGGCGATGAGCTGCATCAGCGTCTGCACCGGCGTCACGAGGTTATTCATGTCATGCGCCATCCCCCGCGACATTCTCCCCAGCAATTCCGCCTCCTGCGCCTGGAGAATCTGGTTCTTCAGCCTTATCTGGTTGAGCGCAAGGCTCAGGTTCCGCGAGAGCATCCCCAGCAGATGGATATCGGTCGCCGTATACCGCTTCCCCTCGGTGCGCTCCTTGAGAAACAGGAGCCCAAACGGCTCGGTCGAAACCATGAACGGAAAGCAAAACTCCGCCCCGGCGTCGGCAAGGCTCGCCCGCGCTTCCTTTTCCTGCGAGTGAGTGTGCCCATTCTCCGTGGGGAGATTGACCGCCAATTGCTCCGCCCCGGTGACGCGAAAGTAATTAAGCAGCGGCGAATCAATCCCGATAAGCGGCACATAAGGCGCCGCATGCGGCGGATACTCCTGCAGGATGTTGAACTTCCGGCTCGCGTCCTCGAGCATGACCAACTGATACCCGGAGACCCGGACCACCTTCGTCAGCAATTCATCCAGCCCCTCGAGCAACTGCGATGCGTCCCCGGACTCCTGCACCGACGCGATGAACGCCCTGATGCGGTCATGGTACTCGAACCGGTCGCCAAGAATCCTCCGCTCGATCAAGTCCGCCCCGCTGCCGAACAGCCGCGGAAACAACACCGACGCCACGCTGGTGCTCACCACCACAACCACCAGCGCGATGACAAAGGAGAACGCCGTGAACGCCCCCGGCGCCGCCATCCATGCCGCAAGCAGCAGCAGCAGCGCGATGACAAAAACAAAGCTCAGCCGCACCAGCCGCGCCGCCGCCTTGCTCATGGTAATGTGAATATCCAGCAGCTCGTGCTGCAGCACGCTGTACCCCACCGCGACCGCGTAAAGGTTCGCCGCCAGGTTCCCGAGCGGGACAAAGTGCCAATGCACGAACGGGTAATCCTTCATCCCCAGGATCGGCAGCAGGTCATTGGTGCCGCATATCCAGAGGCAGAACACGCCCAGCAGCAGCGCCGTCAGTCCGGCCTTTCGGGATTTCGGCGCCGTCTGGCGCTTGCGATTGAGCGCCATCACCAGCCACACGGTCTCCACGATGTAGAGCATCATGAACACATGGAAAACCGGCCCGCCCACGGTCCAATACCCAAACTGCGTCATCTTCACCTTCGCCACGAAAAGCGACCCCGGCAGGCAGAGCGCGAAACAGCAATGCGCCACGTACAGCGCCGAGATCGCCCGCCCGCGCGGCGAGTCCGTCAGGATCAGGCACAGATGCAACAGCGAGATCGGCATGAAGATCACCCCAAGCTGGAGAATCCTCGCCCAAAACAGCCCCCCCTCGACGGTATGCTGCGCCGCCAGCACCGGCGCCGCCACGTTCCAGATCGTCAGCGACACCGCCCACGCGATATACGCGCGATGCAGCAGGGAGCGCAGGTCGCGCCTCACGACCAATAGCGCCAGGCCCGTGTTGAACACGGCCGCCGCCAGCGATGATATCTCGAAGAAGCCCATCAGGAATTTGTGAATTGCCGGAAGATCAGGCAGGAATATCGCCCGCCGAATCCGGCATTCAGATTGACCGCCGCCCGGATCGGGTAGGGGCGCGCCTCGAGCACATAATCAAGGTCGCACTCTTCGTCCGGCTCCGTGAGGTTGATGGTCGGCGGGATAAGCTGGTTCTTGACCGCAAGGATGGTGATGACCGACTCGACCGCCCCGGACGCCCCCATCAGGTGCCCAGTGATCCCCTTGGTCCCGCTCACCGCCAGCCGCCGCGCGTGCCCTCCGAATACCGACTTGATCGCCATGGTCTCGATCGGATCGTTCCGCCGCGTCGCGGACCCATGCGCGTTGATGTAATCGATCTCCTCCGGGTGCATCCGCGCGGCGCGGAATGCCCGCTTCAGCGCCGACTTGTACCCCAGCCCCTCCGGGTGCGGGTCGGTGGGATGATGCGCCTCCGCCGTCCGCCCATGGCCCACGATCTCCGCGTAAATCTTCGCCCCGCGCGCCATCGCGTGCGACAGCTCCTCGATCACGATAAACGCCGCCCCCTCCCCCAGCACAAATCCGTCCCGCTTCCGGTCAAACGCTCGCATCGCCGTCTGCGGATCCTCGTTGCGCTCGCTCATCGACCGCAGCTTGCAAAACCCCACATGCAACATCTCGACGATCTCGTCCGAGCCGCCCGCGATCACGACATCCAGTTCGTCATTCTGCACCATCCGGGCTCCATGCCCAATCGCATCGTTCCCCGAGGCGCACCCCGAGCAATAAGTCATCACCGGCCCCTGCACCCCTAGATACAGGCTGATGCTGCTGCTCCCCTCCCCGCAGTAACCCGCCACAATATTATACGGATGCAGTGACCGGTACGTCTTGTCATGCAGGAAACTGTGGTACGACTTGAGCACGCTCGCCGCGCCGCTGATCGTCGTCCCCTCGACCACCCCCGCCCGGTCCGGGTCCATCTCATCCAGCTTGACCCCGGAGTCCTTCAGCGCGGATGCCGCCGCCGCCACCGCATACTGGATGGTCCGGTCCAGCCGCTTCTCTTTTACATCCGGCAGATAGTTGGCAAGATTGAAACCCTTGACCTCCGCCGCGATCCGCACCGGCAGCCGCGATGCGTCAAACCGCGTGATCGGCGCCGCCGCGCTGATGCCGCGCCGCACATTGTTCCAGAAGGGCTCGATCGCCAGCCCGCTCGGCGTGATGACCCCAATCCCCGTCACCACGGACCGCCGCACCCGGGGTGCCTCGCGCGTGTATTGCATCACCATGGCCGCGCCCTCCCCGCGCCGGACCATCCGCCCGCCGGCCGCGCTGGGGAAAGCCGATTCCCGCCCTGCTGCAATCTGGAAAATGTAATCATGAGCATATCAAAGGGCGGTACAATCCTTCACCCCGGCGGCCATGCAAAATTTCTTTTCCCTAGGAGATGTATATGCAGGTGCGGCACGGTTTCCCCCGCGTCCGGCCCGTGATTGATCACCAGCCGGTAGCCAGACTCGTACACCCCCAGTCTCCTTGCGATCTCCCCGCTCGCCGCCAGCATCCGCCCCAGCACCCCCGCATCACCCGCCTCCGCTTCGCCCACCCGCGGGATGACTTTCCGCGGGATGATCAGCGCATGCACCGGCGCCTGCGGATGGATGTCCCGGATGACAAAAAAATCCTCCTCCTCGTACACAATCTCCGCCGGGATTTCCCCGGCTGCGATCTTCTCAAATATGGTCATGTCAGGAATGCGGTCGCCAGCCCGCGACGGCGCTTGATAGGTTTAAAAGACGGAAAATGTCACGGGGTGTGCCGCCGTCGCGAGCTGGTCGCGTAAAAATGAGACAATCTCGGTCCGCAGCGCCTCGCAATCCCGCGCCCATATCTTCCTCGCCCGCAGCTCTTTGACGCAGAGCTCGAGGTCGAATAACTCGAAGTACGATGCCCTGTTCGCCAGCAGTTGATGCATGCTCCGGCCTAGTAGCTCAAAGAATGCCAGTTCGTACCCCGACCCCGCCTTTTTCGCCAGCTCCAGCAGCGAGATCCGCGCTGGCGGCGGACCCGGCTCGAAATGGCTCGCAACCTCCGCATACCCGATCACTTGCAACGCCGATTGCACGGCGTCCGCCAGTCGCGGCACGGTCAGCACATTCCCCACAAATCGATACCGCAGATAATTGCTCACGCTCGCCGCCACGTGCTCCGCAAGCCACCATTGCGGGTAGCCCGCCTTCTCCGCCGCATGCACCAGCCGCCGGATGAGCCAGCTCGCGTCAAACGCGGTGATCTCACCACCGTCGAATTGCACCAGCGGCATCTCGTCGCGCGGCGCGATCATTGCCGCCTCCGGAGCTTGGCGCGCCCCCCGTTCACACGCCTCCCTTTATTTTGAATAGCTCGGGCTGTTGCGTCCCCGCCTTGACCTTGCGCCCCAGCGATTGAATCTCGCTGATAAATTCCCCGATGTCCTGGAACTGCCGGTAAACAGACGCATACCTCACATACGCCACCTCATCCAGCCCGTGCAGTTTCTCCATGACCTTCGCCCCCACCAGCTTGGTGGACACCTCCCGCGGGTGATTGGTCTCAAGGTCCTGGATGATCTCCTCCGCCGACCTCTCCAGCAAATCCAGCGAGATCGGCCGCTTCTCGCACGCCTTCGTCATCCCCGCCAGCAGCTTGTGCCGGTCAAATGGCTCCCCCCGCCCATCCCGCTTGATCACCCGGATATCCGCCCGCTCTATCTCCTCGTACGTGGTATATCGGTACTCGCACACAATGCACTCGCGCCGCCGCCGGATCGATGCCCCGTCCTTTGACACGCGGGAATCGATCACCTTGTCTTCCAGGCTTCCGCATTTGGGGCATCGCATCAGGTCAAGGGGTTAAAATCAGGCCCGCTGGATACCACAACCGGTGGTATTCGTCAATCACCGCCTCCACCATTCAGCCCACTTCTGCCCGCCGACCCGCATTATTCCTTAATCCGCGAATTCGCCGATTTTTCGTGCGCCGGTCCACTACGCCGGGACGTAGCCAATCCATTCTCCCCCATTCCATGGATTCTCACCAATATTTCCGAGTTCGCCATGTCTCCGCGCCCCACCACTGCTTGGCTAAGAAAATGCTCCCTACACAACATCTGGAAGATTCCGCCCTCATCATCCTTCGGTCCCTATGCAGCTCGATCCAACCACGCTTGTAGCAAGAGACGCCCGCATCCTCGTCGTCGATGACCAGGAGATCAATATCGCCGTTCTCAGCCAGATTCTCGGCCGCGCCGGTTACGCCATTTGCATCAGCATCACCGACCCCGCGGAGGCCCTCGCCAAGTTTGCCGACATACAGCCCGACCTGCTGCTTCTGGACTGGCACATGGAGCCCCTCTCCGGCCTCGACTTCATCCAGGCCCTCAAGAGCCGCGTCCCCATCGAGGAGATGCCACCCATCCTCGTCCTCACCGCCGACCCCTCCCACGAAACCCGCCGCGAAGCCCTCGCCGTCGGCGCCACCGATTTTCTCTCCAAGCCCTTCGACCCCTCCGAGGTCCTCCTCCGCATCCGCAACCTCCTCCAAATGCGCGTCCTCCACACCCGCCTCCAATCCCTCCGCCACCTCCTCGACACGCAATTCAACGAGCGCGCCACCGAACTCGAGCAAACCCTCTCCGAGCTTAAACTGATGCGCCAGTCCATCGCCGGCGCCGTATAGCGTACGCGCGCGTCGTCACGGCTTGATCTTCATGCCCGCGGCCTTCGCAAGCGCCCCCTGCCGCGCATCGAATGTCACGAAATCCGTTGCCCCAAGTTCAAGCGCCGTGGCGACATGAAGAATGTCGAACGCGCGATAGCCGCCACCCCCGGTCCCCCGCGCGGAAAGCACCTCCGCCCGCGTCACCACAGCCGCCAGATCCACAGCGCTGACCTGCAGCAATCCAGCGGCCAACTCCGCCTCCAGGCGGGACAACATTCTCGTCGCCTCTGTATACCCGTACCCTTTCGTCGAATCCTTCCGATGTAAATAGGTTTGCCATCTCACAGATTGGCGGAACTCAAACAATACCAGCGCCGTCACCGGAAGCGCAGTGCCAACGGACGCGCGAAAACCCACCGCATTCGCTGTATTATCCTGATTCCTGTAGAGAGCGCAGAGAAAGGAGGTGTCCGGGTAAAACTTCACCCTTCTTCGCCCTCTAGCTCCGCCTCTCGCATCGCCTCGACCTCTCCCGCGCTAAACACTCGATCCCCCCACGTCTCCTTGAGCCACCTCATATGCTCCTCCGCATTGAACCGCTTCGGTGTCTTCACTTCAGCCGGCACAAGCATGGCGAAAGGTTTGCCCCGCTTGACGATCTGAATGGATTCCCCATTGTCAATCCAGGCGGAAACACGTCGAAAATGATTGCGGAGATCCGCCACGGTAGCCGTTTTCATATGATAGATTTAACTATCACAAAGGCCCACATGCGTCAAGTTGAGTCACCCGCCAAACACCATCAAGCCCTGTAAGCGCTCCACAACCCCCCGCCAAAACACCGAGCCCCAGCGAGCCATCCCGCGGGCTGTAAGCACGCCATGTGTCAGCCCAGGGCAGCGCCCTGGGTCACCCGCCCCACGCACGTCAAGCCCTGTAAGGGCGCCACAGCCCCCGAGGCCACCCCCACCCAATATCCGCAAGGCCTGCAAGGCCGTCACAACACGCCCATCAATCCCACACATACCTCTCATCCACCGGCACACCGTTCTTCCTGCAAAACCGCCGAAACTCCGTCTGGAAATCCTCGGTTCCATGATGCTTCGCCTGCCTCCTAATATACCTCTGCACAGCGTCGATGTGCGACTCGCTCACGCTGAACGCCCCATATCCCCCATTCTTTGTGCTCTTTGTGATCTTTGCGGTTAATCATAACCCACTCCCTACACCCCCGCCTTATCCAGCATCTCCTCCAGCACCTTCTCCGCCTCAAAGTACTCCTTCGCCACCTCATACGCCGCCCGGCATTGCGCCGGGTAATCCGCATTGATCTCCCTCACCGCTTCTCGGATCTCCTCAATCGATTGAAACGCAAACAACCCCCGCTGCTGCCCATAGTGCCGCGTAAACCCCGTCTCCTGCGTGATCGCCGGCCGCCCGCTCGCCAGGTAACACGCCGTCCTGTCACTAAACCACCCCGTGTTAAGCCTTACATACTGATCCTTCGCAACCGTAAACTCCCCCTTCGATTGTTGCAGGTAAAGCCGGTACTCATCATACTCCACGCTCATCTGGTCCGGACTCGTAAATCTCCACCCATTCGCCGCGAATCGCTCTCTTAACCCCGCGTCGTTGATACTGGTCGCAAGCTCAAAATCCTCCCCCGATACCCTCGGCGCCTCGATGAATTTCAGAAACTCCAATGACTTGCTCCATAAGTACTTCTCGCCTCGCCATTCTATATCCTTTTTCCCGCTCGTATTCCAGTTCGCCACCGACGTAAACACCGCTCCGCCTTTCGGCGCCGCATCCGTATGCCACAGGTCCGTAACCACCGGCTGCCGCGTCGGCAGCCACGGAAACTCATGCGTCGGCACAGGGAACTCCTCCGTCCCTATATTCTCGCCAAACGTAAACAAACACCGGTGCTGCCTAAGATACTCAATTGTCGAAGTCTCCCCCTTGTCCACCTTTATCTGTTCCACCCCCGGATCGCTCTCAACATAGAGCAACCTGTCGCTCTTGAGTAAGTCCTCGTTGAACTCCTGCGACCCGCACACATTGAGAATCGCATCCGCCTCCACATACAACTCCCGCACACGGCTCAGCGGCATCCCCGCGCATGGCGTCTCAGGCAGATACCGCGCGCAGTAACTCCATCGCCCCTCGAATCCATACTCCCGCGCCAGCCGGTCAAGAATCCCCGCCGCGTACGAGTAATCATTGGTTATCTCGAATGTCACCGGATTGTAAGGCAGCCGCGCCGAGTCCTCTATGTAATAAACTTCATGCCCCAGCCGCATCATCCCCACTATGTAATGAATATGCTGCCACACCACCCCCGCTATCGGGCATCCCGCCGCGAAACCCATGACGACGACGCGCTTCTTGCTCATTTGATCTCCAGTTGCTTCACCACCACCGCCGGATTCCCCGCCACCACCACGTTCGCCGGCACGCTCCGGGTCACAATCGCCCCCGCCGCCACGACGGAGTTCTCGCCGATCTCCACGCCCTTCAAAATCACCGCCCCCATCCCCACCCACACGTTATCCCGTATCCTCACCGGCGCCGTCTTCAATGCCGGCCGCTCCGGACGCCCCTCATAATACGGCGCCAGCGCCAGCGCATCCTGCATCCGCGCCGCCGGCTCTATCGGATGAAAATCCGAGTCCGCAATCCCCACGTTCCACGACATGAGGCAATAAGACCCGATCTCGATATGCTCCTCCGCCATCAGCAGCGCCCCATTGAGCAGCGTGAAATCCCCAATGGTACACGTCCCCTCCTTCCCCAGCGAAAACGAGCACCCCGCATAACACGACACATGCTTCCCTATCCTCACCGCATCCGCCCGCGTGCTCTTGAAATGCCGGAAAATCTGGGCCGACTCGCAGTAAAACCCTTCCCCCCACGACACATTCGGCGGGATCGGCCGGGTCCACCAATCATGCTCCACCATTCTCTCTGCGGTCACATTACTCATAAGCCTTCTTATCCCAGGTTCGCCGAGTGATACAACTCCGCGTACGCCCCGCCCCGCGCCACAAGCTCCGGCCCCGTCCCCACCTCGACCACCCGCCCGTTCCGCAGCACCACGATCTTCCCCATGTCATGCACGGTCGCGATCCGGTGCGTGATGATCAGCGTCGTACGCCCCCGCATCAGCTCCTTGATGGTCTCCATGATCGCCGATTCCGTGGTCGGATCCAGCGCGCTCGTCGGCTCATCCAGCAGCAAAATCGGCGCGTTCTTGAGAAATGCCCTCGCGATCCCGATCCGCTGCCGCTGCCCCACGCTCAGGTGCCCCCCGCGCTCTCCCACCTGCGCCGAGTACCCCTCCGCCATCCGCAGGATGAAATCATGCGCCTGCGCCCTCTTCGCCGCCTCGACAATCTGCTCCTCGGTCGCATCGGGCCGCCCATACGCGATGTTCTCCCGGATGGTCGTCGAAAAAAGCAGCGTATCCTGCAGCACTATCGATATCTGCGCCCGCAGCGATTTCTTGGTGATCTCGCGCAAGTCCTCCCCGTCCAGCAGCACCCGCCCCTTGTTCGGATCGTAAAACCGCGGCGCCAGCGCCAGCAGCGTGCTCTTCCCCGCCCCGGTCCCGCCCACGAACGCGACCGTCTGCCCCGACCCCACATCGAGATCGATCCCCTCCAGGATCAGCCGCGTCGCGTCATACCCGAAATCCACACCCTCAAACGCCAGCTCCCCGCGCGTCCCCGTGATCGCCTTCGCCCCCGGCGAATCCTTCACATCATCCTGCTGGTCCAGCACCTCAAAGCACCGCTGCGCCCCCGCCGCCGCACCCTCGAGCGCCCACGTGGTGTAAGTCAATGCCTCCAGCGGCTGGTACAGCTTCGCAAGGTAAAACACGATGATCGTCAGCTTCCCGTACGACAGCGCCGAGTGCAGCACATGGATGCTCCCCAGGTAATAAATCGACGCCGTCCCCAGCGCCATCAATGTCCCTATCACCAGCGAGCTCTTCATCTGCGTCCCCGTAAATCGCATGTTCGCCTCCAGCGAGTGCCGCGCCCGGCTTTGAAACTGCGCCACCTCATACTCCTCTCGCCCAAACGCATGCACCATCCGGATCGATGTCAGCCCCTCCTGCGCCACCGCCAGCACATCGCTCTCCCGCTCCTGGATCGTCGTCGATTGCGACCGGATCAGCTTTGCGTACATGTAAATCGCCAACACCACCAGCGGCATGATCCCCAGCGCCACCACGGTCAATTCCCAGTCCAGCCGCAGCATCACCGCCAGCATGCTCAGCAGGCTGATCACGGACGAGAATATGAACGTCCCCTTGCTGTAAATGCTCTGGATCGCCTGCGAGTCATACGCCACCCGGAAGCTCGAGTCCGAGCTCCGCCGCGCGTCATGATACTTCAGCGGCAGCGCCTGCAAATACGCATAAAGCTCCGTCCGCAGCTTGAGCAGCGATTGCAGCCCCACCCGCACGAAAATCATATTCGTCGCAAGATTCAGCAGCGCGTAAAAAAAATTCAGCCCCAGCATCGCCCCGCATAGGATCAGAATCATCTCCCCCGGCGGCATCCCTCCCAGCCATCGCGTAAGCTGCGCGCTCACCGGCAGCCCATTCTCATGCGGCGTCAGGATTTGATCCACAATGATCCCAAACGGCCACGGCTGCAGCAAGCTCAGCCCTATCCCCCCCAGCGTCAGCAAAATCCCGACGATAGTCTCAGGCAGAAACGGCCGGAAATAACGTAACGCGCGGCGATAAACGGACATCCGCCCTAACGAACACCGAAACCCCCCTCCATTGCAACGCCTCATCCCATGTCTCCACCGCGCGACGCCAATGGCCTCCTTCACTCCGCCGAGGAACGCCAACGCCGTCCATCTCCCCGCCGGTAGACGCCAACGGCCTCCTTCATACCAGCCTGGGGCAACGCCCCAGGTTAACCCGAAGGCCCACCCCCGAACGCTGAAAGCGCGCCTCATTCTTCTTAGGGAACGCCCACCGCATCCTCCATCCAAGTCTCGCCAT
>Ga0302319_10025292_pt1 | contig 10518 bp, 9 predicted proteins | sample Bog_T0_2_FD_203319 | JGI IMG/M metagenome (GOLD analysis project Ga0302319, IMG submission 203319) | Peat permafrost microbial communities from Stordalen Mire near Abisko, Sweden - Bog_T0_2 | ecosystem: Environmental > Terrestrial > Soil > Wetlands > Peat | place: Sweden: Abisko, Stordalen Mire... | reverse complement strand
AGCTGCACGTGGATTCGAGTTTGATAAGGGCTGATGCTTCTCTCAACTGCGTGGTGGCGGTGACGATGGCCAAGCTGGAAGAGAAGGAGGAGGAAAATGGGCAGGAGGACGCGGAGCCCAAGGGCCGGGGTAATGGTGGAGTTAATGCGGAGAAGAAGGTGGGAACAGACCCGGACTCCACGCTGGTGCGCCATGGCGCGGGCAGGAGCCTGCCGAGTTACAAGAACCACCGTGTGCTCGATGACAAGGAGGGGGTGATCACGGTGGCGAAAACAACGACGGGAGTCCGGGATGACGGGGCAGAGCTGATGGATGGGGTGAAAGCCCACGAAGAGATCACCGGTAAGAAAGCAAAGGCCGTGATTGCTGATTGCAAATACGGGATAGCCTCCAACTTCATTGCGCTGGCGGAAAAGGGAATCCGATCGCATATGGCGGACTTGAAGGGCAGGCAGAACAATCACCGGGAGGAAGGCATCTACGGGCAGGAGTGCTTTGTCTATGATGCGCAGAGCGACACCTTCACCTGCCCCGCGGGAATGAAGCTCTACAACCACCACTATCACAACCAACGGGGGTACCATGAGTACCGCACAGGGAAGGGGGTCTGCAGCCGATGCCGGCTGGCGCATCTTTGCACGAGGGCGAAGACCGGAAGAACACTCAACCGTTATCCGCAACAAGAATTGCTGGACCGGGCGCGCAAACAATCCTACGGGCCGGGTGCCGTGAGGGATCGCAAACGCAGGCAATGGTTCCAGGAGCGCAACTTTGGGGAAGCGGCAGTCGAACACGGCTTCAAGCGCTCGCGCTGGCGTGGACTGTGGCGACAAATCATCCAGGATCAGATCATCGCAGCCCTGCAAAATCTCAAAATCCTGATCCGCAAGAGAGGCGCCGACTCAAAATGTCTTATTGAGTCGGTGAAGAAGCTATGTCTCGTCTTGAACCGCCTTGCCAGCACCCAACCCGATCCTAATCCCAATCACTTCATTAAATTCACAGCTTTCCTAACTTCATTTCCACCGCTTCAAAACACGCTGTTCGGGCAACAGCCCGTTGACTCTGGACATTTCCACCAGACTCAAACTATTTTGACGGCGTTTCCGCATCGCATGATCCAGGCTCGCACCATATCCACGATACAACACGCCCTCCCTCACCCCATCACCGGAAGCGCATTCCCGCACTTGTTGCACTTCGGAACACTGTCCACAAAAGTAAGCTGACACCGCGGACATTTCCTATGCGCAATGCCCGCTGCGACACTCACGTATCGCTTGACCGTCGGCAGATCGATCCCGGAATCCAGCAGCAACGCTTCCGCCTCCTGGATCGAGATTCCCAACGCCAGTTTATCCTTGATCGCCCCGAGGATTTGTTGCACATCCGTCGAGATCCCCGTTCGCAACACATCAAGCGAAAATTTCTGACGGCAACCCTGGCACTCCACATATTCCGAAAGCGTCTCCCCCAGAAACGGAACGACGAGGAACATCAGTTGCCTCCGCACCCGCTCCTTGTGCTTGTAACTCGTTCGCTTCCCGCAAGTCGGGCAGCTAAACTCCCCAAAAGACACCTCAACCGTCTTTGGAGTAATAGGTATTGGGATTAAACGCATCGGCTGGTTTTCTGTCAGTTGCCCTCGTGGCCACTTTGGCTTCTACGCATGTGAAAGATCACTGCGCCTACAAGAGCGATGATCAAGCAAAGCGTCACCGGAAAAAACCCGAAAGCGCAATTGAAAAACTGATGGATATTGAATTCCGGCCCGTGATGCATGCTCATCCCTCCGGTGACGCCGTCATAGAAATAACAAAACATCGCGACCCAGACGACAAAAGCCTGGGCGCACAAGGCGAGTATAAAAAGTTCGAGAGTGCGTAATGTGTAGCGGCGAAAAAATATCCCTGCGCCGAGACATATGACGAACGTCGCCATCGCAAATCCCCACGAATATTTCACCGCAAATTTCGTGTGAGGAAGCATGAAAATATCGAGATCAGCCGCCGACTTTAATCCGTAAGTTTTAAAAATGAAATGCGGGAGAACAAGTCCGATAACGAGTACCAGGTAGCTCGAAATCATAGCCGACCCAGAGAGCACAAGAAGTGCGATCCGCTGCAAGGACCGTTGGTGCGGGGGTGCCTCCATAAAGCTTGATCATGGATTATTCATCTCGAAACACGAGCGCCAACTCACGGCCAACAAAGCATATCATATTGGTCCTATTCGTCCCATAGGCCCCATAAGCCCTATTCTTCATTCACAGCAAGTTTGTCAACATCTGCCTCAAACGACTCAAAGCACTCCTCAAACTTCACCGCCCTGTCCTCCTCCCCCGGCTGCATCGCAAACCGCTCCGCCGCCACATACCGCAGCCTCACCGTCGGCTGCAGCGGACACTTGTCCCGCTCCAGATCCCGGTGGAAATCGCTGATGACGAAATTCTCCATGCGCGTCTCCAGCCGGAGCAGCGCAATGTCATTCGGCGCCGACTTCGCCACGCGAAAATCCGACACGCGGATATTCCGCAGCATACCGACGCCGCCGGCGAACGGCGGATTCGCCTCGTCAAACAACGTGACACGGCATCCGCGCGCCGCATCACAGTTCAGCGCCGCGATTTCGCACGTGCCGCGCACCTTGCTCACCGTCACATTCTCGATGATCGACCAGACGCTCAGCATCCGCACAAAAGTATGGCATCCCTCGGCCTCGATATCCTCGATGCGGATATTCCGGATCGGCCCGCCTGCCATCCCGCGCACTTCCGTGCGGTTCAATGCATCGTCGGCATTGAGCGCGACCATGTCATCCCCCGTCACGCCCGGATGCAGCCCCTTGATGTCGCGGATCACCCCGTTCTCGCAAAACCCGCCGAGGTGGATGCCGTCATTATTATGCCGCACCCGGTCGGAACTGAACCGGATCCCCTCGATATGAAAATCCTTCACCAGCGTGAACCGTGCGTAATAAGCCTCCGCATTGTGCAGCCGCGTATTTTCCAGCCGCAACCCCGTCACATTCCTGAAATGCAGCGTCGCTCCCGAGTAACCTTCATCAAATAGCCCCGTCGGCCGCGCATTCCCCGCATTATTCCCGTCCCAGGTCCCGCCGCTGATGGAAATATCGGCATCCCTCGCCTCATGGTTGGCATTCGTCAGCAAATAATCCGCATGGGTTGTCGCCGCCCCATCCGCCAGCCGCACAACCGCCTCCGGATGCAGCCGCAACTGCGTCCCGCTCCCGATCCGCAGCGTCCGCCCGACCTTGTAAATGCCCGCCGGCACCTCAACCGTTCCCTTCAAATCAAGCCCCCGTTGAAACGCCTCCGCATCATCCGAAACCCCATCCCCCTTCGCCCCGGCTTGTTTGATCGATACAGGGGCTTTCAAGGAAGTGCTCATGCCGTAATGCCTTACAAAACCCCGCCCCCACAATCAACCCCCAATCCCTGCGCCCGATCGTGTTGTAGCCACCGCCCTCTGGGCAGTCCGGACCAAAGCCCTGCTACAGCGGGCGGAATCGGTATCGAAACTCGGGTTTCGTCATTTTTGGCTTCGTAATTCGTTCGTCATTCGTCATTCGAGCTTCGTCATTATCCTCCTCTTCCGCCGGGGCTAATCAACCCTTGCCAACCCTTGCCAACCGTCAGCTATCCCCGATCCCTGCCATTATCAACTCGCCACCCACCCCTCCATTTGTTACCAGCAACCCGCCGCTTTTTAAAAATGGACGCCTTCCGATATTCCATCGCCCTCATCTTCCTCCTCGTCCTCCCGCCGCTCCTCATGTTCTGGATCGTGGTCCATCCCCTCATCAATTTCTGGCGCAAGCTCGGCCTCCGCCTCACCTACACAATCCTGATCACCGCCATGGCCGCCGCCGCCGCCATCCTGTTCCTCCTCCGGAAATCCCTCCTCGCCACCGACTACGGCACCAGCCTCCCGCTGCTCATCGCCGGCACCCTCTGCCTCGGAGTTTCGATCTACCTCAGACTGCAGATCAGAAAAAAATTCTCCTTCGCCCAGATCGCCGGCGTCCCCGAGATCGATCCCCAGGGCCACCCCGGGGAATTGCTCACCACGGGCATCTACTCCCACATCCGGCACCCGCGCTACGTCCAGGTAATGCTCGGCCTCGCCGCCGGCTCGCTCATGGCAAACCACCTCGGCTCCTACGTGGCCACCGCGCTGTGGCTGCCGGGCTTGTGGGTCATCATCAGCCTCGAGGAAAAGGAACTCTGCCAGCGGTTCGGAGCCGCCTACGAGGAATACCGCCGCAAGGTTCCCGCGTTCATCTCGGGATTCTAAATGACTCCCGGATTGACGCGCGCATCTCAACTGAGCAAGAGTTGAACTCGTGATGGATCTCTCCTCGCTCGTCGCCAGCCAGCGCCAATATTTTCAGACTGGCTCCACGCGGCCGCTCGCTTTCCGGCAGGAGCAATTGCACCGGTTCAAAGCGGCTATCGAATCCCATGAAGAGGAATTGTTCAGCGCGCTGCATGCCGATCTGCACAAATCCCCCGCGGAGGCCTACACCTCCGAAATTGGCATGTTGTTAAGTGAAATCACGCACACCGTCAAACGCCTTCCCTCGTGGATGAAAAGCGATCGCCGCCGCCTGCCGCTTTTCGCCAAGCCAGGCAAAGGATGGGTCAGCCCCGAGCCTCGCGGCGTGGTGCTGATCCTGGCCCCGTGGAATTTCCCGGTGCTGCTGCTGCTCTCGCCATTGATAGGGGCGCTGGCCGCCGGCAACTGCGCCTGCCTCAAGACCTCGGAGCATGCGCCTCACACCAGCGCCGTGCTCGCCAGGCTCGTGCGCGACACTTTTCCGCCGGAATATGTGACTATTGTCGAAGGAGGGAGCGATGTCGCAAAGACCCTTGTCTGCCAGGAATTCGACTACATTTTTTTTACCGGCAGCGCAACGGTTGCAAAGGAAATCATGGCGGCGGCGGCCCAGCGGCTGACGCCCGTGACGCTCGAACTCGGAGGAAAATGCCCGTGCATCGTGTGCGACGACGCGACGCTGGAAATCACTGCGCGCAGGCTCGTATGGGGAAAATTCATCAATGCCGGGCAGGCCTGCGTGGCGCCGGATTTCGTGCTGGTGGACAAGCGAATCGGCGAGCGGCTGATGCAGGAGATGATCCGGTGCGCGCAAAAGTTTTACGGGGAGGATCCGCAGAAGAGCCCGGACTACGCGCGCATTATTGATCGCAGGCACTTTGACCGATTGATCGCTTTTCTCGGGTATGGCCATGCGATCCATGGCGGGCAGCATGATGCGGAGCAGCTTTATATCGCGCCTACGTTTCTCACCGGGGCGCCGCTGACTTCGCCGGTGATGCAGGAGGAAATCTTCGGACCGATCCTTCCGATTATCGAATACGAAAATCTCGAGGAGGCTCTCGTGATCCTACAAGGAATGCCTGTGCCGCTGGCGTTGTATCTTTTCACCAACAACAAGAAGACACGGGCGCGTGTGATCGATGGAACGCGGTCGGGGAGTGTTTGTGTGAATGACACTGTGTTACAAATCGCGGCGAAGAATCTGCCGTTCGGCGGGCTGGGCGCAAGCGGCTTTGGGAGCTACCACGGCAAGGCGGGATTCGATTGCTTCAGCCATAACCGGTCGGTGCTGGCGAGGCCGGCGGTGTTTGATCCGGCGGCGAGGTACCCGCCCGTTACGATTTCGATGAAGGAATTGAAGCGGGCTTACCGGTTGCTGGTGGGGGAGTGAGTTTTGGGGGAACCCGCGCCCTTATTGGCAGGGATCGGGATAGCTGACGGTTGGTAAGGGTTGGCAAGGGTTGATTAGCCCTGGCAACGGGACGCCCGGCGGAAGCGGTAAATCGCTATTACAGTGCGGCGACGTGGCCTGTGTTGGCCAGTTTGACGTAAACGCCGGTCAAGTGGTATTTGCACTTCCAGGTCGTCCTGTAATCGCTCACGAAGCCGTAGGCGGTGCGGAATTCCACGTGGCCTGCGCCGCCACCGGCATAGACGAGGATCGCGCCGATGGGGGCGCTAAAGGGATCCCAGACGTGAATCTGGACGAAACCCTGCTGGAGCAATTCCGGGCCGGCTTGATAGGCATAAGGAGTCGTAGGGCGGGTGCGGACTGCGCCGGTGGCTACCAACGCGTCTTTCACAAACTGCCAGCAGTGCCAGGTGGTGTGGTTACCAGCGCGACGTTCCGCGTAATGGGCGGCCTCGATCAATTTGGGGTCGATGCGGGAATCGTATCTGCCAGGGGCGTGGAAGGATCCACCGCCGCCGAACATAAAGTTGGGGCTGCTTCCGAAGCCGATACCGCCAAAAACACCTTGAGCGCTTGCAGAATGCGAGAATCCAAAACTAGCAACAATGAAGAGAACTGCTGTAAGGGTTAGAGAGCGTATATTTACCATAAAATACTATAAAAGCCAAAATCGTGCCAACTGCGGGGTTTTCGCGGCGTGATTGAAACTTTTCTCTTGAAAACTGTCAACACTGAGATGAAATTTTCTTATATTTGGCTTAAATCCCCGCTTTTTGAGAATGCTTTCTACCAGATTTAATAAGAAAGGCTAAAGTGAAGAGGGTTTCACCACCAAGGCACAAAGACACCAAGGGAAAAACTGCGGGAAAAGGCGGAAGTGGGGCGGAAACTTCCAATTGCCGCCCACGCCCCTCGGCTTCTCCAGGAGTTGAATCGGGCGGTAGCGGAGGGCGAGAGGGGTCCGGTTCCGAAAATGGATTTGTTCGTTTTGCCAGCGAAGCTTTCAGGTAGGGTTAGACCCCATGGTGGGCGGAGGGGGTGGCGGTATCTAATGTCCGCCATGAAAACAATTGCGATGGGCGGGATTTTGGGGGCGGGGATTTTTTTGCAAGGGTGCGGGGTGGCGGTTGTAAGCCGCATCCGCAGCAAGCTTGACCATGGATATTACCGGGGTCGTCGCGATAGCAAGGGGGATGTTCTTCATGGCCGTGGTGATGATGTGTTCCAGCATCCGGTGCGGGCTATCGAGAGAAAAAACATACGCACCAGCACCGTTTTCGTCACGAATGTGCATCGCAACTATGCCGCGCGGAATAATGTGAACCGGGCCGTGGTGAGATGCACCGACTCGTCGATGGATGCATGAGGCTTCCCGCTGCGCTAAATTTAACGCCGCCATGAACCAACATTCCATCACCAGCCAGCCCATCTCGCCGATCCCGGCGGACAACCTGCAGCGGAATCTCGCGGTCGCGAACCCTGACAAGGCGCGGAGTCTTCCGCATGTCGGGGTCGCGGGGGACACGTACACCATTCTCCTTTCCAGCGAAGACACGGACGGGCGCTATTGCCTGATCGATATGTTCATTCCCCCGGGTGGCGGTCCTCCGCCGCACCGCCATGATTTTGAAGAATCGTTCTCGATCCTCGAAGGAGAGATCGAAGTCACCTTCCGGGGCGAAAAATCGGTGGCGCGAGCGGGTGTGACGATCAATATCCCGGCGAACGCGCCGCATTCGTTCACCAACGCTTCCAAGCAACCGGCGCGAATGCTCTGCATTTGTTCGCCGGGCGGTCAGGATGAGTTTTTCCTGGCGATTGGCGTCCCCGTGGCGAGCCGGACAACGGTGGCGCCGAAGCCGGATGAAGCGACAGGCGCGGCGTTGATGGAGAAGATCACCGCGCTGCTTCCGAAATACCGGTCGGAGATGGTTGGGGGATGGTGATATGTCGAGTCATCAACATTTGCCCGACTACTCACTGGCCTCAAACAGAACGCCCCTCAAATACCGTATCTGAGTGATACTTTCTGCGCGAATTTCGAGTGGAGAAATAGCGTCGACAGGATTTGGGCTTAGAAGCAAGTATTTATCTTGGCCTTTAAAAATTCTTTTTATGACTATTCCTACCTGTGGATCGGATGTTTCGATGACCACAAGGGCCCCTTCCTCAACGCCGCGAGGATCCACAAGAGGTTTTCCAACCAAAACATTTTGTCCCGAAAAAGCGAGAGGCGCTAGGCTTTGTCCCTGAACCTCTACTGCATAGAGTGAGTCGAGAATAGCGCCAATGTCGATTTCGAAGGGGCACCATTCATCGCTGTTTTTTTCTTTAACGAACTTTTCCGGTTCGTAAAGAACACCAACAATCCTCCGAACCGGGGCGTCTATTTTTGAAACAGAAATCGAAGGCGTTCGGGCAATCGGATTGATTGATTGAAGTATCCAACGATCTCTCTCCGACCATATTCGTCTTAAATATTTCCCATTTTTGGTGTCAATCGCTGCGAGAGCCCCAGCGTCGCGTGACTCAATATCGCGACCCAATAAAACCCATTGGCCTTTTTTGATTACTGGGTCCAAGGAATCGCTTGTAGCCAAAACAGCGCTACCCGCTTCAATTGTGATTGTTTTAAAGCTGTCTCCCTCAAGTTCAATAACGTAATGCCCACTTCGTGCAGCTGCGCTGCCCATTAGGGTGATTGTCTTTCCATCTTGCCAACTCGTCTGGGCAGGGAGATTAGGAAATGGTATTATGGCGGACGAGACTACTCTTTGCTGCATCTCTCTCTGCCGTTCGCCTTCTAAACGCTCGATTTCCGACTTTAGTAATTTGTCACATTGCTTGAGCTTTATCAGACAGTCCTCTACCATAGACCCGTGGCTACCGCGTCGAGTGCAGGCGCAGACCGGGTCTCGTTTCTTTCCATGTGTTGCTTGCCGGGACCGGGGAAGGCAGCACCTTCCCCTACAGTTAAAAATCGCGGAGCGGTTTTTGTTTTGGGGCGGGAGGAGGCTTGCCATTCGCGATGAATTCCGACTAATGGAGTCGGTCGCCCCTTTACATTCATGAGCCGGAAATCCAAGAAAACTTCCCGACAAAAAGCTGCTGGCCAGCTTTCCGGGGTGGCGGGTTCGAAGGCGTCGCCTTCTTCCGGGTCCGCTGAGCGACGTGGACCCCAAGACGCGCCGGTGGCTGAGGAGGTGACTTCCGGGGCCGGCCCGGGTGATCGCTGGAAGGCTTTGGGCGTGGTTGTTTTTCTGGTGGTGATTGTGTGGGTGGTTTTTGGGCAGACGCTTGGGTTCGGGTTCATCAATTATGATGACCCGGATAACGTGTCCCGGAATGCGAATGTGATCGCCGGCCTGAATATGAAGGGGATCGAGTGGGCGTTTACGCACACGGTGGTCGATCGATGGGCGCCGCTGACTGTGATCGCGCACATGTTTGACTGCCAGCTTTACGGACTTTGGGCGGGCGGACATCTTTTGACGAATGTTTTACTGCATACGGCCACCACGATCCTGCTGTTCCTTGTGTTGTGGCAGATGACCGCAGCTCTGTGGCGGAGCGCCTTCGTCGCGGCGGTGTTTGCCGTTCACCCTTTGCACGTAGAAGCAGTTTCGTGGGTGTCTGTGCGCGGCGATGTACTCTGCGCATTCTTTTTCATGCTGACGCTGGGGGCTTACGTGCGCTACGTCCGCAAACCGGGGTCTTCCGGCCGCTATTGGACTGTGGCGCTCCTGCTTGCGCTGGGCCTGATGGCAAAATCGATGCTGGTAACGCTGCCGTTCGTGCTGTTGCTGCTGGATTACTGGCCGCTGCATCGTTTTCCCAAAGCATTGACCAAGGAGAATTATTTACCCGCCGCACGCCGACTTGTCGTGGAAAAGATTCCGCTGTTTGCGCTGGTTATTGTCTCGAGTGTGGTAACGGTGATTGCACAAGGCAAGGCCGTAACCATGGTTGAAGATCATTCGGTTATCTACCGTATCTGCAATGCGCTGGTTTCCTATGTTATCTATCTGCGGCAGATGGTGTATCCGGCGGGACTGGCGATCCCCTACCTGGATCCGATGAATCACGCACCTGTTGCGGGCGCGATCCCCGCGATGGCGCTGCTAGCCGCCATTTCCTATGGCGCTTATCTTTGCCGCGGGAAACAACCCTGGGTGATAACCGGCTGGCTTTGGTACCTGGGCACGCTGGTACCGGTGATCGGGATAACCCAGATTTCTTACTATACGCATGCAGACCGGTACACTTATCTGCCGCAGATAGGTTTGTACATCCTGGTGACATGGGGAATCGCGGACTTATGTGTTTCACTGCGCCATCGCCAGCTATTACTGGCCGGTCTTCCGGTGGCTGCAATTGTGGCTTTGATCCTTTGCTCAAGGATCCAAACATCCTACTGGCATGACAGCGAGACGCTGTGGCAGCACGCGATCGCATGCACGACAGACAACTATATTGCCCATAACAACCTTGGCAACGCGCTTCTGGAAAAAGGGGAAGTTGCGCAGGCGATTCCCCATTTCCAAAAGGCGCTGGAGATCAAGCCCGAATATCCGGAAGCCCAGAATAACCTCGGGAAGGCGCTTGCCCATGAAGGGCAGGAGGACCAGGCAATTTCCTGTTACCAAAAGGCGATTGAAACCAGACCAGATTTTGCGGAAGCCCAGAACAACCTCGGAACGGCGCTTCAACAAAAAGGACAGGCGGACGAGGCCATAGCCCACTATC
>Ga0302319_10025290_pt1 | contig 10518 bp, 7 predicted proteins | sample Bog_T0_2_FD_203319 | JGI IMG/M metagenome (GOLD analysis project Ga0302319, IMG submission 203319) | Peat permafrost microbial communities from Stordalen Mire near Abisko, Sweden - Bog_T0_2 | ecosystem: Environmental > Terrestrial > Soil > Wetlands > Peat | place: Sweden: Abisko, Stordalen Mire... | reverse complement strand
CACCACGGCCCTGGTCCCGCCTGCCGTGACCGAGATCTTCGACACGCGGTTGCGCATGGTGGAGTCTGCCGTGAACACGTACTTCGGCGAACGCGCAACCGGCCTCGAATGCCTGGACATTGGATGTCACGAGGGCTTTTATTCGCTGGCGATGGCGCGGCGGGGGATGCAGGTTACCGGCGTGGACGCGCGCCAGGAAAACCTGAAGCGTGCGCGGTTCGTCGCACAGGCGATGGGGATCGACAGCGTTGAATACCGCGAGGGCCGCGTGGAAACTCTGGCCTCCGATCTGCGGCGCAGGTTCAGTCTGACGCTGTTTCTGGGCGTCCTCTATCACGTGGAAGATCCGATGCTGTGCCTTCGGCAGGTCGCCGCGGTGACGGGTGAAATGTGCATCGTCGAAACCCAGGTGGTCGACGAAGTGGAAGGAGTTGCCGAGTGGGGTGCGCGCGACTGGCAGCGCCCTTATCAGGGCATACTCGCGCTCATCGACGAGACTGGCGAGTTCGACGCCGGCATACGCGAGACCGGCATGACTCCGATGGCGACCTGTCCGTCTCCCAAGGCGCTGCGCTTCATGTTGCGCCAGGCCGGCTTCCGCCGCGTGGAGCAGATTCCTCCGCACGAAGGAGCCTACGAGCAACACGCGCGCGGAAAGAGAGTTGTATATGCGGCCTGGAAGTGAAATTCTTTGCATGTCGGGCGAGCTGTGGGGCAGGCGATCTTGTCGCCTGCCGGATTCGGTTGCGGCTCCGTGGGGCAGGCTGCAACCACGATTGCCCGCCCCACAAGCCACACAGGGAACCAGCCTATGAGCTTTGTGGACGAAATGCGCGTCTTCTCCGAACGCGCCCGCGAACTCGGCCTGCCCGACACCAGCCGCTACTACTGGTATCACACCATCGACCTGGGCGACGGCCTCGTCACGCCCGGCATGTACGACTACCGCCAGACCATCGCGGCCTTTCCGTTTCCCGACGACATGCGCGGCATGACGGTGCTCGACGCCGGCTCCGCAACCGGCTTTTTCGCATTCGAGTTCGAGCGGCGCGGCGCGCGGGTCGTGTCCGTGGAACTGCCGTCTCTCGTCGATCTCGATCGCTTCCCCGGCCAGGATGTGGAAGGCTCTCTCAGCAAGATCGAGCGCATGATTTTCCCCGGCGGCGAACTGAGCGCCATGCGCCGCGGCGATTCCGAACGCGAATTGTACCGCTGCCTGCTCGAAGGTCCGTTCGAATTCTGCCGCGCCCGTCTGGGCTCGCGCGTCGAGCGATGCTACTCCACCATCTACGATCTGACCGCCGAAAAAACGGGCGTGCCGGAAGGTTTCGATCTGGTCTTCGCGGGCGACGTGCTGGTTCATACGCTCTATCCGCTGAAAGCGCTCGCGGCTCTCTCGGCATTGTGCCGGGGCACTCTCGTGCTGGCCCAGGTGCTGCCGGACGGACCGCAGGAACCGCCGGCCATGATGTACGTGGGCGGCGCCGATCCCGATGAAGACCACGTTTCCTGGTGGCTGCCCAACCGCTCCTGTCTCATGCAGATGCTCTCGAAGCTGCGTTTTATGCACGTGGAGGAAGTGGGCGTCCACCGCGGCCTCCTGCGCCCAGGCAACCATCCTTTTGAGCGCGCCATTCTGCGCGCCCGGAGATAAACTTGGTCGAAGTATCGAACGTCTCGAAGTACTACGCGTTGGGCAACTCGCAGCTGACCAGGTTGCGGCGCGCCTTCACACCCTTGCACCGTCAGCTCAGGCACGAATTGTGCGCTCTGCGCGACGTGAGTTTCTCCGTGGCGGAGGGCGAGGCCTTCGGGATCATTGGCGCGAACGGATCGGGCAAGAGCACGCTGCTCCAGATCATAGCCGGTATCCTGCGGCCTACCTCGGGATCGGTCGGCTTAAGCGGACGCTGCTCCACGCTGCTCGAACTGGGCTCGGGATTCGCGCCGGAATTCACGGGCCGCCAAAACGTGCACCTCAACGCCACCATTCTGGGACTCTCGCGGGACGAAGTCGAAGCAAAGTTCGATACCATTCAGCGCTTCGCCGGCATCGGCGATTTTATCGACCAGCCCATTCGCACGTATTCGACCGGCATGGTGCTCCGTCTGGCGTTCGCCGTGGCCGCGCATTCCGATCCGCGCATCCTGATCGTCGACGAGGCGCTGGCTGTGGGCGATGTCGCGTTCCGGCAGCGCTGCATGAGGCGCATCCACGAACTGCGCGCGGCCGGCGTTACGATTCTGTTCGTGTCGCATGACACCGGCGACGTGAAGGCTTTGTGCGAACGATGCCTGTGGCTGGGCAATGGCGCCGTGCTCGCGCTGGGTGAAGCGGACGAAGTCGTGGCCCGCTATCTCGCCACAACGCTGGATCGCAGGCAAATCCCGCAGGCACCTGCGGCCGAACTTACGCCAACGGATATCCACCCTCACGCCATCGCCGATGACACTCTCGCCGGATTAACGCCGGGAACGCATCGGTTCGGCAACGGAGCGGCGGAAGTTACCGGCGTAAGCCTGCCCGGTAACACTGTGGCGGGTAATCGTGATGCGCTCCTCCGGCTCTCCGTGCTCGGAAAGCGGCAGGTGAACGCGCCGATTGCCGGCTTTCTGGTCCGCAACCTCAAAGGCGAAAACATCTTCGGCACGAACTCCGCCCGAGAGAACCATCCCTTGCCCGCCCTCCGACCCGGCGACCGCCTGGTCATCGACTTTCGTCTCACCACGCCGCGTCTGGCTCCGGGATCTTACTCCATCTCCGTGGCCGTCAGCGACGGCAGCATCGGCGAGTTCGAAGTCTGCGACTACATCGAAGACGCCATCGCATTTGACGTCGCCGAAGCCGCGCGGCCGATCGGCGGCTACATGGAACTGCCCTGCCGCGCCGTCGCAATTCATCGCTAACACAACGCGCTTCCCGTCGTCACAGGAGAAACACGGACGTGCAACAAACCGTGTAACGAATCGACGGGAATCGAGTTCTGAGAATTTGAAAACGAAAGGCGCATCCATGCGGATTCCAGCGATCGTTGTGTTCCTTTGCACAACCGCCACACTCACGGCGCAGCAACCGTCAGCCAGCCTTCACGGAATCCTGACCGATTCCTCGGGCGCCATCATTCCGGCCGCTACCGTGGCGATCGATGGCAATGGACCAAGGAAATCCACGCAGACCCGGTCGGATGGAAGCTACACTTTTCCCGGTCTTGCGGCCGGCGATTACAAAGTCGCCGTCACTTACCCCGGATTCGTGTCGTTTGAAAAAGCAGTTACAGTCCTGCCGGGCGTTGCCGCACAGCTTTCCATCCAACTGATCCCGGGCGGCGGGAAGCAGGAGGTCACCGTGACCGAAGATCGGGGCCCGGAAGTCACCGTCGACCCCAGCCAGAACGCCGCCACCGTCACGATTAAAGACAACGACCTCGACGGGCTTCCGGACGATCCCGACGATCTGAGCGACATGCTGACCGCTCTCGCCGGACCCTCCGCGGGCAACGGCGACGCGCCCCCGCTGATGGTCGATGGCTTCAGCGGCGGTCTGCTTCCGCCCAAGAACACAATCAAAGAGATCAAGCTGAATCAGAACCCATTCTCCACCGAGTACGAATATCTGGGATTCGGACGCATTGAGATCGTCACGAAGCCCGGCACGGATTCGATGCACGGCAATTTTCAGCTCACCGACAGCGATGCGTTTTTCAATTCGCGCAATCCCTTCGCGGCCAACAAAGCGGCCTACGTGAATCGCGCGTTCAATGAAACGCTCAGCGATTCGTTCAGACACAAGCTGTCCTGGACGCTGAACGCAAACCAGAACACCATCGACAACGATGCGATCATCCACGCCATCACGCTGGACCCCAACACTCTCGCAACCGTTCCGGTGGATCAGTCCGTGACCACGCCGCGCCATAATTACGCAGGCACCGCGCGCGCGGATTACCAGATCTCCACCAACAACACCGCAACCGCGCGGTACACATACAATCGCAATGACCGGGACAACAACGGCATCGGCGGATACTCGCTCGTCTCCCGCGCTTACGGCAATGAGGGTTCCACCAATGAACTGCAGGTGACCGAGACCGCCGTGATCAATTCCGCCCTCGCCACCGAGACGCGTCTCCTGAGTTCACGCGCCACCGCTCGCCAGTTCGGCGACACCTCTAGTCCCGCCATCGTCGTCGATCAGTCCTTCACCGCAGGCAGCAATCAGGTCGGCGCGGCGTACAACAATTACAACCGGTACGATCTGCAGAATGTTTCCACGCTGATTCACGGTAGCCACACCCTTCGCTTCGGCTTTCGCTGGACCAACACCACGTCGCAGGATGATTCGCCGGCTAACTTCGGCGGGACGTTTACCTACCTCGGCGTGGGCAGCGCTCCGGAACTCGACGCCAGCAATCAGCCGATTCCCAACACCAGCATCCCGATCGGCGCGCTCGAACAATACCGCCGTACTCTGTTGTTCCAGAAGATGGGCTACCCGATCGCTACCATCCAGGCTCTGGGCGGAGGAGCATCGGAGTTTTCGATTGCGGGCGGCAACCCCTACGCCAGCGCGAGCGACCGCCAGTTCGAGCTCTTTGTGCAGGACGACTGGCGCATCCGGCCGAACGTGACTCTCAGCCTTGGCCTTCGCCACGAGCAACAGACGGAGTACACCAACGACCCCGTCCCCGTTGCGCCGCGCCTCGGGCTGGCCTGGTCGCCGCGTTCGACCGCGAGCAAGCCCGGCAAGACGGTGATTCGCCTCGGCGCCGGTGTCTTCTTCGACCGTTTCGGCACGGGTCCGGCCATACAGGCGGCTCACTACAACGGCGTCAACGAGCAACAGTACCTCATCGCCGATCCCGCGTTTCTCCCGCAGAATATTCCGTCCCTCTCGACTCTCGCCGCGCAGCAGCAGCCTCCCGTGACGTGGAAAATCATGCCCAACCTGAAGCCGGATATCGATACCATCGAAGCCGCCACGCTCGAACGCCAGCTGCCGAAGAAGTCCACGCTGACAGTGACGTATCTGCATATTACCGGTAATCATTTCCCGATCATCGTCAACATCAACACTCCCTATCCCGGCACGTACAATCCCGCCGATCCGACAAGCGGCGTCCGGCCCTACGGCAACGCCGCCGGTAACATCTTTCAATACGAATCCGACGGAATCTACCGGCAGAAGCTGACGTTCGTCAAGTGGGAGACGAAAGTCGGCAAGGCAGTCTCGATGACCGTCAATTACACACTGCAATTCTCCGATCACGATGGCAACTGGATGGCCACGCCATCCAACCCCTACAACTTTATGCAGGATTACGGCAGAGCCGGCTACGACCGCAGACACCAGATTAATATGGTGGGCTCGATCCAGATGCCGTTTCATCTCCAACTCAGTCCCATGCTGGTGGCGGCATCCGGCGCGCCCTACGATCTCACCGTCGGCCACGATCTGAACGGCGATTCATTTGGCACCGACCGGCCCGCCTTCGCCACCGACCTCCGCCGTCCCAGCGTCGTCTTCACTCAGTTCGGCGCCTTCGACACCGATCCGATGCCAGGCCAGACCATCGTGCCGCACAACTATCTGACGGGGAAAGGCATGTGGAACGTCAACGCGCGGCTGGGACGTACCTTCACGCTGGGTCGAAAGCCGCCGGCTGTCGCATCGGCTGCCGACGCAGCTACGGCTTCGTCGGGTAGCAATTCCGAAGGCCGCTTCAAGCTCAATTTCAACGTGGATGTGAACAACGTGTTCAACCATCTGAACCCCGGCGGCTATGTCGGAAATCTCTCGTCTCCGCTCTTTGGCCAGCCCACCAGCGTTCTCCTGTTCCGCGAAACGTCGAACCTGCGGCGAGTCCAGTTCGGAACTTCATTCACATTCTGAATCACGGCGCAGGTTGGCGCGTTGTCAGGATCAGCCGGCTGGTTTCCTCATCCCACGCCCCGTAGGCAACCGGCCCGCTCGCCATTGCCTTCTTCGCCTGCGGCCAGTCGACAAAGTACGCGGGCACATCGATGGCGCGATGCGCAATGCTCCACGCCGAGGCCGGACCCCAATGATGATACCCGCGCGGAACTCCGTCGTAAACCAGCGTGCCGATCCCGGGGTTCTTCGCAACCCAGTGGTTAATCGCGTCGACGTAGGCATATGCTTCGTCGTCCGCCGCCAGCTTCGCGCTCTGTTCCTTATAGAGGTGGTGTACGTTGAACGGCATCCAGACGGCAATTGCGATCCATGCGCATACCGGCCGCACCCGCGATGCTGCCGCTGCAAGCGCGATCGCCGCGCCGGCGAGCGGCAGATATGTGTACGCTTCGAACAAACGCCCCGGCAGGAAAAGCAGCGTGAAGAGGAAACAGACGGCAGCCGTCAATCCGAACCAGACCCGCCGATCGCGAATCGCGATGAGGCCGACGAGCAAAAGACCGCTGCCCCGAAACAACAGAAAGCGCCGCGCATAAAACGGAACCGTCGCCGTCAGGGCCTTCCACGTGAAACGGAACGTGTAATCGTTGTCTTTGTTCGGATTCTCCAGCAGCCCCTGCAGCCCGAACGACAGCGAAGTGAGCAGGAAGGGCAGCAGACGCAGATATCTCCTGTTTCCCTGCCGGGGATCTCCGAACCAGTATTCCCACGCCAGCAACACCACCGGCAGCATCACCGCCAGTTCCTTCGATTTGTACGCGCACCAGAATGCGGCAAAGCTAAACACCCATCGCCGGTGAGCGTAAAGCAGGATGCTGGCCAGGCTGAATGCGGTGCAGAGGAGATCGAAACAGTACATCGGTTTCCAGTACGCGTCGAACGCACCCGCGCTCCACGTAAAAAACCCCGTTGCCGCGAGCGCCTGCCATACGCCGACACTCATCCTGCGGGCAAGCGCGTATACCAGCAGGCCATTGAGCAGATGCATAGCGAAGATCGGCGTCATCCAGGGCGGATAATCCTCGCCGAACAGACGCCCCATGACCGCGAAATAGACATGTCCCGGAGGGCGAAAGTTCTGAACGTCGAACAGCGGTTTCACGAATGCGACCGCGAACTCGCCGGCGGTCACGTGCGGCGTCCAGCTGAGGTTATCGAGTTCGTCGTCCTGAAAGAAACCGTCGTAAGCGCGATAGTTCAGCGCGATGAAAATGATCGCGATGGCGATTCCCGCAGCCAGTGGAGCGAGCCACGCCGGACGCCATGCCGCCGGTTGCTCCGGAATATCCCGCAATGGTTCGATCTAACGATTCTACATTTCCGTGTGAACCCATTGCGGGCGCCGGCGTAATGCTGTTTAATGACTCTCGTTCGAATCGGCACTGCCGGCATCGCCATTCTGGCATGTGTTTGCGCGGCTGCAGGCCAGCGCTCCCCTGCATTCGAGGCAGCTTCCATCCACCCCAACCCGAGCGGCGAAGAAGGCAGCGTCGTCAACTTTCCGGACACGGGCAGACTCGGCGTGACCAATGCCACGCTGAAGACTCTGATCTGCGCCGCCTGGGGCGTGCAGAACGATCAGATCGTCGGCGGCCCGAAGTGGCTCGACACCGACCGGTACAACATCGAGGCGAAGACCGCCGGGCGGATCAGGCCGGATCGGGAGCAGCCGCTGATGCAAGATCTGCTGATCGATCGCTTCCGGCTCAGGGTCCATCGGGAGACTCGCGAACTGACGGCCTATGCGCTTCGGGTGGCGAAAAACGGCCCGCTCTTCAAGCCGAACACCAGCGGATACAGTTCGATCCATACCAGCCACGGACCCGGCAAGAGCCGGATTACCGTCACCGGAATCCCCCTCGGTCAGTTTGCCGGAATGCTGGGGAAGCAGCTGGGCCGCATCGTCGTCGACCAGACGGGGCTGCGCGGCAATTACGATTTTTCTCTCCAATGGGACCCCGATCAGACCGCCGATTCCCCCGTGGCGTCAATAGGGCCGTCCCTCTTCACCGCGTTACAGGAACAGATGGGACTCAGGCTCGAATCGCAAAAGACCAGAGGGGAGGTTCTGGCGATCGACAGCGCCGAGAAGGCGTCGGAAAACTGAGCTCGCCCGCTATAATCGCGGCAGCGAGCAAAGCGAAGAGCGCCCATGCCAAGCCCTGCCCCGAAAGCCGTCTGCCTGCTGAGTGGCGGACTCGATTCCGCCACCTGCCTCGCGCTCGCCCGGCGCGACGGCTTCGACTGCTACGCGCTCTCTTTCGACTACGGCCAGCGGCATCTCACCGAACTCGACGCCGCCCGCCGCATCGCAACGGCTCTTGGCGCAACCGCGCACCGCGTCGCGAAGATCGACCTCCGCGTCTTCGGCCACTCCGCGCTCACCGGCGACATCGCGGTTCCCAAAGGACGCGACGAGGCCGCGATGAACGAAGGCATCCCGGTCACCTACGTTCCCGCCCGCAATACGATCTTTCTGTCCTTCGCCCTCGCCTGGGCCGAAGTGCTGGAATCGAGCGATATTTTCATCGGCGTGAACGCGCTCGATTACTCCGGCTACCCCGATTGCCGGCCGGAATTCATCGAAGCCTTCGCGAAGATGTCCAACCTCGCCACCAAAATCGGCGTGGAGGGCATCACCCGCATGCAAATCCATACGCCCCTGATTCGCCTGTCCAAGGCGGATATCGTTCGTCTGGGCGGCGACCTCGGCGTGCCCTTCGGCCTCACCCACAGTTGTTACGATCCCGACGCCGCCGGCCAGCCGTGCGGTGCATGCGACTCGTGTCTGCTGCGCGCGAAAGGCTTCCGCGAAGCGGGGATAACCGACCCGATCTACCACGGCGGCGCGCCTCAGGCTCCCCATGCGCGTCTCTGAAATCTTCTACTCCGTCCAGGGCGAAGGCACGCTGGCGGGGGTTCCCTCGGTCTTCGTCCGTACCAGCGGCTGCAATCTGCGTTGTTCCTGGTGCGACACTCCGTACACATCGTGGAAGCCGGAAGGCGAGGAGCTTACACTCGATACGATTGTCGATCGTGTGATTGCATTCCCGGCCGCGCGCCATGTCGTGGTCACCGGCGGCGAACCGATGATCGCGTCCGGCATCGTCGAATTATCGCAGCGGCTGCGCGCGCTCGGACTGCACATCACCTTCGAGACCGCGGGCACCGTCTTCGCTCCGGTCGCGTGCGACCTGATGAGCATCAGTCCCAAGCTCGCGAACTCGACGCCGGAGGGCGTCTTCCGCGCAAGGCACGACGAACTGCGTTTGCAGCCGGAAGTGCTGCGCAAGCTGATTCGGGAATACGACTATCAGCTCAAGTTCGTTGTGGCCAGGGAGTCCGACCTCGCGGAACTCCAGGCCATCGTGAGAATGCTGGATGCGCCGGCGGATCGGGTGATCCTCATGCCCGAGGGCATTACCAGCGAGACGCTGAGCGAACGCGGCGCGTGGATCGCGGAGTTATGCAAAACGCACGGCTACCGTTTCGGCCCGAGGCTCCACGTCTACCTGTACGGCAATCGTCGCGGCGTGTGATTGTCAGAGCGTTCTTGCAAAGTGGTGAAGGGCGCGTGGGGCAGGCGATCTTGTCGCCTGCCGGTCTCGCGAAAACCAGCCTCACGCTTCCATCGCGGCCAGTTCCTCCGAGTGTCGCAATGCCCCGGCCGACTGTCCGCGGCGGCCCACGCCCGACGATCCTTCGCCGACCATCGTCCGCAACTGCCCGACCACTTCCATCAAAGCCTCCGACTGCGCAGTCAGTTCCTCGCTCGAAGCCGCGCTTTGCTCCGCGCTGGCGGCGCTCGCCTGAGTCACCGCCTCCATACTCGCGACGGCTTTCGATATCTGCTCGATCCCCTGCGCTTGCTCCCGGCTGGATGCCGAGACCTCGTCGACCAGCGTTTTTACCTTTGCCGCACTCTCGGTGATGGCCTGAATCGAAGCGGCGACGTTATTCAGCTTTGCGCTGCCTTCCCGCGACTTGATCATCGATTCTTCGATCAGCACCGACGTATCCCGGGCCGCCTGTGCGCTGCGCTGCGCGAGATTTCGCACCTCGTCGGCGACGACCGCGAATCCCATTCCCGCCTCTCCCGCGCGCGCCGCTTCCACGGCGGCGTTCAAAGCGAGAATGTTCGTCTGAAATGCGATCTCGTCGACCACGCGGATGATCTTCGAAATCTTCGAACTGGACGCGCCGATCTCGTGCATGGATGTCACCATGTCCGCCAGGGTTCCGTTGGCCTCGGCCACCCGCGCGTCCACGGCCTCCATGAATTTCGCCGCCTGCTGCGAGTTGCCGGCGTTCCTGCGCGTCATCGACGACATCTCCTCGCTCGACGCGGAGGTTTCCTCCAGAGAAGCCGCCTGTTCGCAGGCCCCCTGCGCCAGCGACTGGCTCGAAGCCGAGATCTGCCCCGCCGCATGGGCCACCTGATCCGCTCCCTCGTGGAGATCCACAATCGACTGCCGCAGCTGCCGCGTGATTCTGCGGACAACCTCCGCTCCGATGGTCCCGAGCAGCACCGAGAAGAAAATGGCGAACGCCGCAATCCAGTTGGATGTCGAGACGGAGGACGCCTG
>Ga0302319_10025289_pt1 | contig 10519 bp, 8 predicted proteins | sample Bog_T0_2_FD_203319 | JGI IMG/M metagenome (GOLD analysis project Ga0302319, IMG submission 203319) | Peat permafrost microbial communities from Stordalen Mire near Abisko, Sweden - Bog_T0_2 | ecosystem: Environmental > Terrestrial > Soil > Wetlands > Peat | place: Sweden: Abisko, Stordalen Mire... | reverse complement strand
GCCCTGCAGAAGAAGAAGAAGCTATCCCTGGAGGCCGTTGCCGGAAAACCCGCCCCCGATCTTCTTATCTGGCCGGAAGCGACCATTGACGAGGGCGTTTTTCAGGATCGTCCGCTGAACGAGGCGGTTCACGGTATTTGCCAAACGTTCGACGGCTATTTTCTGCTGGGCTCGCAGGATTTCGACATCGGGGGCGGACGCAAGCTCTACAACTGCGCGTATCTTTTTGCTCCGGCTGGCGAGAGCTACTCCGAATACCGCAAAACGCGCCTCGTCATTCTTGGTGAGTATTTGCCCCTGGGAAATGAGTTTCCGTGGTTGCGCCGGGCCGTTGGCATGGGCATCGATTTTACACCCGGACCGGGTCCGGAAAAATTTGTGATGAAAAAACCAGATGTGAGTTTTGCTCCTCTGATTTGCTTCGAGGACACGCTTTCCGGGGTGACCGACAAGGCGGCGCGGTTGCAGCCGGACTTTTTCATCACCATTACCAACGACGGCTGGTACACGGGTTGGTTCGCGACCTGGGGCGTGCGGCAGCACTTGCAGCACGCTGTCTTTCGTTGCATTGAGGACGACCGCCCCATGATCAGGTGCGCCAACACCGGAATATCGTGCGTGATCAACCAGGACGGCACGGTGACCGACTGGTTTAGTGATGCCTCTGGTCTGAAAATTGACGTTGGCGGAATCTTCGCCGGTAAACTCGAATTTTACCCTTCGCACGCCACGTTCTATGAAACATGGGGGGATTGGATCGTCTTGATCTCCTCTGTGATCAGCGTCATGCTGGGAGGCCGGTTATTGTGCCGGCTTTTTTTGAAATGAATCCCATTCCCGCTTTTTCCGTTGTTGTCCCATTTTACAATGAAGCGGAGAATCTGGCACGGCTTATCCGGGAAATTGATGCCATGCTTCGTGTTCTGGAGCGGCAGGCGGAAATCATCCTCGTTGACGACGGCAGCACCGACGCCTTTGCCCAGCCTCCCGCCAGCCCCTCCTTCGCCATTCGCTGGTTGCAGTTGAGCCAAAACAGCGGCCAGAGCGCCGCCATGTATTACGGCATTCAAGCCGCGCAGGGCGAGTTCATCATTTTGATGGATGCCGATTTGCAAAACGATCCCATGGATGTGCCGAAAATATGGAACAAGCTGGAGAACGAGGGGCTTGACCTGGTAACGGGTGTGAGGCGCAAGCGCAATGATCCTTTCATCCGCCGTATCTCCTCGACGATCGCGAACCTGGTGCGGTCAATTCTTCTGCAAGACCATACCAGTGATACCGGATGCACGCTTAAAGTCATTCGCCAGGAACCTGCCAAACGGCTGCCAGGCTGGAACGGGATGCATCGCTTCATTCCCGCCCTTGTCCTTTCGGCGGGCTACAAGATCGGCGAAATCCCGGTCGAACATCGGGCCCGCAATGCCGGGGTCAGCAAGGTCGCCGGTGGCAAGCGTGCGATCCGGGCCACGATTGACTTGTTCGGCATGCTCTGGTTTTCGCGCCGCCAGTTCAAGGGCCGGTTGCTCGCGGAAAAGCCGTGATTTAGCCACAAAGGAACACAAAGATCTCAAAGAAATAAAGGAAATATGAAAAGCATCCCGGAGCTGTGCGGACTGGTACGGGAAACGGCCTATGCCATCCATGTTTTTCATGGACAGGGGCATTTGGAGAAAGTTTATGAAAATGCCCTGGCGCATCGTCTACGGAAGCAGGGATTGGAAGTGAATCAGCAGCATGCTGTCAGGGTTCAGGACGAGGATGGGACGGCGATTGGTGATTTCTACGCGGATTTACTGGTGGAGAATCTGCTCGTGGTGGAATTAAAGGCAGTCAAAACTTTGGCAGATGAACATGTGGCACAGTTGCTCGGTTACCTGAAATCGACTCGGATCGAGCATGGGCTTCTCATTAACTTTGGTTCCTATAAATTCCAGATTAAGAAATACGTTAAAAGCGAGGATACGAAGGTTGTGTCAAAGGGTGTTGTGCCCGTTTTCTCCTGATTTTTCTTTGTGATCCTTGTGTTCTTTTGTGGCCAATACTAATGAGTAACCAACCTAATGCGGTTTGCCTGGATGCCCTCGGCATTATCGCGGGTAATGGGCGGTATCCGATTCTCCTGGCCGAGGCGGCGCGGGCGCGGGGAGTGAAGAGGCTGGCCATCGTTGGCTTTTCCGGTGAGACCGCGCCCGACATGGAAAAATTAGCGGATAATTATACCAAGCTCCGCGTAGGCCAGTTAGGTGGCCTTTGCAAATACTTTCGCGAACAAAAAATCACTCAAGCGATCATGGCGGGCCAGATCGCTCCCGGAAATCTCTTTGATCTGCTTCCGGATTTAAAGGGGGCGCTTTTGCTGGCCCGGCTCAAAGAGCGAAATGCCGAGTCAATTTTTGGCGCCATTGCGAATGAACTCAAAAAAGCCGGAGTCGAACTTCTCAGCGCGACAACCTTTCTGGAGGAGGCGTTGCCGGAGCCGGGACATATTGCCGGACCGAAGATCTCTCAATCGCAGATGGACGATATTGCGTTAGGGTTCCGTCTAGCCAAGCAAATCAGCCGCATGGACATCGGCCAATGCGTCGTGGTAAAAAAGGGGACGGTCGTCGCCGTCGAAGCCTTCGAAGGTACCGATGCTGCGATGGAACGGGGGGGGCGCCTAGGGAAGGGCGGAGTGGTGCTGGTGAAGGTCAGCAAGCCGGATCAGGATTTTCGCTTCGACGTCCCCGTCATTGGCACGCGAACGCTGGAGCGCGCTCGCGATTGCGACGTCAAGGTCATTGCCTGCGAAGCGAGGCGGACCTTGCTATTGGATCGGAAGCTGGTCTTGGAACACGCCGAGCGGTACAAGATTAGTCTCTTTGCGGCGGATGAATCACTTTTGAAATTATGAGCAACGTACGAGTCGGAGTAGTTGGCGTCGGGCATATTGGCCGGGAACATGCGAGGATTTATTCGCAACTGCCCGGGGTTGAATTCGTTGGCGTTTATGACCTCGATAGCCAGGTGGCCGAGAAGGTCGCGCAACGCCACGGGGTCAAGGCATTTGCCACGGCTCAAGCGCTCGCCGAGGAAGTCGACGCCGCCACCATCGCCACGCCGACCAACACGCATCACGAGATTGCCGGCCTGTATCTCGGCTTGGGCAAGCATGTCCTGGTCGAAAAACCGATCACCGACAACACCGAGCAGGCCCGGCAACTGGTTGAGCTTGCCCAGGCGAAAGAGCTCGTGCTGCAGGTCGGGCACATCGAACGCTTCAATCCCGCACTGAATGCGCTCGAGGAAAAGCTGACCCGGCCCCGCTTCATCGAGGCGCACCGCCTTTCGGCCTACCCGGGCCGCAGTACCGACATTGGCGTTGTCCTTGACCTGATGATCCACGACCTCGAGGTGGTGCTCTATCTGGTGCGCTCACCGATCCAGTCGATCGATTCCGTGGGGACGGCGGTCTTGAGCAAGGGCGAGGACATCGCAAACGCCCGGATCCGTTTTGAAAACGGTTGTGTGGCCAACATCACGACGAGCCGCATCAGTTTCGAGAAGGTCCGCAAGATCCGCGTATTTCAGGACGATGCCTATCTCTCGCTCGATTACTTCGACCAGAGCGGTGAAATTTATCGCAAAATTGATTCGCGGATCATCAAGGAGAAAATCAAGGTCGAGAAGGACGAGCCCCTGAAACTCGAATTAGCGGCCTTTGTCGAATGCGCCCGATCAAGCCAGACCCCTCGCGTGGGCGGTGCGCAGGCAGCAGCGGCCCTGGCCATCGCGATGCAAATCACCGAGCAGATCGCGCAGCAAAACGCGAAAAACACCTAAAAGCCGCGCGGTTCTTTTGCCATGCGTGCTCCCGAGCCTCCACGTTCCAAGCGGCCCCTCACGCTTCTGATGGTTGCGGGGGAGGCCAGTGGCGATTCGCATGGTGCGGAATTGATTCAGGCACTCAAAGAGCAGCAACCGCACGTCCGCGTCATTGGCGTCGGTGGTCCGCGAATGGCGTCGGCGGGCCAGGAGCAGCTCTTTGACCTGGCTGCCCACGCGGTGCTCGGTTTGACCGAGGTGCTCAAGCATTACTTCAAGTTTCGTCAGCTTTTCTACCGCGTTTTGGATCTCGCGAAACGCGAGCGTCCGGATGCAGTCATCCTCATTGATTATCCTGGTTTCAATCTTCGACTCGCGGCCAAATTGCGTCGCGAATTGCGCGGTACCCGCATTATTTTCTATATCAGTCCGCAGGTGTGGGCCTGGAAGGCGGGAAGGGTCACGGCTATGCAGCGTGACATTGATTTGCTCCTGACCATCCTCCCTTTTGAGAAAGCCTGGTTTGCCAGGGTCGCCCCAAAATTCAATGTTCAATGGGTCGGGCATCCCTTGCTCGATCGCATCCGCAAGGCGGAAGTCGTCGAACCGAATTCCAATAGTGTGGCTCTTTTGCCGGGAAGTCGGAAAACAGAAGTGGAGGCGCACTTGCCTGCACTCTGGGAAACGGCGCGCATCATGGGCCGTAACAACTCCGGGTTGAAATTTACCCTCCTTTCTCCGAACGAGGACATTCAGCGATTTGCGCTCGATATGGTGGCTGGCTTTGCCGCACCCAATTTTGCGTTCGAATACAACATCGGGTACGCCATCACGCATCTCTCTCGCAATGCGCTCGCCATTGTTGCCTCGGGAACGGCCTCACTGGAATGCGCGCTTGTTGGCATCCCGCAGGTTGTCATCTATCGCGTCCATCCCATTACTTTCGCCGTCGGCAGGCGACTGGTGAAGGTCAAGCACCTGAGCATCATCAATGTCATGGCCGGCGAAACTGTCGTGCCGGAGTTCCTCCAGGAGAATCTCGATCCAACGGCCGTCGCGCAGGAAGCGTTGGAGCTTCTCAGCAATCCGTCCCGGCGGGAGACGATGAAGAAGCATGTCGCGGATGTCGTTGCCACTCTTGGTGGCCCCGGTGCCAGCAAGCGCGCTGCCGAAGCCATTCTTTTTGAAGCCGCGTTTACCCAGGTAAGATAAAATCAGGCTTAGTTTATGACTCTCTCCGCTTCGCATTGAAGTGAGGCAAAACGATCCGTTTGGCGTGCGGTTCGTATTGGATTTGCGTTGGCAGGAGAAGGTCATCGCGGTAGTAATGGAGTGTGCGTCGCATCTTTCTCGGAGCTCTGGTCGGCCTGGCAATAGGCACCCTCGGCACGCTCGCTTACAGCTATTATTTTGCGCCAGGCGATCAGCCGGCAGCGCAGCCGAGCCTCGATTCTGGCAAACTGGCGAAGGCCTTGCAGGACAATCAAGAACTGAGGAGTGAAGTCGATGCCATGTCGGCCCAAATTCAGCAATTGACCGCGTCAAACGATACGCTCAAGCATCAGGTGGACGATGCCACTAATGCGCCTGCGGCCTCACCTCCACCGCCTGCCGTCAATCCGATGATATTCGCGGGCCTGATGAGGGGAGGTTTTCAAACCTCACAGAGAATGCTGCTTCTCAAGGCCAGGCTCAAGCTTACCCCGGAACAGGAAGCCACCATCAAGGCGGCCATGGACGCCGCTGCCAAGCAAAGGATGGATGCAATGAGGCAGATGTTTCGAGGTGGCAAAGCCGATCCCCAGGCAGCACCGAGTGCCACCCCTACGCTTGATCAAACGCTGGCGAACACGCTGACTCCGGACCAGATGACGGCTTATAAGCAAGTGCAGACCGATGAGAAGACCAGCCAGGCGGATACGGCGGCCACTGTGCAAGTGAACCAGGTTGCTCCGTTGTTGCAATTGAGTGACTCGCAAAAGGATCAGGTTTTTAACGCTCTCTATCAAGTTCAGATGGCGGCGCCTGATCCTGCCAGCCTTATTGGCAATCCCAATGCGACGTCGATCATGGCCGCACAAACCCAGGCCATGAACAACGCCATGTCGAGCGTATTAACACCGGACCAAATGGCACTCTACCAACAGCAAGTGCAAACGATGACGCAGTTTGGCCGTGGTGGTGGTCGCGGCGGTGGCGGAGGTGGTGGCGGCGGAGGTGGAGGAGGAGGTGGTGGTGGCGCGCCGACCCCTGCTGCTGCGGCGACCGGGGCCGCTGCGCCGACTGGCGCCGCGACGGCGGCCGGTGCTGCTACGCCGACTGGTACCGCTACACCAACTGGTGCCGCTAATTCGACCGGCGCCGCTGCGCCGACGGGTGACCCTGCACCGACAAATGCTGCACCCTAGTCCGAATTCATTGACCTAATTCACAGTCGAGAGTTGTCTTGTTTCACTCTTTCGAGGGATTCCCTGGCAATGAAGAAATCTGCCAACATTAGTTTGGGCGACATTGCCAGGTCCGCGGGCGTTTCCAGGGTTGCGGTCTGTTATGCGATGCGGAATCAGCCAGGGGTCAGCCAGGCTACCCGTGCACGGATCCTTCGAGTCGCTAAAAAATTGGGTTATGCCCCCGATGCGCGGATCAGTTCCTGGATGCAAAGAATGCGCGATGCAAAGTCCAAGGATTTACTGCCGATTGCCTGGTTGAATTCCAAGGCGGAAAAGGACGCTTGGAACCAAATTGAATACCTGTCGCCTTACCTGGAAGGCGCACGCATGCGAGCACTGGAGCTTGGCTATCGGATCGAAGAAATCTGGGCCAGGCAGCCGGGAATGACCATGCGGCGCATTTCTCAAATTCTTTATCAACGAGGCTTGGAAGGCGTGATTGTTTCGCAACCGGCTAGGCACATCCGGCTCGACTGGGTACATCTGGCGGGCATCTCGATCGATGGTTCGTTGCTGGCTCCCGGACTGCATCGTGTCATGTCGGATAATGCCTTCAATCTTCTTCTGGCATTGAAATCGTTGAAGCGGCTCGGGTATCGGCGCATCGGCATTTGTCTTTCTGAGCAGGTCGACAGTTTTTCGCATCATGCGTGTCGTTCTTCCGCCTGCTATTTTCATTCGACAACTCCGGAATCGGAACAGGTCACTCCTTTATTTTATCCCGCGACGGCACCCGCCACAATAAAAAGGCAAGTTGCGGCCTGGCTCAAAAGCAACAAGCCAGATGTGATTGTCGGGCTCGACAACCGTCTGGTTGAATGGGTGGAAGAGACTGGCTATGACGTTCCCGGGGAGGTCGGCGTGGTCCACCTGGCGCTTGATGATGATGTCATCGATTGGGCTGGCATCTATTCCAATAAAAGGGAGATCGGAGCCACAGCTGCAGACTGGGTTATTTCCTTATTGCAAAACCACCGGTTTGGTCTGCCCAAAATAGCCATGAATATGCTGGTGCGCGGTTCCTGGCGTCCTGGTCGGACTTTGTTGCTTCCATAAGATCAAATTACTTAATCTTAAGTGAAAGTAATTTTGCCAGACGCAGTTGGCGTGACTACGTTCGCGGTAAGAGGCATTTTTTTGCCCCTGTGGTTCCGTAAACATAGAAAAAAGCATTAACGACAACCTGTTGACCTCCTATGACAAAAAGAATCCTTGCCGCTCTCCTCGCCTTGACCGTGTCTACTCTGTTTTCATTCACTCGGGCCCAGGACATTAACTTGACCGGGTATACCCTGACCTTCGATGACGAGTTCAACAGCCTAAGCGTCTCAGCATCAAATCCGAAGGGATCAGCCAATTGGTATGCCGGTCCGCCCAATGGTTCGCCGGGTGATTTTTCCTCGTCGAACTGGAACATCAATGCGTTCAGTGTCTCCGGGGGCATTCTCAGCGATGAGGCTTGGTACGCCAATCCCGCAATTAATGGGCAAAACTGGCAATCCGGCCTGATTGCCACGGTGGATCCCTCCGTGACAGGCTTTACCCAGCAATTCGGCTATTTTGAAATTCGTTGCCAGATGCCGAATGCTGGCGAAGGCGCGTGGCCCGCGTTCTGGCTCGATAGTACTTCCGGCATCACGGGAGGGCAGAATGAAGAAATCGACATTTTCGAGTGGTACGGGGTCACAAACACGCCGGGTAGTGACCAGGACCTTATCCAGCAGGCCTCGCATAACTGGAATTCCAATGGAACCCAGAATGACTCACTCCCTTACCTCTATTCGCCGCAAACTGCCATGCCCGATGGGGAATATCCGTGGCAGGGCTATCACATCTACGGCTGTCAGGTCGATCCGGTGCATGTCACGTGGTACATCGACGGTGTTCAGACCAACCAAATAGCGACGCCGACGAGTTATTTGACGAGCCCCTTTTACGTCATGGTCGATTATGCCCTTGGCGGTGGCTGGCCGTTGAGCGGTACACCCTTCACAACCGACGGCAGTTCTTCGCTGCTGGTTGACTGGGTGAGGGTTTACTCGCTGCCGTCCGGAAGCTCCAACTCCATCGGGATGCAGTTTCAGGGACAAGGCACGGCCTTGTTGTCGACCGACTCTGCGGGGCTGTCCACCGTGGCCCAGAGCAATTGGAACGTGGTGACGGGATCATCGTTTAGCAGCCTGGCCTTGCATGACAGTTCAGGCACGGCCACCACGGCGACTCTCTCCGGCAGTGCGAATGGCAGCTATTGGAGTGGGGGCTCTTCCGCGCCGCCGGCGGGCAACTCAAAATTAGCTTCGGGTGAAGTTGTCAACGGTTGGCCAGGCGCTCCTACCATGACGGTGTCGAACATCCCCTATGCCACGTATGACGTTTACGTCTATGCGGGTATCGATGCCTCGGGGCGGGCCGAGACCGTTTCGCTAACCCCATCTGGCGGCTCGGCGCAATACTACAGCTTCACCACTGAGGGCGGTGGTTCCGCTTGGACAGCCGCGACCAGCACGTGGAACGGCTCGGGAACCCAACCAAGCCTGCCCGGCGCCAACCTTGTCCACTACACGGGGCTCACTGCCAGCAGTTTCACCCTGGCATGGGGCGCGCCCGGTAACGGCGGGCTCAACGGTATTCAAATTGTGCCGACAGGTTCCGGTACATCACCTCCAACGATTACAACCCAACCCGCCAATCAGACGGTTTCGGCCGGGCAGACTGCGACATTCAGCGTCGCCGCCACGGGGTCTCCCACTTTGACCTATCAATGGAGCGAGAATGGCACGGCCATCTCCGGTGCGACCGGCTCATCGTATACCACGCCTGCCACGACGAGTGCGAATAACGGCTCCACTTTCAGCGTCGTGGTGACAAATCCCTACGGCAACGTTACCAGTAGTACCGCCACGCTCACGGTTACCAGCAGTGGCGGTGGATCGGCTCAAATCGGCATGCAGTTCCAGGGATCGGGCACGGCTTTGCTCGCGACCGACTCGGCGGGACTTTCGAGCGTGGCCCAGACCAACTGGAATGTTCTCACCGGGTCTTCATTCACGAACCATGCCTTGTCGGATAGTACCGGCGCGAGTACGACGGCAACCCTTAGCGGGAGTGCCAATGGCGGCTATTTTGCGGGAGGTTCTTCCGCGCCGCCGGCAGGAAACGCGAAGCTGGCTTCCGGTGAGCTTTATAACGGGTGGCCGGGTTCCCCAACGTTGACCGTCGCCAACATCCCCTACGCAACTTATGACGTGTACGTGTATGCGGCCATTGACGCCACCGGTCGGGCTCAAACGGTTTCGCTCACTCCCTCAGGTGGCAGCACCAGTTCCTATAGTTTCACCACGGAGGGCGGCGGTTCTGCCTGGACGGTGGCCACCAGTACGTGGAACGGCACGGGAACCCAGCCAAGCCTGCCGAGCGCCAACTACGTTCATTTCACGGGCGTGAGCGGCAGCAGCTTTACGCTGTCATGGGGCGCACCCGGCAATGGAGGGATGAACGGCATTCAAATAGTGCCGGTCACCACGACCACCTACCCGGTCGGAGTCCAGTTCCAGGGATCCGGCACAGCACTACTCTCGACCGACTCGGCGGGACTCGCGAGCGTGGCGCAGACCCATTGGAATGTCCTGACCGGTTCCTCATTTACGGGTCTCGCGTTGTCCAATAGCTCAGGGGCGAGCACGACAACGACTCTCACCGGAAGCGCCAACGGCACCTACTTTGCCGGAAATTCTTCCGCGCCGCCGGCGGGTAACGCAAAGCTGGCGTCCGGTGAGCTTTTTAACGGCTGGCCGGGTTCACCGACGATGACGTTCTCCAATATTCCGTATTCGAATTATAGTGTTTATGTGTATGCAGCCATCGATGCGACAGGCCGGCCGGAGACGGTTTCACTGACGCCTTCCGGTGGCACGGCGCAGTACTATAGCTTTACCACTGAGGGCGGGGGTTCGGCCTGGACGGCGGCCACCAGTACCTGGAATGGCACAGGGACTCAACCAAGCCTGCCCAGCGCCAACTACGTTCTGTTCACGGGTTTGACCTCCAGCAGTTTCACCCTCTCGTGGGGAGCGCCCGGAAACGGCGGAATGAATGGCGTGCAAATTGTGCCAACACCATGACCGAACTACGGGCCGTCGTTTGACCGATCCGATATGGATCCCGTTGCGGTGCGCGCAACGGGATCTGTTCAATTTTCCCGTTTGAGGAGGAAGTCGGCAATAGCTTCGAGCGGTGCGGCGTCCTTCCCGAAGGGCTTGAGG
>Ga0302319_10025288_pt1 | contig 10519 bp, 7 predicted proteins | sample Bog_T0_2_FD_203319 | JGI IMG/M metagenome (GOLD analysis project Ga0302319, IMG submission 203319) | Peat permafrost microbial communities from Stordalen Mire near Abisko, Sweden - Bog_T0_2 | ecosystem: Environmental > Terrestrial > Soil > Wetlands > Peat | place: Sweden: Abisko, Stordalen Mire... | reverse complement strand
CATGAAGGACCGGTTCCAGAAAATGGTTGTGTTTTTGCAGGGCCGTTTCGGCAGCGGCCTCGAGCTGACGGACGCAGTAGGTGCTGGCCACTGGTAACCTGGTAACATGCCGTCTGATCATTGACTTACGGCGATGGGCAGGTTACCTTCGCGTTATCTCCCCTCATCAGAGGAATTTCTTTGGCCAGGAAAATACTGCTTGCCGACGACAGCGTGACCGCCCAGAACATGGGGCGCAAGATTCTCGCGGATGCGGGCTACGAAGTGATTGCCGTGAATAACGGCTCGGCCGCACTGAAGAAGATCGCCGAACTGAAACCCGACCTCGTCATTCTGGATGTTTACATGCCCGGGTACAGCGGGCTGGAGGTTTGCCAGCGGCTGAAGGAATCACAGGAAACGGCGCGGATTCCCGTGTTGCTGAGCGTGGGCAAGCTGGAGCCATTCAAGCCGGATGAGGCGCAACGAGTGCGCGCCGACGCTTTCATCGTCAAACCGTTTGAAGCCAGCGAGTTGCTCAGCGCATTGTCGAAATTGGAAGACAAGGTGGTGCCGCGGCCGGAACCCTCGAAGCCGGGGCGGTTTGCGCGGGCGATTGCGGCGGCGGAAGAATCCGGCCGCGGAGGCGGGAAGGAAGCGGCGAACGAGACGAATGGATGGAAGAGCCGCATCGGTTTCCCGCACGAGAAGACGGAGCCGGAAGAAAAAGTTGCCGACGAATCTTCGATCTACAATCCCATGAACCGGGATTTGCGCACGGTGGTGGAAACCGCTGGGGAAAGGGCCGCGGAACAGGCTCTCCGGCAAGAGAGGCAGCGGCAGGTCCATGCCGCCGAGACCAGCGTGGACGTGGCGGCCCTGGCTCCGGCGGGATTGCCCAGAGATGTGACGCCGGAAGAAGTGGCCGCCATCGCGGCCGCTGCGGCGCAGATTCAGATGGCGAACGCGGTTCTCAAGGATGAGGGTCCGGCTCCGGAGGCCCAAGGTATCCATGCTCTAGAAGGCAGTATTGCTGCCGTGCCGGACGAAGCCGCGTGCTTGGTCAGGGAAGAAGTGCAGGCGGAGGCCGTCGCAGAAAGCAAGATCGAGAGGGTTGCCGAAGTCGCTGTAGTTGAGGCAGATCGCGAGAACGCCGAGGAACCGCCTCAGGAACCACAGGACGAACCGGTGACCATGGCGGCGGCGAGCGCTGGGGCAGCGCGCTGGAGTGCAGTCCCAGTCGCGCTGGAAGGCGAAGAGGCGAGCATCTCGCTAGAACAGGAAATGCAGAAAGCGTATGCGGCCTATGCGGAGGGGGACTCGGCTGCCGCAAGCGTGCCAGAAGCGCAGGCCGTCTGCGGCGAGAATGCTTTGGCGACGGCAGAGGCCGGGGTGGAAGAGCCGGTGGCGGCCATTGCGCAGCCTGAACTTGAGATCGTTCCAGAGTCGAGGCCTGTGGTTGTGGTTGACGCGATAGCGCTGGAACCCTTGCTGGTGGCGCAGACGGAACTGCCTGTTGCCGTGGTTGAGGCGGCGGTTCCCGCAGCCGACGCCAGGCCGGCGGAGGCCAATGCCGAGGCCTGGTCAACAATCGCGGTTGCCGAAACGAATCCAGAGCCCACGCCGATTCAGTTTATGACACCCGTTTCGGAGACTGAAGTCGCGGGTCTTGCCGGTCTGGTCGGCCTGGGCGCGGAGACGCAGCTTGCGGCCGAGGAGGAAGTGGTAATCGCGGAGGCCACAACGGCCGCTGACGAGCCCGAGTCGGTTGCAGCAAGCGCGGAGTACGTGGCGGAATATCCTGCGCAATCCAGTTGCGATCCTGAAGCCGTGAAGAGCACAGCCGCCGCGTGGGCGAGTTGGCGTCAGATCCGCGACAGCAGCCCGAGCGTTGCAGCGGGGCCGGAGCCTTCCAAAGAATTCGAAGTACCGCAGTCAGTTCCGGCGGAGGCCGCCCTGGCAGTGGCGGCGGGGGCTGAGCAGATTCCGCCGGAAGCCCGAGCTGCTGCGCCCGAGCATAATCCCGCAGACGTCGCCAGTATCGTGGACAGCGTCCTCGCCGACCTTCGCCCCAAGCTTATGGCGGAGATTTCGCGCAAGATGGCGGAGAAGAAGTAAGCTGCTTGGATTTCTCGCCGCTCGCCCGTTTGACCCTTCTTTTCTCGCGCCTGTAAGATCAAAAGTCTTAACCACCGACGACATTGGGAACTCCAGATCTACCCTGTGAACCTCCGTGTCCTCTGGGTGTAAGGTTTTTGCCGACTGCCGATCGAACCCGCATGCCGCACGAACTGCCCAAATCCTACGAGCCAGGCGCGATTGAAACGCGTTGGGCCGAATACTGGATCAAAGAAAAACTCTTTTCCGTGCCCACGCCGCCGGAAGGCGAGACGCGTCCGGTATTCACGCTGCTGTTGCCGCCGCCGAATGTGACCGGCCGGCTGCACATGGGCCACATGCTCAACCAGACGCAGATGGATATCATCGTGCGCTGGCATCGCATGCGCGGCTTCATCACGCTGTGGCTGCCGGGCACCGACCATGCCGGCATTGCCACGCAGATGATGGTGGAACGGCAACTGGCCAAAGAGGGCAAGAAGCGGCGCGATCTGGGCCGCGATAAGTTTATCGAGCGCGTGTGGGAGTGGAAGAAGCTGTACGGCGGCGCGATTCTCGACCAGATGAAGCGGCTGGGAGCATCGGTCGATTGGGACCGCGAATATTTCACCATGGACGAAAATCTTTCGCGCGCGGTGCGCGAGGTGTTCGTCCGGCTGTATGAAGAAGGATTGATTTATCGCGGGAAGTACATTGTGAACTGGTGTCCGCGCTGCGAGACGGCGATTTCTGATCTCGAAGTGAAGCACGAGGACGTCGCTGGAAAGCTGTGGGAGATTCGCTATCCCGTGGTAGGACAGCCGGGGGCGGCTGTCCCTACAGAATTCATTACGGTGGCGACCACTCGGCCGGAGACGATGCTGGGCGATACTGCGATCGCGGTAAACGAGAAGGACGAGCGTTACACGCACCTTCATGGCAAGAAGGTTTTGCTGCCGCTGATGAATCGCGAGATTCCCATTATCACCGATGAACTGGCGCAGCCGGAGTTTGGGACTGGTGCGGTGAAGGTAACGCCGGCGCACGATCCCAACGACTTCGCGGCCGGGAAGCGGCACAACCTGCCGCAGATTGATGTGATGGACGAGCACGCGCACATGAATCAAAATGCAGGCGCGTATGCGGGGCTCGACCGCTACGAAGCGCGTGCGCGGGTGCTGGCGGATTTGCAGGAGCAGGGATTTTTGGTGGGAGAAAAGGACCACGCGCTTTCGTTGGGGAAGTGTGAGCGCTGCGGCACAGTGGTTGAGCCGCGTCTATCGGAGCAGTGGTTCATCAAGATCAAACCGCTGGCGCGGAAGGCGATTGAGGCGGTGGAGAACGGCGAGATTACGATTGTCCCCGACAATTACCGCCAGATTTATCTGAACTGGATGAATAACATTTATGACTGGTGCATTTCGCGCCAGTTGTGGTGGGGGCATCGCATTCCGGCGTGGACGTGCGAGGGGTGCAAAGAGATCATCGTCGCGCGAGAGGCTCCGGTGAAGTGCACAACGTGCGGCGGCATGAGGCTGGAGCAGGTTTCCGATGTGCTCGACACCTGGTTTTCATCGGGACTATTGACGTTTACAACTCTCGGCTGGCCGGAGAAGACGCGCGATCAGGCGGTGTTTTATCCGACCACGCTGCTGATCACGGCGTACGAGATTTTGTTCTTCTGGGTGGCGCGCATGATTATGTTCGGCTGCCACTTCATGGAGGGACACCAGCAGGATCCGGCGATCAAGCAGGCGAGCGGCTGGGCGGACAAGAAAGACGACAGCGTTCCTTTCCGCCAGGTTTACATTCACGCGCTGGTGCGCGACGCCGAGCGGCAGAAAATGTCGAAGACCAAGGGTAACGTGATCGATCCGCTGGAGATCATCGACCGCTTTGGCACGGATGCGACGCGCTTTACGCTGGCGGCCATGGCCGCGCCGGGAACGGATATCGCGTTTAGTGAGAGCCGCACCGAGGGCTATCGCGCCTTCGCTAACAAAATCTGGAATGCGGCTCGGTTCATGTTTATGAATGTGGATCGCGTCGAGCGGGGACGGCGGCGGGGGGCCGGAGGCGGCGTCCGTCCCACGACGAGTGTGCTAGAGGACCGGTGGATCCTGTCGCGCTTCAATCGCGTGACGGCGGAGGTGAACGCGGCGCTCGCGAGTTATCGCTTCCACGAAGCGGCGAACCGCATCTACGATTTTTTCTGGGGCGAGTTCTGCGATTGGTATCTGGAACTGATTAAGCCGCGGCTGAACTTTGAAGAGGGCGCGGACACAGGCACGGCGCGGATCGCGTGTGTAAACCTGGTCAATCTGTTTGACGCTTCGCTGCGCCTGCTGCATCCGGTGATGCCATTTATCACGGAAGAAATCTGGCAGGCGATTTATGAAGGCAATCCGCCGCTGAAGTCGATTGCTCTTGCGCCCTACCCGCAGGCTGACGAGAAACAATTCGACCTGGCGGCCGAGACCGAGATGGCGATCCTGCAGGACTTGATCGTGAACGTAAGAAATGTGCGCGCGGAATTGAAGGTGGAGCCTAAGGTGAAGGTGCCGATCGAATTGTTTGCGCAGGAACCCGGCATTCGAAGCATGATCGAGCAGAATCACGGCGCGGTGGAACGGCTGGCGAACGTAGAGAACATCTCATTTGTAGACGGGTCGCTCGCCAAACAGGCCGGGGCGCGCAGTACGGCGCGCTTCGATGTTCACGTGATCTACGAGAGAAAGATCGATGTAGCAGCCGAGCGGGAGCGCCTGAAGAAAGAACTGGAAAGACTTGAAAAAGAGTTCGCGAACAATCAGAGACAGTTGGGCAATGAACAGTTCTTGTCAAAGGCCCCAGAAAAAGTCGTGGAAGGTTTGCGCCGGCGTGAACAGGAATTGAAGGGCATGCTGGAAAAGTTAAAGAATCAGATGGATGGGCTACACCACAGCGAATAATGAGGGACAGGCAGAGGCGGACGAGGCGTCCGCCGCTCCACGAGCGATATGGACTTTAATTCACGCCGTATCACCGCGATTTTAGAGAACGCGCTGCTCGAAGACCGGGCCACGCGCGATGCGACCAGCTACGCCTGCGTCGATCCGAACCAGCGCGCATCGGCGACGATTCTGACCAAACAGGATTGCATTCTGGCCGGGATCGGCTGCGTGGGGCGCATCCTCGATGTGTACGCGGCGCTCGATGGCGCAGTCACATCGCACTACGAGGTCACCACGCATCCCGAAATTTTTGATGGCGTGCGGCTGCACAAAGGGCAGTCGGTGGCGGTGATCCGGCACAATGCGCGCGTCATTCTTTCCTGCGAACGCGTGATTCTGAATTTTCTGCAGCGCATGAGCGGCATCGCCACGCTGACGCGGAAGTTCGTCGATGCGGTCCACGGTACCAAAGCACGCATTCTGGACACGCGCAAGACCGCGCCGGGGCTGCGCGTGATCGACAAGTATGCGGTGCGGTGCGGCGGCGGACAGAACCATCGCCTTGATCTTTCCGATGGCGTGCTGATCAAAAACAACCACATCGCGCTGGCCGGAGGCGTCGTGCCGGTGCTGGAGCGCGCGGTGCGCAACCGCCGCGGCGCGCAGCCGATCGAGATCGAAGTGCGCACGATGGATGAGTTGGAGGACGCGCTGGCGCATGGCGCGGAAGCGATCCTGCTGGACAACATGCCTCCCGAAGAAGTGCGCCGCGCAGTGGAACGTTGTTCCCGGCAAGAGCCGCGAATTCCCATCGAGTGCTCGGGCGGCATTCGTCTGGAGAATGTCCGCGCCTACGCCGAGACTGGAGTGGATTTTATTTCCGTCGGCCTGCTGACCCACTCGCCGCAAGCCGCTGATATGAGCTTGCGGGTTGCGCCGGTTTAGCTCGCTAGATGGTTTGTGCTTTTCCGCGCACTGCCGCATAATTCCCGCATCAAGAAGACGAGGACAACTCGGACCAGCAAGCTTTCGCGGGCAAGGGTGCCCGCGCCCCACGAGCAACCCACCGACGTTCGCCTTGGTCGCATCGTGCGCCTGTTGATGGAGCACGCGACGGTCGTGGTGAGCGGGACCAAAATCGCGCAGGAAATTTCTTCGAATCGATCCGAAGTGTGGCGGCTGATTCAGCAGTTGCGTGGATTGGGCGTGGATGTAGCGGGGCATCCGGCGACGGGTTACCAGTTGAAATCGGTTCCCGACCTGGTGCTGCCGGAAATTCTTGATCCCTGGATTCGGGGCACCATCTTCGACGGGCACATTCATCACTTCTACAAGATTGGTTCCACCAACACGGCGGCCATGGCGGCCGCGGCGGAGGGCGCGCCGGAAGGCAGCGTGTTTCTGGCCGAGGAGCAAATTGCAGGCCGCGGCCGCGGAGCGCACTCGTGGGAATCCAGGCGGTCGGCAGGAATTTATTGCTCGACCATTCTGCGTCCGGCGTTGCCGCCATCCGAAGCGCTGGTGCTCTCGCTCGCTGCGGGACTGGCGGTGCGCGCTGCCATCGAGCAGGTAAACGCGCGCGTGAACTCCGACCTGAAGTGGCCTAACGATGTGCTGATCGCGGGCAAGAAAGTGTGCGGCATTCTCACCGAGATGACTGCCGAAGCCACGCGCGTGCGCTACGTGGTGGTGGGCATCGGGATCAACGTGAATCAGGGGATATTCCCGAAGGAACTCGAAGGTGAGGCCACATCGCTGCGCTTGACGACAGGCAGCGAATGGTCGCGCGTGGAACTGACCGCGGCTTTGTTAAAATCGCTCGACCGAGAGTATCGTCTGCTGATCGGGCAGGCGGATGCGCGGCCATCGATTTTGCAACGCTTCGCGGAGGCGTCATCGTGGGTGCGCGGCAAAGAAGTTCGCATCGAGGAGAACGGCTCGAAGATCGAAGGAATCACAGAAGGCCTTGATGAACGCGGGTTCTTGCGGGTGCGAAGCGCACAGGGATTGCAGACGGTGCTGAGCGGAACAGTGAGAGAGAAATAGGCATGCTTTTCGTCCTCGATGTGGGCAACACGAATACGGTGCTGGGTGTGTTTGGCCAGGATGTGAAGCCGCTTCCCGGCGCGGAGGCCGGCGAAGTTCCACGCTACGAGCGGCTGGTCGCCAACTGGCGCGTGGCCACGCGGCAAGGCAGCACGGTGGACGAGTACGGCGTTCTGTTCCGCAATTTATTTTCCATGGCTGGGCTGGGGGCTTCGGGCATTCGCGGCATTGTGATTTCGTCCGTGGTGCCGCCGCTCGATCCGGTGCTGCGCCAGGTGTGCGAGCGCTACTTCAATACCAAGCCGCTGTTGATCGAGCCCGGAGTAAAGACGGGCATGCCGGTGCATTACGACAATCCCGCGGAGGTGGGCGCGGACCGAATCGTCAACGGCGTGGCCGCGTTTGAAAAGTACGGCGGTCCCTGCATCATCGTCGACTTCGGCACCGCGACCACTTTCGACTGCGTTTCCGCGAAGGGCGAATACCTGGGGGGCGTGATCTGCCCCGGCATCGGCATCTCGGCCGACGCACTTTTCTCGCGCACCGCCCGGCTGCCGCGGGTGGAGATCCGCAAGCCGGCGCGTGTGATCGGCACCAACACAGTGGGCAGCTTGCAGTCTGGGCTTTACTACGGCTATCTCGGCCTAGTCGATGGCATTCTCGAACTCCTGCTTGGCGAATTGGGGAGTGAGACCACCGTGATTGCCACTGGCGGGCTGGGGCCGATGATCGGCACGGGATCGAAATATATCAAGACGGTCGACGATTTTTTAACGCTCGAAGGCCTGCGCATTATCTGGGAGCGCAACGTGGTGGCGCGCCCGGGGCTGGCGTCCAAGCCAGCGCCGACTTCCTCCAAGCCCGCCGTGAAAAGCGGGATTGCCTCGCGTGCCACGCCGCGTTCCGTCCGCTAACCGCCGTGGAAAACTACTTTAACTACTTCACTGAGATCGAAGAGCACTTTCAGCGCCGCTGGGGGGGCATCCTGCGCCTCTCGACGCTCGACTGGGTGCTCATTGAAACCTGGAAAGATGCCGGAATTCCACTGGAGGCTGTGCTGCGCGGAATCGACGTCACTTTCGAGCACTATGAAAGGCGCCCGTCCAAGACGCGAAAAATAAACAGCTTGGGTCGTTGTTCGCAGGAAGTACTGGCTGCAGCGGAGGATATGAAGGAGGCGGCAGCAGGCGCCGTCGACGCGGCGCCTGCGCCAGCCAAATCAGGCGCGGGCCAGGGTTTTGAGCCGGGGACCATTGCGGCATTCCTGCGGCGAAATGCGGATGGTATGGAAGCGGCAAAGCTGCCGCAGAGCGTAGGAATTTCCGTTGAGGCTGTCGCCGCTGACACCGGAGCAACACTACGCAAGCTTGCATCGGAAATCGAGAGGAGCAGTGCCGCGCTGCGACTGGAGGATCTGGAGCGCCATCTCACCGTGCTCGAGGAAAAACTATTCTCGGTATTGCTTGCTGCCACGCCCGATGAACAGGTTGTGGAAGTGCGGGCGCAGGCCGATCGCGAACTTGCGCCCTACCGCCATAAAATGGCGGGCGCGCAGATCGCGCAGTTGCGGAAACAATATGTCCACAAGCGCTTACTAGAAAAATACGGCCTGCCGCGCTTGAGCCTGTTTTACATAGGATGACCCATTCCTTCGATGCACTCATTCTCGGTGGAGGCGCCGCAGGATTGATGTGCGCCATCAAAGCTGGCAAGCGCGGCCACCGCGTCGCGGTTCTCGAGCACGCCGATCGTCTCGGCAAGAAGATTCTCATCTCCGGCGGTGGACGCTGCAATTTCACCAACCTTCATTGCGGTCCGGAGAATTTTATCTCCGCGAATCCGCACTTCGCCAAGTCGGCCCTGGCCCGCTACACCCCGGCCGATTTCATCGCGATGGTTGAGAAACACAACATTCCCTACCACGAGAAAACTCTGGGCCAGCTTTTCTGCGACCGCTCCGCCCGAGACATTCTCGGCATGCTCGAAGCGGAATGCCAGCAGGCCGGAGTCAGCATCTTCCTCAATGCGAAGATTCGCGAAGTGGAGCGCGCATCGGATTTTGTCGTACGCACGGCCGATGCGGAGTTCCGCGCCGCCGCGCTCGTAGTTGCCACTGGAGGCCTTTCGATTCCAAAGATCGGCGCAACGTCATTCGGCTACGACCTCGCCCGTCAACTCGGCATTGCCATCCGCGATCCCTGGCCGGGACTCGTTCCGCTGTTGCTCAATGCCGAAGATTGCGCGCGTTACTGTACTCTGGCTGGAGTTTCCGCGGAAGTGATCGCAGCGGTGAATACCCAAAACTGGGTCCAGCAATTTCGCGAGAAAATGCTCATCACGCATCGCGGTATGAGCGGCCCGGCAATTCTCCAGATTTCTTCCTACTGGAAAAAGTACGGCGAAGCGCCGCAGCCCATCCTGATCGACCTCGCGCCCGAAGCCGAAGTCACTGCGCCATTCCGCGATCCCAAAACGCCGCGGAATCTAACCGCACTCCGCGCCGAATTGCGCAAGCATCTGCCTCATCGGCTAGCAGACCGCTGGCTCGACGGCCACGCGCCCACCTCCTGGACGAACCAAGCCCTCGCCGATTTTGAAAAGCAAGCCCATGCATGGAAAATCTCACCCGCAGGCACCGAGGGCTACGAGAAGGCCGAAGTGACGGCCGGCGGCGTCGATACCGGCGAACTCTCAGCCAAGACTATGGAAGCCCGCAAGATCCCCGGCCTGTTCTTCATCGGCGAAGTCGTCGACGTAACCGGCCACCTCGGCGGCTTCAATTTTCAGTGGGCCTGGGCCTCAGGCGCGGCGGCGGGGCGGGCGCTGTAATTGGCATCCGTCCTTGTTCGTTCCCATACCGTAGAATTAAGCCTTGCTCCTAAACGTGGAAAAACTCATCTACGGCGGCGACGGACTCGCACGCCTTCCCGCCGCATCGCCGGAAAACGCAGCGCCCGCCGAAAGAGACCGCAGCCGCGGCAAGGCCGTCTTCGTCCCCTTTGTTCTAGCCGGAGAAAAAATCGAGGCCGCCATCACTGCAGAAAAGCCCGGCTTCGCCCGCGCCCACGCCACCGCAATCGTAGAGCCTTCGCCGCACCGCACGCCGGCGCCGTGTCCTCATTTTGGCCGCTGCGGGGGATGCCATTACCAGCACGCCGACTACGAGCACCAACTCGAGACCAAGACAGAAATCCTGCGCGAGAACCTCCGCCGCATCGCCAAGCTCGAACTCGCGTGCGAGATTCAGGTGCATCCCTCGCCGCCGTGGAACTATCGCAATCGCTCGCGCCTGCAAGTGCGCACTGCCCCCGAATTCGCTGCCGGATACTTCAAGTTCGCCTCGCATGAACTGCTGCCGGTCGAAGCATGCCCCATCAGCTCGCCGCTGATCAACCGCGGCATCGCCGCCCTGTGGAAATCTGGCCGATCCGGTCAGGCCATCGAAGGCGTGCGCGAGGTGGAAT
>Ga0302319_10025286_pt1 | contig 10519 bp, 5 predicted proteins | sample Bog_T0_2_FD_203319 | JGI IMG/M metagenome (GOLD analysis project Ga0302319, IMG submission 203319) | Peat permafrost microbial communities from Stordalen Mire near Abisko, Sweden - Bog_T0_2 | ecosystem: Environmental > Terrestrial > Soil > Wetlands > Peat | place: Sweden: Abisko, Stordalen Mire... | reverse complement strand
GCGTACGCTCGCAAACGGCTTGAGATCTTTAGGGGAGTCTGCTGAAGGACTTGCCGACGCAATGGAATTTGGATTTCTGGTCGAACCCGGTCGTCAACTTCTCTCGATTGGCTATGACCTTAAGGCGAACTCACTCCATGAAGCCACTTATGACATGCTGGCCTCCGAAGCCCGAATCGCTACTTTTCTTGCTGTTGCCCGCGGCGAACTTCCTCAGGCAAGCTGGTTCAAGTTAGGCCGCGATCACACACTGGCATTTGGGCGGTTTTTGCTTCTCTCATGGACTGGCACAATGTTTGAATACCTCATGCCCACGCTCTGGATGCGCAGATATCACGACACTCTAATTGCAAATACCCTGGACGCCTGCGTGCACGTTCAGCGCGCTTTTGTACGCTCTTTACGCATTCCTTGGGGGATCTCGGAGTCTGGTTCCTCGCGCAGAGACGACGCCGGACATTACCATTACCAAGCGTACGGTGTTCCGCAGCTCGCGCTCTCATTTGAAGCGACGGCAGGGCCTATCATCTCGCCGTATTCATCCTTTCTTGCACTCGGTGTCGATTCGGTTGAAGCTCTCCATAATCTTCGCCGCATGGTATCGGCTGGGTGGGTGGGAAGGTACGGCTTCTATGAAGCCGCTGACTACTCATCATCCCGGAGCAATCCGATTTTGGTGCGGGAGTGGATGGCTCACCACCAGGGCATGTCGCTGCTCGCCATACTTAATTTGCTCAACGACAATATTGTGCAGCAGTGGTTCCACTCGAGCCCACTCGTGCAATCCACTGAGCTGCTTTTGCATGAGGCACCCGTGCACAGGGCGGTGCTAAGAGCGGAGTTAGCTAAGTTCGGCAACGCTAACCCCGCGATCGCCAAGCCGGCGTGACTTTCCTGTTGCGCTTCGAACAGGGGAGAACTTAAGGCTCTCTTATTTCGGAGGGATCAGGATGAGGGCCAATGAGTCAGGCGTAAGACTCAGGTCAATTTTTCCATCCTTCAGCTTGGTTTCTACTTCAGCCAACCGAGCGGACTCCCGATTGAGCTGATCGACTTGGTCTTGGGTCGGATCCAACGGGCTACCCATGGCAGCGTAGAGTTTCAGAACGTTTCCATGATCGGCATCGATACGCCGGACAATCGCACGGGAGTCCGCAGGTAAATCGTGAAACAGGAGACTCATCGTCTGTGTTGATCCTTGCCGATCTGGATCGACCAAGTTCCATGCGACAATTGCAAGCCCACCATTAGCAGTCTTCGTCACGATCACGTTCTTTGAAGCGTTCGCTAGCCGATAGTCGCCAAGTTGATGCAGAAATCCATACGCGTAGTAGCTTGGCTTGTTGATTCCACCCTTTGCCCGTAATCCGAACATGCCCACGAACGGCTTTGCGATTGGACCGCCTTCTTCAAAGACATCTGAAAACGTCCAGAAGGAAAGCATGTTTACAAGCCCGTCACATTGCCTAATTGTGTTCGCCAGCGCGGGGCCCATGAAGATGGTGTCGCGAGCGTTCATCATTCCCTGCGTGTTCCACTCCGACCAAATCAGCGGCAGGTTCCCTTTTCCGGCAGCCTTTATTTCCTGGTTAACTTTCGCTACAGCACCGCATACGCGTTCGTCCATTGGCATTTCCGCCTTGGTCCCAAACAAGTCTTCAACTGTGTCGTCCGCGTATCCATGCGTCGAAACAAAATCGACCGGGATCTGATTCTCGCTTGTATATTTCAAAAAATCGCTGATCCAGGATGCGGCCGCCGTCGCAGGGCCACCCACGCGCAATTTCGAACTAACGCTCTTCAGGGCCTTTGCTGTGTGTGCATAGAGTTCAAAATATGATCTCTGCCGTGGAACACCATTCCAGAAATCGATGTTGGGCTCATTCCACACCTCGAAGTACCATGAAGACACCTCTTCCAAACCATACCGATCAACCAGGTGCTGCCCGAAATGCTTTACGAATTCGTCCCAACGCTCCATGTTCTTCGGCGGTGAGACATTCTGCTTATACCAGAACGGATGAAGTGCATCTGGGTTGAACGCCAGCTTTTTTGGCATGAAGCTGATCTCTACAAAAGGGCGCACGCTGTTCTTCAAGAGGCCGTCGTAAACCTGGTCAACATAAGAGAAGTTGTAAACGGGATTTCCATGTTCATCTTCGTTGTAAACTCCCAGTTCGTCGTGGAAAATTGCATGAAAGCGAACGTACCGAAAATCGGCCACATGCTTGACTGCCCGAAGGTCTTCCCGATAACTTTCGCGCAAGGAAAGGATTGCCCTTCCCGAACCGAACATTTGTTCCCAATAATGCGGAAATGGCGTCACCTTTCCTTTTGCATCGATTTCTATTCGTTCTTGCGCAACGCCAAATTCACACCTAGCGACTAAAGTGACGAACAGTAACAATAGCCCGATTAACCTTTCACGATTCAGCATGCGCACAAACTCCTTTGGTGGTTAAGGATTAGTCAAATCGATGAAACGCAGAAGCAAGGCAATATCGCGGGCGGCCACTGCATCTGCTAGAAAGTAGAAGGGTGTGGATTCCTGCGAAAGATCGCGACGGACTCTCCAGGCAAGGACACCCAGTTGTCGTCAGCCTCGACTCCTTTCCGCGAGGACAGAACTAAGCTGGAAGCATCATCAGGCGCGGTTACTCTGCGCTTTTCGGCGCTCAGATTACAGATGAGGTGGAATTCACCTCTGGATAAAGTGAACCACTTCCCCGCCTCGCTGAAGGAAACCCGCGATGCTCCAGGACGAGCTTCCCATAGAGAAGCCGATCCGTTTCGTAAGTGAATCAGTTCGCGATACCACTCCAGCATCTGTGCGTGCCCCGCCAGACTTATTTCGGTCCAATCGAGCTTTGAGTTCATAAACGTTTCGCGAGCTTCTGGATCGGGGATAGTTTCTGGCTCCCACCCAAAGGCCAAGAATTCCATCTTGCGTCCCTCAGAAACAGACTTCGCCATTTCCGGGTCTTCATGATCTGCGAAGTATTGAAAAGGCGTATCCGCCGCCCATTCTTCCCCTTGAAAAAGCAATGGGATAAAGGGCCCGATTAACAAGATTGCGGCCGCCATTTTAGCGCGGTCAATTCCTACGATTTGCGCGATTCTGTCTCCGACAGCGCGATTTCCGATCTGATCATGATTTTGAATGAATCCAACGAATTTACTTTGGGGAAGATCCGACGCGGGCCTTCCATGGATCCTGTTGCGATAACGTGAAAATATTCCGTCGTACACGAAGGTTTGCTCAAGCGCCTTTGCCAATTGCTCAAGCTCACCGAAGTCGGTGTAGTAACCTTCCGTAGGCCCGGGGTTTAGTACGGTGAATAGCGCGTGATGGAAATCATCGTTCCATTGTGCATCCATCCCCAAGCCGCCTGCGTCTCGCTCCGTTACCATTCGAGGATCATTTAAATCACTTTCCGCAATAAGGACTAACCGCCGCCGTTGGGATTTACCCAATCCCTCTACCTCTTTTGCCAACTGTTCCAGGAAATGAATCGCTGAGCGGTCAATGAGCGCATGTACGGCGTCCAGCCGGAGCCCGTCTATATGAAAGTCGCGCAACCACATTAATGCGTTATCAGAGAAGAACCGGCGGACCTCGCGTGATCCGCCTTCCTCAAGATTCACTGCGCAGCCCCACGGTGTCTTATGGGCATCCGTTAGATATGGCCCGAACTTGCCCGTGTAATTTCCGACCGGACCAAAGTGGTTATATACCACGTCAAGCAATATGGAGAGGCCTTTTCCGTGAGCAGCGTTTACAAACCTTTTCAAAGCGTCAGGACCGCCATAAAGCTCGTGCACTGCGAACAGGGCGACGCCGTCATAGCCCCATCCGCGGTCTCCCGCAAATGCAGCCACTGGCATCAACTCAAGATGAGTAACACCGAGGTCAGTAAGGTAATCCAGTCTATCTATCGCCGAGTCGAGTGTTCCCTCTGGCGTAAAGGTACCGATATGAATTTCATAAATGACGCTTTGCGGGAGCGGCTTTGCTTCAAACTCGGCATCGTTCCATGTAAAGGCGGACTGGTCGTAGACGCGAGACATCTCGTGCACACCGTCAGGTTGCCATAGCGAGCGTGGGTCAGGATATACGGCAGGATCGTCGTCGATCGAAAATCCATACTCGGTGCCATGCACCGCTTCCGCGACCTCTAGATGCCACCAACCTTCGCAATCGGGGCCTCTCATCTGCAGTTCTGCGCTCTTCAGCTTCAAGGTCATGCTGCGCGTGCGCGGGGCCCATATTTTGAAATCATGCATTGTGTAACTAGTCCTCTCGTATCAGCATACCGACTGGAAAATCTCCTAAAAGATCTTCGGCGCGAACATGCGTTCCACTTACGACTTTGTTTGTGAACACGTTCGTCCAACGGCCGCCTGTGGAAAGATTCACCGTTGTACTCGACCAGTTTCCATGCAATCTGCAGCTCCATCGCGGAACAATAACAGCGAAGTGCTGTCCGCGCATGAACGCCACCACGTGATCCTTTTTGGGGCCGTCCGCAGCGATCGGAAGATACTCGGCTCCCGGACCAAACCAGTCAGCATGCTGATGCCGGAGGTGAAGAGCCTTATGGATAACCCATAGCTTCGGCATTCCACTATCGCTCTCGCGCATTACCTCCTGCGCCTGAATCCCTGATTCCAATTCATTCAGTAATCGCCGGCGAAGTTCGTAGTCGACCGGACGTCGATTGTCTGGATCAACAAGGCTGTAATCCCATAGTTCGCTTCCTTGGTAGGTGTCCGGAACTCCCGGCGCGGTAAGTTTGATCAGCGTCTGCGCCAGGCTGTTTATTCGACCTGCCGCTTCAACCGTTGCCACAAATCCCTCTAACTCCGAGATGAATTGGGACGACCCCATGGCTCCTTCGATGAATTTCGAGAGCGCCTCTTCGAACTCGCTGTTTTGTTGTGTCCAAGTTGTCTGCTGTTTCGCTTCTCTGACTGCCTTTTCCATGTATGCGGCGAGCCTCTCCGGGGAGATCGGCCACGCGCCAATCAAAGTCTGATAAAGAAAATACTCGGTGTTCCGATCCGGATACGCCCCAGTGCGGAAAATTTCATTTCTGCGCGACCAGCGCCTCAAAGCCGCTTTCCATCGCCCCGGAATCTCCGTCAGAACCGCCAATCGGGCCCTTACATCGTCTGCGCGCTTCGTATCATGAGTGGACAGAGTAGACATCGTAAGCGGACGAGTGGTCTGGATTGTTTTGAAGTATGTGTGGAAGTCTTCGATGCTCAGCCCTCCGAGTCCAGGGTCGGCTCCGACTTCGTTCAAACCTACCAGGCGATTGAAGCAATAAAATGCTGTGTCTTCAACTCCTTTTGCCATCACCGGCGAAGTGAATTGCTGAAAGCGCATTAAGAATTCGCTTTCAAGATGTCCCCGAACCCGGAGAGACAAAACGTCGTCGATGAAGTCGAAGAGGCCCGGGTCGATGTCCTGCCGATTTTCTTTAGCGCACGCTATAGCCTTGTCGATGTAGGTGCGGTCCTCATCTATGATCCTGTCGCGCTCAGCAACTACATATGTTCGATACACCGGATAACACGCCGCGACCTCTCGTAATGCTCGCCGGATTTCGACCCGAGTATAATCCCGGCGATCTCGGTTGCTCTCACATATCTCTACAAACAGGTTCGAGAGGCGGTTGACGTCGCTTCCGAGCGCCTCGTGCTCCACGTTGAGCTTTTTGTCGCGAGCTACTATAGCGAAGTCCACTGGCTCATTGGTAAACTCCCTGTAACTATTTGTCATTTCCTTCAGCCCGTCATCGCGTACCAAAAGGCGGTTGCACACGTTCATGAAGTCATATCCGCTGGTACCCTGTATTGGCCAGCTGCTGCGTAACAATTCTCCGGGCTCCAAAATCTTTTCAGCGATGATCCATGCCTGCGGAGCCCGAGACCGAAGTCGTTCGAAATACTGCTGTGGATCTCGTAAGCCGTCTGGATGATCGACGCGAACTCCGTCGAGGTCCCCATTCCGCAGCCACTCTAGAATTCTGCAATGGGTGGCGAGGAAAACATGCTCTCTCTCTGTCCGCAAACCTATAAGAGTATTTACATCGAAGAACCGCCTGTAACCTAGTTCCTGATCCGCTGTTCGCCAATATGCCAACCGATAATTCTGCTGGTTAAGCATCTCGTCCAACGCATCGATATTTTGATTGAATTCATACACTGCCTGTGCGATCGCCATGCAGGCTTCTTTTCGTTCTTCACAAAGGCGTTTGAGAAGCCCGTTAATCACCGCCTTATCTCGATGTCGCGCGCTTACGATCTCGCGATCCGTTGAATCCGGTGCGGGCAACCGAGAGAAACTGTCTGCGATGAAGTTAAGCATGTCATCATGCGCAAACTCCCCCGCTTTCCAAAGCACGTTAGAAAGAGATCGGGGCGCAACCGGCAGGGTGTGCGCCATGTAGCGAAACCGAAATACATCCCCATCCTGCTCTAATTTGATTTGTCCCGCGCTTAGGATCCGGCCGTATTGATCGCCAAGGATCGGGATAAGCACCTTGTTTTGTAACTTGACTTCAGACGAATGCCAGTCGATATCAAACCAATCGGCATAGCGGCTTGACGGGCCATTCTCAAGCACGTCCCACCAATATCGGTTGTAGGGGCCGATTGCCATGTGGTTCGGCACAATATCCAGAACCTGACCCAGCCCGAGTTCTTTCAGTTTGCTCATAAATTGTTTCAGCCCGGACTCGCCTCCTAACTCGTCGTTGGGCCTCTCGTGATCCACAACATCGTAACCGTGCATGCTGCCGGGGGCGGCCTGCAAATACGGCGAGCAATAGACATGCGAAATTCCCAAGGCTTTCAAGTAGTCGGCAATGCCAGCCGCATCTTGAAATGTGAAGCCGGCATGCAACTGCAACCGGTATGTAGAGGAGGGTGCCGTCTCGGTTGGAGAAGATGATCCCATTATGCTTGTGCCTCGGCGCGATGGGTTGAACTTTTCTGGGTAATCCGACTGCGAACACTCATAACATCACGCTGGGAGTTCAGCTGGTGTCGGAAAGTTATGCTGCTCGTGTCTCAACGCACCGTCGTATTTCACTGTACTCTTGAATAACTCGTAGCGGCTATCGTTGAACCGGCGACCGTGTTGCCGCAAGCGTTCCATCTGGGTCCCTGAATGGGGTTTGAAGTGTCGCAGGATCGCAAGGTTCTGTTCCAAACAGCCATCGAATCTATACCGGAGATCGTTGTCGAGATTCCTGACACACTCATTGCATAGGAGAGCGCCTCGGTGGGAGTCAGCGCTCCACGAACAATCGCCTCGCCTGATCTGCCCATGCTTTTCATTGAAACCACTGAAATTCTTTTTTGCAGTGCGACGGGCAAGACCTCGCGCTCAAACGAGCGATAACTCGGATCAAGGGGATTGACAGGCATTTGGACTGTATCGAATTGAAAGTCGCGGTTCAACATATCAAGATGGATTGAGGGATCCTTATGTCCTGTGAACCCTCCAAATCGAAATCGCTTCTGAGGAATAGAGCCTATGTTCTTCGTCATGCACTGTTGGATGCTGATGAAGTCGGTTAGCCAGGAAGGGGATCGCCTCTACCTCTTCGGCACTAAGGGGTTGTTGACTGAGGAATAAAAGATGCTATGCCTTGAATTAAGACTTAATGCTTTGCCTTTCCATACCGATGCGACCTGGGTCTCACGCGTGACCCGTCCTCGAGATCAAATGCGGCGTTGACAAGGGCGATGTGTGAGAAGGCTTGCGGAAAATTACCGACGAGACAATGCCGCTCCAAATCGTATTCCTCCGAAAGAAGGCCGACGTCATTTCTTAATTCGAGAAGTCTTTCGAAAAGCGCGCGCGCATCACCGAGTCGACCAATAGCCTTCAGACTGCTTACCATCCAGAAGCTGCATGCCAGGAATACACCTTCGCCGGGCGGCAGTCCGTCTTGCACTCTCGACGTGTCATAGCGCAAGACCAATCCATTGGGCATCAGTTCCCGCTCTATCGCCTCAACTGTGCCCTTAACTCGCGGGTCGCTGCCCGGTAGGAAACCGACCAGTGGCATCAGCAGCAAAGATGCATCCAGTTCTTCTGAGCCGTACGCTTGAACAAAGCTGTTCTTCCTTTCGCTGAACCCATTCGCACAAATCTGTTTGTGAATCTCGTCTCGGATTGCCTTCCATCGATCCACTGGAGCGTCATGCTTCAATTGTTCCGAAAGAAGAACCGCGCGATCGAATGCAACCCACGCCATCATTTTTGAATAAGTAAATTGCTGCGGACCTCCGCGCGTTTCCCAAATGCCTTGGTCTGGCTGATCCCAAATTCCATCAAGGTGCTTCAACAGTAGAATTAGCACTCGACTATCATCTTCGCTTTGGCGCGGCATGCCGTGCTTGGCATGGAAGAAGGAGTCGAGCATCTCTCCATAAATGTCGAGTTGCACTTGAAGGGAGGCCGCGTTGCCAATCCTGACTGGGCGTGAATCCTGGTAACCTGGGAGCCACCCTACTTCCCATTCCACAAGTTGACGTTCTCCCTTTAGCCCGTACATTATTTGCACCTGGTCGGGGCTTCCAGCCAGCGCGCGAAGCAGCCAATCCTGCCACGCTGCTGCCTCTTCGAAGTAGCCCCCATTCGCCAGCGCAAGCAAAGTGAAGGTTGTATCCCGCAACCAACAATAACGGTAATCCCAGTTGCGTACCCCGCCAATCGATTCCGGAAGCGAAGTTGTCACCGAAGCCACTATGCCGCCGGTGGGCCGGTAGGTCATCGCTTTCAGAGTAATCAATGATCGCTCAATTGCGGAACGATACATGATTTCGCACTGTAGACGGGAACTCCATTGAACCCAGAACTCCTCGCTGTCCTTAAGCGCCCGTACTGCGTCTACCGCTTCTGGATCGCCAAGGTATGAGCTTCCATACGTCAGAGCGAACCACTCCCTTTCCCCTTCACTCACTGAGAATGTGGCCGTTGTTGTAAGATTTTCTCCATGCACTGGAACCGATGCGTGGAACATCGCGAGATTGGGTCCAGCAATTGCCCTGACTCCATCTTCGGTCCGTCTTACCCATGGAATAGTTCGGCCATAATCGAAACGAAGCACTAGGTCCATGCGCATCGTTACACTTCCGCGAAGCCCTTCAACAATTCGAACAACGTCTGAGTGGTTTTCACGGATTGGCATGAAATCAATGAGGCGTATTAGCCCATCCGGATGCTCAAACGTTGTTTCCAGAATCAGTGTGTGCTCCCGATAACACCGCGTCGTGGTCCACTCTCCGCCCGCTGGGGCAATCTGCCAATGTCCGTGCTCTTCGGAACCAAGCAGCGCAGCAAAGCACGCATCCGAAGAGAAGTCCGGCCAGCATAGCCAATCGATCGATCCGTGTCGATTGACCAGCGCGGCCGTCTCACAGTCGCCGATGAGGGCGTAATCCTCGATCTTTGAACCCATAATTTGCTTACCGCAGACTAGCCTTTTGATGCCTTCCCTTGCGATTCAGATGTCTTCTGATAAACCATCCAATCTCCGGTTTCGATTTTCTTTCTGTAAACATATCCCCTTTGGCTGGGAGAATTGCGATTTAGTTAGGAGCGACCCATGATTGAGCGGCAAGGAAGAATGATTCGCTTTTTCGCAAGAAGCTATCCACCCTCATTCCACCGCGCTCTCTACCCTGGCCCTATTGGGTGGATAGACGGAAGCGGTTGGAACGGATCGGAATAGGCCTCGCGTCGTTCCGGACAGTCCCCAGCGCTCTGTCCGCGATGATAGGATGTGCTGAGGCAACTCCTGGGAGACTCATTCCATGAACGAAAATCCGAGGCTGGATGTATTCACATCCGAAGAGATCGGCACCATCACTCGCCAGACGAACTACGGAACCTGGCGCTTCCAAAAGACCTGGAAGCCGTTGCACATTGCAGACGCCGAAGGTTGCTGGTTCACTGACGGGGCGGGCAAGCGCTATCTCGACTTTTCATCACAGTTGATGTGTGTCAATCTTGGCCATAAGAATTCGCGGGTCGTTGAGTCCATCGCCGAACAAGCACGGGAGCTGGCTTATGTAGCACCAGGCTACGCCACCGATGCGCGTGCCCGGCTAAGCACCAAGCTGCTCGAAGTCCTTCCTGAAGGCCTCAACAAATTCTTCTTCGCCACCAGCGGAACGGAAGCGAACGAAGCGGCCTTCAAGATTGCGCGCATGTATACGGGGAAAACCAAGATCATCTCGCGATATCGTTCCTATCACGGATCGACGAACGGCTCGATTGCGGCTACCGGCGATCCGCGCCGCTGGGCGATGGAGCCCGGAGGCAAGGGCCCAGGCTTTGTTTTCGCTCCGGAAACAAATTGCTATGACTGTCCCATCAAGCACACTTATCCGGCATGCAACATCGCATGTGCGGACTACATCGAGCACATGATTCGCAACGAGAGTGACGTGGCCGCCGTGATTCTGGAGCCGGTTGTAGGCACCAATGGAGTGCTTG
>Ga0302319_10025285_pt1 | contig 10520 bp, 15 predicted proteins | sample Bog_T0_2_FD_203319 | JGI IMG/M metagenome (GOLD analysis project Ga0302319, IMG submission 203319) | Peat permafrost microbial communities from Stordalen Mire near Abisko, Sweden - Bog_T0_2 | ecosystem: Environmental > Terrestrial > Soil > Wetlands > Peat | place: Sweden: Abisko, Stordalen Mire... | reverse complement strand
CTGAAGGCGGCTTTGCACCTGGCCTGGGTCGCCCGCCGCGAAGCCGCCTTCAGGCAGGCGCCCCCGGACACGGGCCTGAACTCCGATGACTACAGCCGGCGGGAGGCCGCCCAGCTTAAGGACCGCATCGTGGTGCCGGCGGACCTGCCTGGAGCGATCCGCGAGATCAGAGCGACCCTGAAGAGGGCCCGCAGGGAGGGGGTGCACGTCAGCATCGCAGGGGCAAGGCACAGCCAGGGCGGGCACACCATCGCCCCTGGCGGCCTGCAGCTGGACCTCTCGGCCCTGGACCAGGTGCGCTACGACCCTCCCAGCGGGGTGGTCACCCTCGGCGCCGGCTGCCGCTGGAAGCGGGTCATCGAGGCCCTGACCCCCTACGGCCGCTCCGTGGAGGTCATGCAGTCCGACGACAATTTCAGCGTCGGCGGCTCCCTGAGCGTCAATTGCCACGGCTGGCAGAGCGGCAAGCCGCCCATCGACGCCACAGTGGTCTCGATCACGGTGATCACGGCCGACGGCAGGATCCGCCGCTGCAGCCGCAGCCACAACGGCGAGCTCTTTCGCCTGGCTCTGGGCGGCTACGGCCTGGTGGGGGTGATTCTTGAGGCCCAGCTCAACACCCTGGCCGACAGCAGGCTGCGCTTCCATTCCGAGACCGCCAGCCCGGGGGACTACGGCGCGGCCCTGCAGGCCTGGAGCGCCCGGGCCGGCGTGGACCGATTGGCCTATGGCCGCCTTTGCGTGGCCCCGGAGCACTTCATGAGCCAGGCGCGACTCAATGTCTTCGTGCCGCTGACTCCCTGCGCCGGCGAGGCCCTGGATCCGGAAAGCGCGTTCGGGCTCAAGCGCCTGATCTTCAGGGGCCAGGTCGAAAGCCCCTACGGCAAGGACCTGCGCTGGAGGCTCGAGACCGCCTTCGACTCCCTGGACGAAGGCGCCGAGTCGACCCGCAACCAGGTCCAGCATTCCGACGCGTCGTTGTACTGGAACCTGGATCCGGAGCGCAGCGACGTGCTGCAGGAATACTTCGTTCCCGCCGCGGCCTTCGCCGCCTTCACCCAGGACCTGGGCAAGGCCGTGCTGGCCACGGGTGTGGACCTGCTCAACGCCACGGTCCGGGACGTGAAGGCCGACACGGACAGCGTCCTGAGCTACGCGCCGCAGGACCGCCTGGCCTTGGTGCTCTTCTTCGATGAGCGCAGGGGCCAGGACGCCGAGGCGCAGATGCAGGAATGCACCCGCCGGCTCATCGACGCCGCCCTGGACCTGGGCGGCAGCTACTACCTCCCCTACCGCCCCCACGCCACGCTGCGGCAGTTCCGGCGGGCCTACCCCAGCGCCGCCGCTTTCCTCAGGGGCAAGCGCCGCTTTGATCCCCACGGCGTCTTCAGCAACGAGTTCTATGACCGCTACCTGCGCCCCCCGGCCCCGGCCAAGGGCCCCTGATGAATCTCGTGGTCTTCGACATCGACGGGACCCTCGTGCAGGTCCACCGCAAAGGGAACGACTCCGCCTACGTGCAGGCCGTGCGGTCGCTCCTGGGGGTCGACATCGCGGATTCCTGGAACGGCTTCGGGACGTCCGCGGAAGCGCTTCAAGGCTGCCGGCGCCGGCCCTGCGCTCGGTAATCTGGGGGTGGGTGGGTTCCGGGTCGGGGATCTTAACGCAGGGGCGGAGGACGCAACGGATGGAGTCGCATGCCGACCTTTCTTGAAACAGCGTGGCGCAGATTCTATGAGCCCCACCTTGCCAACCCCAGCGGGCTGCTGGGCCGCTATGTGGCCGGCAAGATGAACCAGGCCAATGGGGGCATCACCCGCTTCTGCCTGGACTCCCTTGGGGTGGAGGAATCCCAGCAGATTCTTGAGATCGGCTTCGGGGGCGGTGTTTCCTTTGACCTGGTCCTGCCGCTGCTGGGCCAGGGCACCCTGCACGGCCTTGACCGCAGCCCTGACGTCCTGCGCTGGGCAAAAGGCACGCATGCCAGGGACCTTGCCGGCGGCCGGCTGGACCTGCGCCTGGGCCAGGTGGACCGCCTTCCCTATGCCGATGCCAGCATGGACCGCGCCTTTGGGGTGAACACCCTCTATTTCTGGCCCGACCCTTTGGCCGGGCTCAAGGAACTGCGGCGGGTGCTCAGGCCCGGGGGCAGGCTGGCCCTGGCCCTGCGGGCCCGCTCCGTGTTCGACAGGGTCGGCTATTCCAAGAGGATTTTTCGGGTCTATGAAGACGACGAACTGATGGAACTGCTTGGACAGGCCGGGTTCACGGACACGGAAGTCCGCCACACCCTGCTGGGCAAGGCCGACACCTTGGTGGCCCTGGGCAGCAAAAGCGGGCCAGCTAGAGCGTGAAGCGCGCGGCCAATTCCTTGATCCGTGCGGGATCGAGGTCTTCGGGATAATTGAAGTAGATTTCGGAAGTCACCCGTTCCTCGGCCAGGCCCGCGGCCATGAGCACCTCATAAAGCTCCACCACCATGTCTCCATTGCCGACCAGGTGGAAGTGCAGGTCCCGCACAGGGCCCAGGTGTCCCGCCATGCTTTCGGTGACGTGCCCGCGCAGGCCTTTCCAGTCCGGACCCGGTTCGCTCAGGCTGACGTGCCAGCGGAAATTCGGGTGCCTTGCCGCCAGGGCCGCGAGCTCATCGTGCAGACAGACATCCTGCTGCTGTCTGAAGCCGGCAAAGAGCGTGACCGGCAGCTCCGCACCCTGCGCCAAAAAGCGCTCGCTGAAGCCATAGAGGGGCCCGATGCCCGTCCCGGTGGACACCAACACGATTCCCTTGGGCTGCGTCGCCACCTCAAGATGGATGGGATGGCCGCCCCGGCCGTTCATCTGCAGTTCCGTGCCCGTGGGCAGGGCCGCGAGGACCGGGGTCATGCGGCCTTCCCGCACCACGCGATACAGGAATTCCAGCGTTCTCTGGCCGGGGTCCACCCGGCTGACCGTGTAGGCATGGCGGTAGGGCTCACCGCCGTGGCGAAAGGCCAGGCCGACCACGGTTCCAGGTGCATGGTCCAGGGCGGCGCTTCCGGCAATGGCCAGCTTCAGCCAGCGGTTTCCGCGCCCCTTCTCGGCGTTTTCAAGGATGGTGGCGAGCATGGACCTGCGCGAGTGATCGGTGGGCGAAACAAAAGGGCTTCTGTAAACGGTGACAAAAGGTCTACGCATGGCAAGGGGCCCAAGATTCGCGAATGCCCATCAAAACGGCAGGCGCTGATTTCGGTCCTTGCTGCCCTAACCAGGCGGCAGACAATCGTGAAGCGGTGCACCCACGAACGCTGGTCCAAGGGCCGGACCTGGCGGTCGATCCAGCACTGCCGGCGCCGCTGGCTTCCCTGTGGTTCGTGATCGTGGTCGCGACGCTGCTGTCGGCGGGATTGACCTTGCCAGGCCATCGGACTGAACGTTTTCTTCCCGTTCACCGGCTTCGGCTATTTCTTCAGGTCGCTTTCTGCCGCCTCATAGAGCTTGTCCGGATCCACCCTGACCCTGATGTCTGGGTTGTGGTATGAGAAGTGGATGAGCCCCTTGGTGTCCACCACAAAGGCGGCAGGGACGGGCAGCCAGTTGTGGGTTTCGCCCGAGGCGGCTTCTAGATCGACATGGAATGATTTCATTTTCTCAACGGTTTCGGGGTCCACTTGATAGACCAAACCGAAGGATCGTGCCAAGTCCAGTTTGCTGTCCGACAACACGGTGTAGTTCAACTTGTGCTTCACAAGGCTTTCGCCCATCTTCTCGGGCTTGTCCGCACTGATGGCGAGAATCTGGTAACCCAGCGCCAGGAGACGGGGTTCCAATTTCATCAGTTGTTCCATCTGCAGGTTGCAATACGGGCACCAACCGCCACGGTAGAAGATCACGACGGTCGGTTTCCGGTGGATAAGGTCTAGAAAATGGACCTTCTTTCCGGTCAAGTCACGCAAGGTTCCATCCGGGGCTTGGTCCCCCTTTCCCAAGGGATGAACGTCCGCAGGCTTGTCGGCTACAGGCCTTTCCTGGGGGGTGCCCGCTGGCAACGAACCCAATGGAGCGATCGCCAGAATAATGGTCGGGAGCAGTAGGTTTAGCAGCAGCACTTTGCCTCCTGGGATGATTCCTCAGTCTACATACGACGCTGATCGGGGCGCTGGATGGCATCCGTTCTTTGATTGGGTGCCTTGGATTCCAGAATCAATGGATTCAGGTCAAAGGGATCCACCTTAGTCTGGAAGGGGCTCCTTACCCTTCATCCTTTCCTTCATTATCTGGACCGCTTCGGGGGAGTGCCCCTGCCAATCCGTGACCTCAGCGATGACCCGAAGCGGTTCCTTGGAGCGGTATGACTTGGTCGGATTGCCTGGAAACTTGGTGTTAGTTAGATTGGGGTCGTCCATGATTGGTCCTGTCGGTTCCACCACATAGATCCTCCCAGGTCCCTCGCCGAGGGCGAGCTCCGCCCCCCAGGTCGCAGCGTCCAGAGTGCCTGTCAGGTAGACATACGCTGACTTGGCCCCCTTACCGAAGTTGGAGGCGTAACCAGGCTCGATAAGGTCTCCAACCCTTAAAGAGGCCCGTGTGCCGTGGTAAAAGGGCCGGGGACCGAGGTTGACGATGCTATCCGCCATTTGATTTCCCTTCAGATTCACGTCGTAAGTAGTGCTTCTTTGGGGCTGGTCTCCTCAGCCGTCACCACCCCTAGACCACCCTATCCATAAGATCCCTCATCTTACAAAACGCTAACACTTTTGCGTCCGATCTGTACCCACCCAAAAGGTCGCCTCTGAAAACCCTTGGGATGCCAGTGTCAGTGCCAGCCATGGGAGGTGCTTGTAACCTCCCTGGTCGAGATGGGCTGGCTCTACGGGTTGGTCATTTGAGCCTTGGTCAAAAATCACTGGTCGAGATGATGTGGCTACTCTCGGGGTGGGGCTTGTAACTCTGCTGGTTAGAGTGCCGACTGCTCTGTCCCACCCATTTGGTTTCTGGCTTCAGTGGGTTGGGCGGGCTGATCCTCGCGCCCCCGCCCAACCTCCGATCCACAAAATCCAGCATCTAGTAAGGCGCTAACAAAGTGCTAACACTTTTGCGCCCGATCTGCGGACGGCCCCCGAAAGTCGTTGGTATCACTAGTTGGGGATCGAGTGGGTTAGGATAACAAAAAGCCCCCCAAAGACTGGCTTTGGAGGGCTTCATGCATGTAAACCCATTGCTGGGCCTACATTGATTGGTGGGCTTGGAGGGATTCGAACCCCCGACTTCCTCCCTGTGAACCCGTGCCACAATGCGCAACAAAACTTGATTCCTTTTGTTTCCCAATGCTTATTCTGAACTCTGAAGATCAGGCGCTAACAAGGTGCTAACAAACCTGCATTTGGGTCCCTCAGTCCTAAAAGCCTTCAGGGACAGCCTTAAACACCATCCTGGCCACAAACAGAGGGGGCTGGACGGCGATCCCAAGGTCGCTGGGAATGGCCTTGGCGGCAGAGGGGAACGTGCGTCATGCTTGAATCCAATGAACTGAATCCATAGGGCAAATGCCCCTGCTTGACATATTACGCATCACATCATAGGCTCATTCATGATCAAATCCTTCAAAGACAAAAGCACCGAAGCCCTTTTTGGGGATGAGAACGTCCCGAAGCTTCGGAACATTGAAAGGGTTGCCCGTAGAAAGCTCCTCTACTTGAACCAAGCCCGAACCTTGGATGACCTGAAGGTGCCACCAGGAAACCACTTGGAAGCCCTCAAGGGGGACCGCAAGGGGCAGCACAGCATCAGAATCAATGACCAATACCGACTGTGCTTTGTCTGGCGTGATGGCGAGGCTATTGAAGTCGAGATCACGGACTACCATTGAGAAACGAGGTCACCATGCCTACCAAAGTCGAAAAACTCTCCCCCATACACCCTGGCGAGATACTCCTGGAAGAGTTTCTTAAGCCTATGGGTATCAGCATCAACAAGCTGTCCAGGGAGCTGTTGGTTCCACCCAACCGCATCAGTGAGATCGTGAACGGCAAGAGGGCAATCACCGCCGACACTGCGCTGCGTCTGGGGAAGTATTTTGGAGTGTCCCCTGAGATCTGGACGGGGCTGCAGGCTGACTATGAGATTCGAAAGTTGCGTCAGACGGACTGGCCAGCCATTGAGCCACGCATTCACGCCGTAGCTGCTTAGACGATCCGCCGCAGGAAGGTCGCAATGGGCTCAGGAAACATCTATGCCGACATCGGGGTGGAGGGTACCAAGGGGATGCTTGCCAAAGCCCAGTTGGCATTCAAGATCGATGAATTCATCCGCAGCCGAAAACTCTCCAAGACCAAAGCGGCTCGAATCATGGACATTTCTCAGTCCCAGCTTGCTGAACTGCTCAAGGGACGGTTTCGGGAGACCTCGATAGCCCAGATCAAGGCCTATCTGAAACGATTGGAGATTGACGAAGATCCTTTGGCAGAGGATCTGAGCGGCTACATCGGCAAATTGAAATGGCGCAAGGCCAACTTTAAATTCTCCCCCAATGATGGCACTCAAAAGCAATCAGAGAGCTTGAGCAGGGGGAAGGCAGGGCCTTCAAAAACGTAAAGGCGCTCATGGCAGACTTGAACAAAAAGGGCAGACGAGGGGCACCATGAAGGGCAACAAATTGGTTCTGAAGGATCTGCCTGCCAACAGCAAGTGGTGTGACAAAGACCACGTCATGCTGTTGGCATGTTTTCAACTGTTGGTCGATTTTGTAGAGCAGGAGAAGCCGCAAAAGCATACAGATTATGTTCACGATAAAAATCAGCGGCTTCAGTGGAAGGAAATCCAGGCGCTTTACAAATACTGGAAGAAGGATAGACCTGCCGAAGAGAAGCAGATAAAAAAAGTCCGCTCAAAATGGAGTCGGTCTCGGAAGACCAGAATGGAACCAGTTCTCGAAAACAATCTAATCCGAGAGGTGGTGCTCCACGATGATCGAAAAGCCTGGAATCAGCTTCGGAAACTGGAAGACCGATTCGAGAAGAAGGAAAACGAGATGCTTAGCGGACTTATTAACATCCGAAAGCATTTGTGGTGCTAAATGCCAAGCACCCAGGTATCCAATGGTGGCGATCCTTGGTTTCATGTCGCTTATTGTAAAGAGTGCGGGCATGTCTACGGCGTGTTTGTGAAGACGCTCGAATGATCTTTGCTGCGGAGGGGTGATCATGAGTCCAATTGAAAGGGCTGCTGAAAATTGGATCAAGAAACACAAGAAAGATTGGCGTGATATTGCTCGTGATTTGGCGGAGAGATATGGTTTGGGTAGGAAGTTCTTTATCCATTCCCATGCGCCCACCGTCTTCTACGGTTCTGTGAATCCAAATATTGTTGTAATTGCGCTAAACCCAAAGCACTCTCGAAATTTCAAGTCAAAGTCCCAGATTTTCGAACGTGCAAAAGAGTGGGACAAAATGTCCAATTCCGAGATTGTTTCAGGTCATAAGAGTTGGTGGAGCGTAATGAAAGAAGATCGAAACAAGAGCCGAACAACGTTATCGGTCGTAAAGATCCTTGCCGCATATTTTGGCGAAGAATTTATTGGAGAAATTAAGGGTCAAAAGGGCATAACCAGGTGGGAGTTCCTTGAAGAGAAACGGGTTCTCTTCTTAGACATACTTCCATTTGCTTCTAAGGGAACTAAATTTCCAGGAGAGATGTTGGCGCAGCTTTGGCAACACCCCCAGGAATTTCGTCGAATTAGTCCTTTGCCTGATATGTTGGAAGCTCTTAACCCAGGGGTGCCGATTTTGGCTTTTGGGCAACCTTGGAAGTATGTTTCTTGGAAGACCAAAGCGTCGGATACTTGCTCTATTGCGGCATGGGGAAAAAAGAGGATCGTTGTTTGCCCGTGGGCGCTCACTGCAATACCTATGAATAGTAGTTCGAAGAAAAAAGAAGTCGGGTATGAGATAAAAAATAGTTTTGATGCTAAGGAAAGGCGTGATCTATGAAATTCGGCTTCAGAACACCCTCGTTAAAAAAACGCATTGCAGCCCGAACCTCCTGGAAGCGGGTAGTGCGTAATCAGTTGGGTCTCAAGGCTCCCCGTGGCTTGGGCTGGCTGACTAACCCCAAGAAGGCAGCCTACAATCGGATTTACAACCGAACCACGACTGGATGCTCGGTGATCCTACTGGTTGGCGCTCTGATGCTTTTGGCTGGGGTCGCATGGGCTATGACGAACAGGTAAGCCGAACATTTCAGCGTAGAACGTTCTTGGAGACCCTGGGATGGCAGAGCGAGATTTCATTCTTGAACTAAAAAAGCAAATAGGTTTCATGAAGAATTCCTGTGGTCTCTATGATGCCGGGCACAAGGAAGAAGCAATCAGAATTGGTACAGCATTACGAGTAGTCTTCCACAAGACTCAGGTCTCGCACCCCATCATCGAAAAAGTTCCAATAAGCGCGCTCCTGTCGGTGGGAAGCACGCAGATCCCTCCGGGGAATAAATTCGTATCAAACCTCACAAACGTAATTCTAAAGCCGCAAGATGGAATCGCCGAATTTGTGCCGAGAGAGGACGAAAAAGGGCGCAGCGGACAAACAAGTCCATTGCGAAAGTATCTTCCAGTTAAGATCTGGTGGGAAAAGGAGATAGTATATCGTCTCGAAGGCGAACAATGTTATTTTAGGAAAGACATAGTATTGGCGGCGGCAAACAAAGACGGAGGAGCGCACGTTGACGATGTCCTTCCTCCTGAATACCTCATGCTGGTCGATGGAGCCGGTTGGAAAATGAGGTGGAATATTGGGGGTGTTTCCAATGAGATTACTTTCAAGAATGCTCATCTAGCTGCTTTACGACAAATGGCCTTTGAAGTACTCAATAGTCCTCAGATTGAAAGAATCTTTGACTCAAAGTGAGTCTCCATTGCTTAATTGAACTGCCTATGCCTCTATAGATATTCAATGAACTCTGTTGGCGCACTTCACTAAATCTGACATAATTAAAATTACTGGAGGGTCCATATGTTCGGTGCTGTCAAAGCGCTCTTGCGAGGTAAAAAGATGGCTGAAGAGACCAAAGAAGGGGCAAAGGAAGTCGCTGTTGCCGCCCCCAGCGAGGTGAAGCGTGGACCTGGTCGTCCCAAGGGTTCGGGCAAGGGCAAGCCTGGACGCCCTAAGGGCACAAAGAACAAGCCCAAGCGCGGACCTGGCCGTCCGCCAAAGGCTATTGCTGAAGTGACCCCTAAGGACATGGTGGGGGCAGCCAAGCGTGGACCTGGGCGTCCAAAGGGGTCAGGCAAGGGCAAACCAGGGCGTCCCAAAGGATCGGGCAAGAAGGCAACCACGGTCGGCAAGCGTGGCCCTGGTCGTCCCAAAGGGTCGGGAAAGGGCAAGGCTGGTCGTCCCAAGGGCATCCTCAAGGGCAATGTGACGCAGGTTGAAGCCAAGCGGATGGTCAAACAGGCGGTTGCGAAACTCAAAGCCAAGCTGCCCAGCATCATCAAGAAAGAGATCAAGAAGCTGTTGAAGTAGGGAGTGGCCGTAGGACAAGGGGTAGTCGCCATGACGGGGCTGCCTTTCCTGTTTCCGTCCGCCTAAAGATTTGACCGCCGAGGTGACCCCAAAGGATCTGGTGGGTGTAGCAAAGAAGAAGCATGGACGCCCAAAGGGATCCGGCAAGGGCAAGCCAGGTCGTCCAAAGGGCTCAGGAATGGGTCCTGGGCGTCCCCGTAAGGCCGAGGCCTTGGCAACCGTGGTCCTTGGGGGCAAGCGTGGTCCTGGTCGTCCGAAGGGCAAGCCAGGTCGCCCCAAGGGTTTTGGCAAGGTTGGGCGTCCCAAGGCTTCTCCAGGGGCTCCAAAAGGGCTCATTGGTGGTCTGGTGGCTAAGCAGGTCAAAGCCCTGGTCAAAGCCGAGCGCAAAGCACTGGTGGCGCAGGTGAAGAGCCAAGTGGCTAAGGAAGTGAAGAAGGCGTTGAAGGCTGCCTTCCGATAGGATCCTACGTACTTTTGGGCAGAAGAAGGGCAGCCGCCAAGAAGGGGCTGCCTCTTTCTTTGTGCGGTGGAAGAACAGGAAAAGCTATAGACGTTTGAAGTGCAAACAGTACTGATGAAAGACATTACTCACCCAATGCGTGCCAACCGCAAAGGGCTTCAATCCAATGTCGTCTTGGCACCAAAATGTATTGCCTACAAATTCAAACTTCCCGTTGGGCCTGGCCAAGATTCGAGCGATGTCCCATCCAAAAGGATAAATAACGTGATCCCTTTTCACGTTCTTCACGATCACCGTCAAAAAAGCTCCTGAGTTCATCTTTTTCGAAACAGCTTCATAGATGTTTGCAAGCTCCTCAAGAAACTCGTCGTAGTCTTCAATGTTTCCAAGGTCCCGTTCATTTTCGGAATAGACAAGCTTCAGGTTCTTTTCCTTGCGAGCTTTTTGATTTTCCCCTCCAGGGTTTCTCAGCATCGACCAGTGTAGTGGACACGAAATTGTGTCCCCCTTTTCAGGGGGACCTTTTCAGTCGCCTCGGGTTCTCAGGATCAGCCCGAACCGTTCGA
>Ga0302319_10025282_pt1 | contig 10521 bp, 10 predicted proteins | sample Bog_T0_2_FD_203319 | JGI IMG/M metagenome (GOLD analysis project Ga0302319, IMG submission 203319) | Peat permafrost microbial communities from Stordalen Mire near Abisko, Sweden - Bog_T0_2 | ecosystem: Environmental > Terrestrial > Soil > Wetlands > Peat | place: Sweden: Abisko, Stordalen Mire... | reverse complement strand
GGGTGGCCGGGATCAAATTGGAATGGTGGCCGCCATCAAATCGGTAGGCTGGCCGCGATCAGATTGGAATACCTGGCCGCCTTGCGTTGGAATTCGCAGGGATGTTTACGCGGGCGAAGTCGGGTTGCGCAGTGAGCATGGCTTCTTGGTGTGCCTCCCGCAGCCCTGCGATTTCATACGGTAAGGCCCCCCGTTTTCGGCCGATTCCGGCCCGGCCCGAGGCTTCGTTGCGACAGTGTCGGGTTCATGGCGCGTTATCATGGCGCACAATACACATTGCACGAAGCCGGCAAAACAGCTTATGCATTCTCATCCCGCTGAAAGACAAAAAATGCCATGCAGCTTGAATTGGCAAAATACAACGTCCGGTTCACAGCTCAAGGGAGAGGCCGTCAGCCGGATTTCCCTGGCTCCGCATGGCGGGGAGCGTTTGGCCGCGCTTTGCGGCTCGCCACCTGCACGACCCGGCTTCCCGCGTGCCAGCCATGCCCACGTTATCGCGACTGCAGCTATCCCGCGATTTTTGAGACGCCCGCCGATCCGGCCGGAGAAAGTCTGCTGGGTCATAACGATGGAGTGCCGAATCCTTACGTCCTCGCGCCGGGATGGGCGGGAGCGCGCATGCTCATCCCCGGCGACGAAGTGAACCTCGATGTCACGCTCGTTGGTGCAGCAATGGCTCAGGCGGATCTGGTATTCGCTGCGCTGGCCGCTGCTGCAGCAGGCGGCATAGGCCCCGACCGCGTGCCGCTGTCGCTCGTTTGCCGCATGACAATGCCGGTCGATGTCACGGCGGCGATGCCGGAGCGGCTGCGCCTGACGTTTACGACCCCGCTTCGCCTGACCACGCAGGGCGCATTGGTCACCGCGGCCATCTTCCAGCCGCGGCACCTGTTGGGTGCGCTGGTACGCCGGGCGTCGCTGCTTGTGCAGCATCACCGCGCAGGCGTCATCGATCTGGATTTCCAGGACCTCAAGACGCGCGCCGCCAAAGCATCGTTCCTCACCACCGACATCGTCTGGCGTGACTGGGCGCGACGCTCTGCCCGGCAGGGAAAGGTGATCCGGATGGGCGGATTGATGGGAACGGCCGTGTTGCCAATGGCGCACCTGGAGCCGTTCTGGCCGTTGCTGCGCCTTGTGCCGGCACTGCATGCAGGCAAAGGCACAACGATGGGCCTTGGCGCCATCACGCTGGCCAGCGCCGACTGAGCGGCGATGCCACACCCCGCCGATCCGACATCCTATCCGCACCGCTGTTTGCTGGCGGTGGCCGGACTTTCACCCCAGATCGTTACCGAGACCCTGCACGGGCTGATCGTACTGGCCCAACCGCCCTTCATTCCGACGCATATCGAGATCCTGACAACCGCCGAAGGCCGCAGGCGCGCCATCGAAACGCTGCTCGATCCCGGCACCGGGGCGTTCTTTGCGTTCTGCCGGGACTATGGTCTTGCCGACCTGACCGATGCGCTGACCGCGGATCACGTCCTCGCCATGCCGGACCCTCGGGGGGTGCCGCTGGAGGACATCCGTACAGCGGATGACAGCGGCGCGGCGGCGAATGCCATCGTCGCCCGCATTCGGACGCTGACCCGGGATGCGGATTGCGCCTTGCACGTCTCGATCGCCGGAGGACGCAAGACGATGGGCTTCCTCGCGGGGCACGCGCTGTCGTTGTTCGGCCGGCCGCAGGACCGGCTCTCGCATGTCCTGGTGGACGAGCCTTTCCTGACTCTGCCGGATTTCTTCTATCCACCGCCGCACCCGCGCCGGTTGCATGACCGCTCGGGCAAGGCAATCGATACCGCGGCGGCCAGGTTGACCCTGGTGGATATCCCGTTCCTTCGCCTGCGCGGACAACTGCCGCCGGCCGTGGTGCAGGCGGATGCAAGATCCTATACCGAAACGATTGCGCTGGCGCAGGCGGCGCTGGACCCCGCGCTGGAGATCGATCCGCCCCGGCGTTTGGCGCGTTTCGGTGGCCAAACGGTACGTTTGCCGCCGGCGGAACTCGCCTGGCTCACCTGGATGGCGGCCAGGCATTGCGACCCGGCGCTGCCCCACGGTGGAGCGTTGCACTGGAGTGAAGTGCTGCGCCCGGACGAGATTCTGTTCCACTACGAGCGGGTGCGCCCGTCGCAGCGGGACGTGGTCCGGATGCGGAAAGCTTTGGAAGAAGGCGGCCTGCAGGAGTTGTTCGAACAGCGCACCGCCAAGGTCAACAAGCTTGTCAGGGATGGTCTGGGTCCGGCAGCTGAGCCATATCTTCTGCGATCGGACGGGCGCCGCCCGATCAGCCGCACGGGGCTGAAATTGTCACCCGACAGGATCAGGATCATCGCATGACCGGGAACGATACGCTGACTGTCAAACATTTGCCGATGTGCATCGTGCGTGAGACATGCGCCTCGGGGCCGTCGCAGGGCCGCCGGCTGCCGAACCTGGACTTGCTCGGCCCACCCATGGGAGGCGAAGGATGAGCCCGCCGTCACACATTCCTGATGCGCCCGCCAGCATGCCGGTCGCGATCCCCCGGGCGCATCGCGGAGCGCAGGCTTCCATATGCTTTTCTGTCGAAATAGAGACCACCACACCAATTCTGGGCGGCGCACCAACGACGCGCTCGATTGATGAGACCGACATTATCCGGATACCGGCCATTCGTGGCCATCTGCGCTTCTGGTGGCGGGCTTTGCAAGTCAGGGAACAAGGGTCCGCGGAGACGCTATATCAGGATGAGTCGAGACTTTGGGGCAAGGCCGCGGACAAGACCGGCGCCGGTCGATCGGTGGTCGAAATCTCGGTACATTCGATAAGACCGGGAACGATTGATAGGGGGACCTCTGCGGCCGAGGGACCGGGCGCCTACGCGCTATGGCCTGCACGACCGCCCAGGGAAGGCGGCGGCGCGGCACCAAGCCGGTTGAAGGGTGTTCGGTTCACGCTGACGATCGTGGTGTCTTCCAGCGATGCGGACCTGCAAGCGGTCAGGGCGGCGTTGCGTGCCTGGGTGCTGTTCGGCGGCTACGGCAGCCGGACGCGGCGGGGCGTGGGATCGCTGACCGTTCGAGGCCCAGATCCAGCAAGCTGGCTGCCTAAAATGGATGCGGAGGACGACACTGGCGAAGAGCTGGCGGTATCGCTGCACGCTCTATTCAGCCCGCGGCTGTTCGCAACGCCGTCAGCAAAGACCGACTACCCGTCGCTCCAGGGCGCGACCCTTCTTGTCGGTGCGTTGGAGCGTGATGGCGAGGCTGCGTGGCACACGGCCCTGAGCTGGCTACAGCGGTTCCGCCAGGCGCCGGTCGGACGCGATCCGCGCCCCCGTGGCATGCCGCCTGGCCAGTCTCGCTGGCCCGAGGCGGACAAATTGCGGCTGCTCACCAACAGGACGGGCCATCCCCCACGCTATACCGACAAGACCGCTGCCTGGCCACGCGCGGATTTCGGACTGCCCATCGTTGGCCGGTTCAAGGATCGCGGCGAGCCTCGGGATTTCACGCTGACCTGGCACGATGGCAAGGATCAGCGGGACCGCATGGCCAGTCCGGTCATCGTAAAGGCTTTGCCGACCCGGCAAGGCTACCGGCCCTGTGTGCTATGGCTATCCCGCAACCATCCACCCGGCCAGGTCATTGCCATTGACACCGGCACAAGGAATTCCCCCGCTCGTTTCCCGGCGGCTTTCGGGTCCGTGGGCACTGCCGCTGACCACCATCAGGCGCGCAAGCTGCATTCCCCGCTGGCAGGCAAATCCAGCGTCAAGGAGGCATTTCTCGACTGGGTCAGGACACACAAAGATGTCGTGCAGGTGCCGCTGTGACCACGCCGCATCTCATTCTGGTTTCGCTTGGTCCGGTGCAGGACTTCATCGCCCAGGCCCGCCGCACGCGTGATTTGTGGTTCGGCAGCCATCTGCTGTCTGAGCTGTCCCGTGCGGCGGCAAAGGCGCTGGCGATACAGGGCACTGAGCTGATCTTCCCGGCACTTGGGAAGGATGACCCGGAGTTCGAAGCGTGTGATGAGCCGACCCGGCCCGGGAGAGACATCCCGCCACTCTCCATCGCCAACAAACTGCTTGCCGAGGCGCCTGCCGGGATCGATCCATCCGGCTGCGTCCGCGCGGCGCGAGGCGCCGTACAGGACCGCTGGCGGGGGATTGCAGGCCGCGTGCGCAGCAAACGCCATAACGTCCTTGCCGCCAATATCGATGATGTCTGGTACGAACAGATCGACGACGTGCTGGAATTCTACGCCGTATGGGTTCCGCTCGGCAGCGATTATATAACGGCGCGCAAAACGGTGGAACAGGCGCTCGCCGGGCGCAAGAACCTGCGTGACTTCCGCGCCTGGCAGGTGACGCGTGATGGCGCGCCGAAATCCAGTCTGGACGGCGCGAGGGTTTCGGTGTTGCCCCGGAACCAGGACCGCACGCATCCGGACTTCCGCCGCTTCGGCATTCGCCCCGGCGAACAGCTCGACGCGGTGGGGCTGGTCAAGCGCACCGGGTTCGAGCCGGACCGTTTCATTCCCCTGGTCAATGTTGCCGCCGGCGACTGGCTGCATCGGGCACAACAAGCTGCACCGCGGGAACTTCTGGCCGTCGCCGCCGCGTGCAAAGACAAAAAGATATCCGCGATCGATCGCAATATGAGCGTTATTCGCCCGTTCCGGTTTGATGCCAGTGTGCTCTATCCGTCGCGCTGGCCCACGCTGTTCAGCGAGCTGGAGGTCACGGAGGCCCCTGATGCCGCGCGGGAATGGGGTGAGCAGCACATCCGTCCGTTGCTGGACGCCATGCGGAGCGAACCGCCGTCCTATGTGGCGTGTCTCGTCGCCGATGGTGACCGCATGGGCAAGGCGATCGACATCCTGGATACACCGGAGGCTAATCGTCAGTTCTCCCGTGCGCTCGCAAAGTTCCCCCAACGTGCGCGGACCATCGTCGAAAGCGACCATTGTGGTTCGTTGGTCTATGCCGGCGGCGACGATGTGCTGGCCTTCCTGCCGGTCGCTACCGCCTTTGCATGCGCCAGGGCGCTGGCGGAGGCATTCCGAGCCGCGCTGAAAGACACGGTCCCGCCGGCGCAAACACCCACTTTGTCGGTCGGGATCGGCATCGGCCACGTTCTTGACTCCATGGCGTCGCTGCTGCAACGGGGCAAGGATGCCGAACGCGCAGCCAAGGACGCCGGGCGGAATGCGCTTGCGGTCATCGTCGATAAACGCTCAGGCGGTCAGCGTCAGTTCGCCCAGTCCTGGGACCTTGATCCCGTGTCGCGCATTGCGAAGGACGCAGTGCTGCTGGATGACGCGCTGGCCACCGGAAAGGTGCACGCGCTGGAGGCTTTGCTGAAACGGTTTCCGGCACCGGCGACAGTGACCGCCGAAACCTCGGCCATGGCTGCCGCTTTCATCTGCTATGCTAATGATCTGCTCGCGCACACCGGGGAGACTGCATCGAAGGTCTCATTGAGAGATTTCGCTACGGTTACAGAACATGGCGATTATGGCGCATTGCATGCCGAGGTCGCGGCCTCGATCGATCGGCTGCTCTCGGTTCGCCTGATGCGGGAGGCGGGTTACGATGGCAAGGGGATCTAGACACCGGCCGGTTTTCGCCCGTGCGCCGGGCGCCGCGGCACAGGCAAATACCGGGGCGGCGGCGGCCGGAGACATCGTGCTGTGCCCGCGTGACGGGCTGTTCCTGAAGGATGGGCGGGAGTGGGGCCCGGCAGGATCCGGCTGGGCGCTCAGCCTGGATTGGCCGGCACCGTCCACTTTGCTGGGCGCTTTGCGCACCGCTTGCGGGCGGGTGGCCGAGGTGCGGGACCGCAGGGCCTGGCGCGCGCGGGAGTGGCAGGAGCTTGCGACGGTCACGAGCCTGGGGGCAACGGTGGCCCTGCGGCGCCCGCTGGTAGCATCCGAGACCGGTGTCGCGACCTTATGGAAGACGGAACACCGGGTCTGGCCCGTACCGGCCGACGCACTGTTTCTGGCTGGTGACGCAGGCAAGAGGGTACTCCGTCTCGATCCCAGGCGAACGGCGGTTCCAAGCCTTGGAATGGATGACGATCCTGCGCGGGAGGCGCTGTGGTGGCCGCGGGTTGACGATCCCGCCAAACCGGCGCAGCCGCCGCCATGGTGGCCTGAGTCGGTCTGGGTGGACTGGCTGGCCGATCCGCGGGAGAGTCGGGAGTGGACGGCGTCATTCAACGGCCTGAAGCTGGCGCGGCACGTCCAGGCTCATGTCGGGATCGACCGTGCGACCGGTGCGGCCCGCGACGAGATCCTGTTTGCCCATGATGTGATCGAATGTCTGGACAACCAGCAGCATGAATGGGCGATCGGCTGTCAGTTCAACCGGAAGCGGAATCAGGACTCCCCCGGACCTCGCGCCGCCATCGGAGGCGACCGCCACCTGGCCCGGGTCGAAACCGGAGCAAACCTGTTCCTCTGCCCGGACCGGCTGTTGAAGGCGTTTCGGGACCAGCCTTCCCGTGGCATACGGCTGGTTGCGGTAACGCCTGCGGCTTTTCCAGCCGGGTGGTGCCCGCCGGGTTTCATGGCCACAGGGGATGAATACCGCGGCAGGCTGCCGGGGATCACCGACGAACTCATATTGCGGGCTGCCCGTGTGCCACGTGCCGGACACGTGTCGGGTTGGGACATGGCGTCAGGCAAACCCAAGCCGACGACCCGGCTGGTACCGTCCGGCGCGGTGTTTCATTTCGTGAAGGCTGATGAAAAATCCTGCTTCACCGAAGCAGAGGCTCGGCAGCTCTGGCTGGTGACGCTGGGCGAGCGCGTCAATGAAGGCTTTGGCCGCTTCGTCCCTGGCCTCTGGCATCCCAAGGAGAATGGGAAATGACCCCGCGTCCCTATGTTTTGCATGCGTTGTCACCGCTGCATGCCGGTGTCGGCCAGGCGGCCGAACTCATCGACCTGCCGATTGCACGCCTGAAAGGGACGGGCATCCCGTTCGTTCCCGGCTCCTCGATCAAAGGCGTGTTGCGTGACGCATGCAGCGGATCCGGACCTGATTCCGAGGAGGTCGAGGCCGTGTTCGGGCCCGACCACAAAAATGCAGACAAACATGCCGGCGCGCTGACCTGCACCGACGCGCGTTTGCTGGCGCTGCCAGTGCGCAGCTTTCGTGGCACCTTCGCCTATGTGACCAGTCCGCTGTTGCTGACGCTCGCCGCGCGTGATGTGACGGACGCGCCGCCGATCCCCCGGGTGAACGCCAATACGACCATCGCAGCCGCAGAATTGGTGGACGGCGGCAAGATTTATCTGGAGGACCTCGATCTCTCCGCCCCGTCAGGCCAGCCTGGTCATTCGGCATATCAGGCGTGGCAGGACCGGCTCGCGCCGGTTTTCGGTACAATGCCAGCCGAGCAGGAAATCTTCCGCCGCCGCTTCGCCGTCGTGGATGACGAGACCATGACCTTCCTGTGGGAGACGGCCACGCAGCTTGACCAGAGGGTGCGGATCAAGCCAGACACCAGGACCGTGGCAAAGGGTGCGTTGTGGCTGGAAGAAAGCCTGCCGCCTGAGACCTTTCTGATCGGTCTGCTGCTCGCCGAGAGCAGCCGGCATCCGACGAAGCACATGTCCCCGGACAAAGTCCTGGACGTGGCATTGAAAGCCGCCAGGGTCTTGCAATTCGGCGGCAAATCGACCGTCGGGCGCGGTCGTTGCCGGATGGTGCCGCTGTGAGCGGCGCGGTCGCGGCCCGCTCCGGTTCAATCCGCAAGGATCAAATGCGGGCCTTGAAAGCCTATGAATGGGCACAGCGGGCAAGAGCGAACAATTATCTGGACGATTACGAGATCGCAGTGCAAAGCTTCGCCGCCAGCCTGCTGCGCGGCGGGTTGGCCGTTGCCGTCTCGGTGCTTGAGCGCAGCAAAACGCGCGCGGCATTCGATCAGTTGTTGACGGACCTTGCCGGCTATCGCGTGCCAGGCATTGAGCCGGGGCCAAAGGACGCATGGCCTGACAAGGTCCGACGCATACCAACTACGATCGGCTACATGCAGGCAGCCCGGGAATTCATCGCCCTCGCAGCCTGGCTCAAGCGAGCCTGTCGAGCGGTCGGTGAGGGGGAGTAGCCATGCGGGCAGCCATTCTGGATGCGGTTTGGGCGCCACCATTCGGGTGGCGAACGCAAGGTGAGCTATTGCCAAGCCATTTCGGTCACGCCTATGAACGCCTGGTGCCGCCACCGAAAACGGATGGCTCGGCCGACGTGGAAAATCGTGAATTGTGGTTGAAACAATGTGAAAATATCGGGATCTGCAGGGACTATCAGCAATTTTACGAAACCTGGAAAAGCAGCTTCGATCCAGCCAGTTCGCGAACCGAGGTGATGACGGCGAAGACCCGCCTGCTGGTGGGACACGGCAATCCCTCGGGGGCCGATGTCGGATTGACGGTGCATCATACCTGGGGGGTGCCGCTCCTGCCCGGCAGCGCGCAAAAGGGCTTGCTCGCCCATTACATCGATGCCGTGTATGGCGAGGCAGGCCCGCTCGACGATGAGCGGCGCAAGTGGCGGGCACCGACGTGGCAAGATGGGCGGGTCGCGTCGGAAGACAGGGCCGGTGAGTATTTCGCGGCCCTGTTCGGCGCGCCAGCGGTGACGGGCGATGAGACAGCGGCACGCAGTGGCGCGGTGGAATTCCATGACGCGCTCTACGTGCCAGGATCGGCACCAGGCGACAAACCGTTCGCCCGCGACGTGCTGACTGTGCATCAAAAAACCTACTACGACAGCGCGGGCAAGGGTGGAGCACCGAGTGACTGGGACGATCCCAACCCGGTGGGCTTCATCACCGTGCGCCCCAAGGTGCGTTTCCTGCTTGTACTGACCGGCCCAGCCGATTGGACGAAACTCGCGATGGGGCTGTTGCGGGATGCGCTCGCCGCCTGGGGCGCCGGAGGAAAGACCAGCGCCGGTTATGGCCGAATGGAATAAGTGGACAGACAATGGAGGATTTTGTGATGCCGGGGCGTAGCCCACTGTTGGGCATATGGCCCGTCCCGCCTCCGCCCGCCCGTCCCGCTACCCCGCCGCGCGGCGGCCCACGCGGGCGGCGCTGACCGATGCCCCGCGCCCTGCTGCTCACCGTCGGCACCGGTGACGCCGCCAACCTGGAAGCCTCCCTGTTCACCCCGCTGATGCTCTCGATCGGCACCGGCGAATGGGCGCGCGTCGTGCTGCTGCCGTCCCAGGTCACCGGCGTCACGGCCGAGACACTGCGCCAGCGGCTGCAAGCGGTGGCCATCACCGTGGCACCGCTGCCCAGGCCCGGTGCCGAGAACGACCCCGACGCCTGCTTCGATCATTTCGACCGCACCATCGAGGCGCTGCTGGCCGAGGGCTTCGACCGGACCGACCTGGTGGCGGACTTCACCCGCGGCACCAAGGCAATGAGCGCGGCCCTCGTGCTTGCCGCCGTCCGCCACGACGTGCCCAGGCTGCGCTATGTCGGCGGCGAGCAGCGCGACCAGCGCGGCATCGTGGTCGCCGGCAGCGAACGCATCCACGAAACCCGCACGGCACGCGCCACCGCGCGCCGGCGCATCGATCTCGCCCGCGGCCTGGTGGAGCACGCGGCCTTCGGCGCCGCACTGTCCTTGCTGCCCGACCCGGACGCCAGGCTCGCGGCGATCGGTTGGGATGAGGGCGAACGCGAGGCGCTGCGCAGGCTGCGTCCGCTGGTGGCATGGCTGGCGGCCTGGGACCGGCTGGACTATGCGGGTGCCGCCGCGTTCATACCGCTCGCCGCCGACGCGTTGCCGGCTGCCTGGCGCCGGCATTGGCCACCCGCGCCGGTGACGCGTCTCGTGACGCGGCTCGCCGCCCGGCCGCGCTCGGATCGCCTGATCGCCGTCGATCTGCTGGCAAACGCCGAACGGCGCGTGGCGCAGGGCCAGTACGAGGACGCGCTGGTGCGCGCCTACAACGTAGTGGAACGCATCGCGCGGGCGCGCTTGCACGATCTTGGCCATGTCGCCGGGGGACGCGAAGAAGCCATCGACGCGCTGCAACAGCGCCGCGATCCGATGGCGGGCATGTTGCGGCATCTCGACCAGGCGCACCCGTCGCTCAAGACGCATAAGCGCAACGACAGCATCCTGATCCACGGCCTGGCCGCCCAGGGCAGCGCGAGTCCTGACGAGTGGCGCCGGTTGCTCAGCTCGCTCGAAAGGCTGCTGCGCCGGGACGCGGAACTGCGCAAGGACACCGCGGCGCTGGAACGCGACCTTGCCGCCGCACGCTTTCCCCAGACGTGGAGTGAGACATGACCGCGCCAAAGATTCTCGTCTGCACCGTCGGCGGCTCCGACGCGCCTGTCGTGACCGCGGTGAAGGCCGGCGGGTGGAACCACGTGGTGTTCGTCTGCACTGATGACTCCGAGGCGATGGTCACCCAACAGGTGCAGGTGTCCGAAAGCCCCGCAGCCCCTTCGGTCACGCGGCCGTCGATCCCGGATCAGACTGGTCTCGATG
>Ga0302319_10025279_pt1 | contig 10522 bp, 8 predicted proteins | sample Bog_T0_2_FD_203319 | JGI IMG/M metagenome (GOLD analysis project Ga0302319, IMG submission 203319) | Peat permafrost microbial communities from Stordalen Mire near Abisko, Sweden - Bog_T0_2 | ecosystem: Environmental > Terrestrial > Soil > Wetlands > Peat | place: Sweden: Abisko, Stordalen Mire... | reverse complement strand
TGCCAAGTACATCATCGGGCGGATCACTACTTGTCCGTTAACGGCTACCGGGCGCTCAATAATATTGTGCATGCCTAAAATTGCAGACTGTGGTGAATTTAATATCGGTGTCGACATCATTGAGCCAAAAACACCACCATTGGTAATGGTAAAGGTGCCTCCGGTCATTTCCTCAAGGGTCAGTTTATTCTCACGTGCTTTTACGGCCAAGGCGGCAACTGCTTTTTCAATTTGAGCCAGGCTCATGCTCTCCGCATTGCGGATAACGGGCACAACAAGGCCTTTTGGAGCCGATACGGCGATGGAAATATCAGCGAAATTACTGTAAACTACTTCTTCCCCTTCAATACGTGCGCCAACGGCCGGCCAGTCTTTTAAAGCTTCGCAAACGGCTTTGGTGAAAAACGACATAAAGCCCAGTCCAACTCCATGTTTCTCTTTAAACTTATCTTTGTATTTTGAGCGTATCTCCATGATTGGCGACATATCCACTTCGTTGAAAGTAGTTAGCATCGCAGTCTCATTTTTAACTGCCACTAACCTTTTAGCCACAGTTTTACGCAACGAGGACATTTTTTCGCGGCGGTCTGACCTTGGACCCGAAGCAACAACTTCCGGCTTTGGACTTTTTATCTCCCCTTTCGGGCTTACAGCTTCTGCTGCAATGCTTTCCGAAACTTTTTTGCTGATCTGCGGGCCTTCAGAAATTTTTTCGGCTAATAAGGCATCCTCTTTGGTTATCCTGCCGGCTACGCCGGTTCCGCTAAGCGATTTTGCATCTACACCTTTTTCAGCCAGAATTTTTGCCGCAGCAGGTGAAGGTGTGCCGGAGGCATAGGTTGAAGGAGTAACAGCAGAAGTAGCAGCGGTGGCCGAAGCAGCAATAGGTTTCATAGCACCTTCCCCTTCAATAGTACAAACTACAGCGCCAATTGGTAATGTATCTCCTTCCTTAGCTATCGTCTTCAATATACCGGCTTTTTCAGCGGTAAGTTCAAATGTGGCTTTGTCTGATTCGAGTTCCGCAATAGCTTCATCCATAGCAACGCTATCACCATCCTTTTTTATCCATCGTGACAGGGTCACTTCAGTAATCGATTCTCCTACAGTTGGAACTTTTACCTGTAAAGAAGAGTTATCAGTAGTAGTAGCAGTTGCAGTAGCAGTAGCAGCAGCAAGTTTTTGAGGTGTGGCAGAATTATTGACAGTTTTGTTATTTCCACTGCTACTATCAGCTACTACTGTTACAGGCGCGCTTTCCTTAGCCGCAGAAGCCGCTACGCCGTTTGTTTCAATATTTGCAACAACGGCGCCAATTGGTAGTGTATCACCTTCTTTGGCTATTGTTTTTAAAATTCCGGCTTGTTCAGCGGTAAGCTCAAATGTAGCTTTATCTGATTCTAACTCAGCAATCACTTCATCCATTTTAACCGGGTCACCGTCCTTTTTGATCCAGCTCGAAAGTGTTACCTCAGTTATTGACTCGCCAACCGGCGGAACTTTGATTTCTAAACTCATGTTATTATTAGGTTGTAGAATTATTTATTTGGAAATTTGAAGATGTGTCTATTTGAAAATTAATTGCCTGTCTTCATCTTAAAATCTTCAAATTGGCAAATTTTCAAATTAAAATCAATCCGCTCCAACATTAGCCATTTTTTTTGTGGTATCTTTTATTGCGGTTTCAACTTCATCGGCAACTGGCGTTTCAAACGCTTTTGACACGATATAAGCCTGTTGCGCGGCATGTTGTTTTGCAAAACCAGTAGCTGTGCTGCTGCCTTCGTGCCTTGAAATTACATTAAGGTTTATCAATTTATCGTTGTGGAATTTCCGGCAGATATATGGCCAGGCACCCATGTTTTCCGGTTCTTCCTGCACCCAGATAAACTCCTCGGCTTTGTTATATTTAGCTCTAACCTTCAATATTTGCACAATTGGCGTGGGATACAACTGTTCAACCCTAACTATTGCAACATCTTTACGTTTATCGGCCAATTGTTTTTCAAGGAGATCGTAATAAATCTTACCTGTACAAAAAAGCACCCTCGATACTTCACCGGCCTCAGCGTATTCATCGTCAATTAACTCATGGAATTTACCCTGTGTAAACTCTTCCAGCTTTGATACGCACTTTGGGCTGCGTAATAAGCTTTTTGGTGTAAATACGATAAGTGGCTTGCGGAAGTCTCTCAACATCTGCCGTCTTAAAACATGGAATAAATTTGCCGGCGTAGTGCAGTTGGCAACCTGGATATTACTTTCAGCGCAAAGCTCAAGAAAACGCTCAACGCGCGCCGAAGAATGCTCAGGCCCCTGTCCTTCGTAACCATGAGGCAAAAGCATTACAAGCCCGTTGCCACGCTGCCATTTGGTTTCAGCGCTGGCTATATATTGGTCAACTATAATTTGGGCACCGTTAAAAAAATCGCCAAACTGCGCTTCCCATATAGTTAAAGCATTTGGATTTGCCGATGCATAGCCATATTCGAAGCCCAAAACACCATATTCTGATAATAAAGAATTATAAATACTGAATTTTGCTTCCGGTTCGATGGTTTCGAGCGGGGTATACTCATCTTCCGAATCTACAAGCGTAAGCACTGCGTGCCTGTGAGAAAAAGTACCCCTTTTAACATCTTCGCCGCTTAACCTAACCGGGTGACCGTTTTTCAATAAAGTTCCGTAAGCTAGCAACTCACCCATTGCCCAATCAAAAACATGGGTTTTGGTTACCATCTGGTTTCTTTCTTCAAAGAGTTTCTCAATTTTTTTAAAAAACTCTTTCCCTTCCGGTAATACGGTTATCTTTCTGCCTATTTCAAGCAACTCATCTTCAGGTACCGATGTTTCTACCGGCGTAAAGGCTTCTCTTGGGCTGGCAATATGCAATCCCTGCCAGGCGCCTTCAAACATTGGAATGGTGTCGGTGAATTTATCTTCGGCTTTTATTTCGTCCAGTTTCTCCTGCAAAAGCGCCCTGAATTCCTTCTCCAATTGTAAAGCATATGCTTCATCGACACTGCCCTCTTCTCTTAACTTTTGTTTGTAAATCTCAAGCGGGTTAGGGTGGGCCTCAATCGCTTTATATAATACCGGCTGTGTAAATTTTGGTTCGTCAGCCTCATTGTGTCCATACCTGCGGTAACATAAAATGTCGATAAAAACATCAGCGTGAAATACCTGCCTGTATTCCATTGCCAGGTTTACCACATAGGCCAATGCTTCGACATCATCGCCATTAACATGAAATACCGGCGAAAGCACTGTTTTAGCAACGTCGGTGCAATAAGTACTCGAGCGTGCGTCTTTATAGTTTGTAGTAAAACCTATCTGGTTATTAATTACAATATGGATTGTTCCCCCTGTGCGGTAACCATCCAGTTTTTCCATCTGTAAAACTTCGTAAACAATCCCCTGGCCTGCAATGGAAGCATCGCCATGAATCAGGATCGGGGCTATCTTTGACTGATCGCCGTCATATTTAAAATCGATCTTTGAACGGGTTATTCCTTCAACAACCGGGTCAACCGCTTCAAGGTGCGATGGGTTTGGGCAAAGGCTTAAATGTACATGATTGCCCGCTTTTGTAACTACGTCTGTAGAGTAACCCAAATGGTATTTAACATCGCCGCCGATTGCAGAATCTTCATCATAATTTTTACCCTGGAATTCTGAAAAAATCTCCTTATAAGGTTTTTCCATTATATTAGTAAGCACATTTAACCTGCCTCTGTGAGCCATGCCAATGGTAAATTCTTCTATCCCCATTTCCGATCCCTTTTGTATAACAGAATCTAAAGCAGGTATCAGCGCTTCGGCGCCTTCCAGCGAAAAGCGCTTTTGGCCTAAGAATTTAGTACCTAAAAAGTTCTCGAATACAACCGCTTCGTTTAGCTTATTCAGCATCAGCTTTTTCTCTTCAATGCTGAATGATGGAGTATTTCGCTTACTTTCCATCCGGTCTTCAAACCATTTTATTTTAATGGGGTTGCGGATATACATATATTCCGCGCCAATCGACTCGCAATAAGTTTCTTCAAGTAACTGATGGATATCCCGCAATGTTGCTGGGCCAATGCCAACTTCCACGCCTGCGTTAAAAACAGTATCCATGTCGGCGTCGCTCAGCCCGAATGTTTCCAGTTCTTTTCCTGGAAAGTATTTACGCCTTTCACGTACCGGGTTAGTTTTTGTAAATAAATGGCCGCGTGAACGGTAACCGTTTATCATATTGAGCACATTGATCTCCTTTAAGAAGTGATCGTGCGTTTCAGTATTTGCAACAGAAGCAGGGGCGGCAACGTTGCCTTCTTTGCCAAAATCAAACCCTTCGAAAAATTTTTGCCATCCAAAGTCAACAGATTCAGGGTCATTTTTATACAATTCGTATAATGAAGTGATATAGGCTGCGTTCCCGCTATTTATATAATTGAGACGATCCATAAGAAACCAATCTTTTTAAACCTTGCAAAAGTAAACATATCGCCTTATAAACTTTGTAATTAATTTATAAAACTTAAGCAACATTGATACTTGCAAGCTGCCGAAAGAATTGTTTTTACTATAAAAAGCCTGTAGAGGATCAAATTAATGGATCATTTTGCGGAGAAATTCACGCAAATAAGCTATACCCTCGAAAAGAACAGCAAGGATGCCAATGATAATTGTATATTGTTCGAAGGGGTTAATAATTAGATTTATGACGTCGTACGGGACAAAATATTACATTTCACCCAAATTATTTTATATCTATCTCTTTTAAAACAGGCAACCAGGTGTCGATAAATTCGCTTTTCGTTTCAAGGTCATTTGCAGGCCGCTGCGCAATGTTATACCGGCTTTCGCGTGCATCATGCACGCCCGCAATAAACGCCCAGTTACCCCAGTTACTCGCCGGCGAATAGTCAATAAGCTTTTCTTCAAAATAAGCCGCGCCCTTTTTCCAGTCAATTTTCAGGTCATTCACCAGGTAACCAGCTGTAATTTGCCGGCTGTAATTATTAATAAAGCCTGTAACATTTAGCTCGCGCATAATGGCGTCAATAAGCGGGGCCCCGGTTTCGCCATTTTTCCAGCTTTCAAAGAGCCCATCTTCATCGGGACTTTTTTCAGGCGCTTCATTGGGTTCATTTTTGGGCAGAATAAACTTTTGACCATGCTTTTTAAACATAAACCTGAAATAATCCCGCCATAACAAATCCAATATCAACGGATTGGTGTGATGCATGTTATTTAAGCTCCGGTGCTTACTAACTTCCCAATAAACATGCCTTAAAGAAATGCAGCCTAAAGCCAGCCATGGAGATAATTTTGAAGTATTGCTGGCTGAAGCAGGTGTGCCCCGTAAATTCTTAGAAACACCAGCATGGATACTATTAAGCAAAAACTGCTGTAATTGGGTTAACGCAGCATTTTCACCGCCATTGAAAATAGTGGTCGCCCTGGCGTCGTCAATGGGTTCATCCAATCCCAGGTCTTTTAATGAGGGAAGTTCTCCCGCATCAACAATATTAGGTGTTTGGATCACTTCCGGCGTGGCAATACATGGCCGTACATTGCTGTCACGCTCTACTTTCTTTTTAAAAACAGCGAAACCGTCTGGAATATCTTTTATCGGAAAAGGAAGGTCCTCTTTGTGGTAAAGGGTATGGCCGATAAAATGCTTCAAATTCAGTTTCAATTTCCATAATGCAGCCTCAACTTCCTCAGAAACCGAAGTTTCTTCATGTGCAACTTCACGGTGATGGTATACTTCATTTATATGGTACTGCTCGGCCAGTCGCGGCAATATTTCGGCCGGGTTACCGATGCGTATAACTAACTCACCGCCTATATTTCTTAAGTTGTTTCGCAGCCCTTCTACAGATTCTAATAAAAAACGTGCCCTTAAACTCCCTGTTTTTGAATTGCCGGAAGGATTTTTTTTGAAATAATAGGGATCAAAACAATAAACAGGTAACACTTTATCGGCTTTACGTACCGCTTCTAACAAAATTTCATTATCGTGGATACGCAAATCGTTTCTAAACCATACCAATATTGTTCTTTCACTCATCGTTAACCAGGGACTTACCTTAATTGCAGCCAGCAAATTTGCAATTTATTTATTTCTTAGCATAACGGCCGGTAATATTTTACACCGCCTAAACACTTTGAAATTAAAATTCGACTATTTCATTTTCAGGAACGGATTTTGTTACCTTGTCTTTAAAATAACAATATGGACAAAGAGAATAAGATTAACAGTGAAAAGCCCGGTATTATTGAAATGGCTGGACTAGTTATAATATTATTATTGCTCTTAATTTTTCCTTATATTATGATTACTCAACATATAGCGGATATTAAAGCGGACAGCTATTATAATACAAAATAATTTTTTATTTATCTTTATAGGGATTTCAAAAAAAAAATCTTTTTGAAAACATGGAGAATCTTCTGTTAAAACTTTTGAACGGAAAACACAAACAGATAAATTGGATAAATTCACGTCTTCACCCAGTATAGAAATAGTCACGGTTGTTGAGCGCGCTTTTGCTGTATTTGAGAGCGAGGAAAAAGTTAAATTATGGCTTAGTACAGCGAACAGCGCATTAAATAATATGAAACCTATCGATTTATTTTATTTGCCAACCGGTTTGAACATGGTAAATGATATTTTAGGGAGAATTGAAGAAGGTATATACTCCTGAATGAAATGATAGTTTACCGGATTTTCCCCTGAAACAAATCTTAAATTATAGAAAGTTATGACATTTCATTTAATACAGTAATGTACCTTTATCCAATATTTAATACTAAATAATTCATTATGGCAACAATTGAAAGTATCCGTAAAGCTTATATCGATTTCGTATTAACCGAGGGCGAGCAGCCAAAATCCGTGTATTTGTTCGCCAAACAGAATGAAATGGCGGAAGAAGAGTTTTACCAATTTTTCGGATCTTTTGAAGCGCTGGAGCAAAGTATTTGGACTGGTTTTGTTGTGCAAACAATAAATGAAATAAAAACTCAGGAAGTTTGGCCCCAATACTCGTCACGCGAAAAAGCGCTTTCTTTTTTCTACGGTTTTTTTGAGTTGCTAAAAGGGAGCAGGAGCTATGCAGTATACAGCGTACACAAACAACCCAAAGGTTTTGTTACGCCCAGGATATTTGAAGGACTAAAAAATGCTTTTGAAGATTTTTGCAACGACCTCGTAAATACCGGTATTGAATCGAATGAATTATCTGACCGGAAGTTTCTTACAAAACGGTATAAAGATGCCCTTTGGGTGCAGTTTGTTTTTGTTTTGAACTTCTGGATAAATGATATGTCTGCCGGCTTCGAAAAAACGGATGAGGCAATTGAAAAAGGAGTAAATGTTACTTTCGACCTGTTTCAACGATCGCCAATTGATAACTTATTTGAATATGGTAAGTTTTTAGCAAAAAATGGTGGCATAAAAGAAAAAATGGGATTTGGAAGCTTTTAAAGGCCTCACCCTGCCCTCTCTAAGGGAGAGGGTTTCAGCTTCTTTCGCCGCAATTTTTGATATGGACGGTACTTTAATTGACAATACGCCCTATCACTTTAAGTCATGGAAAGCCCTTTTTAAAAAACATGGGAAGGGCGAGTTAAGTAAGGAGACCTATTATACCGAAATTAGCGGTGTGCCCGTGATGGAAAGTATCAAAAGGATATTCGGAAGCGATTATGATGAAGCCGGCCTAAAAATATTGTTTAAAGAAAAAGAGGAGTTTTACAGACAGGAATATGCCCCCTACGTTGCTCCAATAAATGGCCTTGAATTGTTTTTAGCAGGCTTGAAGGAGGCTGGTGTAAAAATGGCTATGGCTACTTCGGCAACTAAAGAAGATATTGACTTTATATTCGATCATGTTCCCATTAAGGATTATTTTGATGTAATTGTAAATTCTTCAATGGTCAGCAGGCCAAAGCCATTCCCCGACATTTTCTTAAAAGCTGCTGAAAAATTGAACATGACGGCTGAAAATTGCGTGGTATTTGAGGATTCCCTTGCGGGGATTAAAGCTGCAAATGATGCGGGTATGAAGGTTGTCGGGATTACCACAGGCCATAAAGCAGATGCGCTACAGCCGGTTAACCTGGTTATAAATGATTATTCTGATTTAAACGCGCACAAACTTGCCGCGTTATTTGAAAAAAACTAAAATGAGTGATAACACCCCAAAAGAACAAAATAGCATACCAACAACCAAAACACAGCGCTCGGCAAAATTTGTGACAACCGGGATTAAAATTGGCGGTAACTATATAAAGCATTATTCAAAAAAACTCTTTAACCCCGAAATGGATAAAACAGAGTTAAATGAGGACAATGCATCAGATATTTATGAATCATTGAGCGAGCTGAAGGGAAGCGCCCTTAAAGTTGCCCAAATGCTGAGCATGGATAAAAACCTGTTGCCGCAGGCTTACACCGATAAATTTTCGCAGTCACAATATAATGCCCCGCCGCTTTCCGGGCCTCTTATTGTGCAAACATTTAAAAAATATTTCGGTAAAACACCCGAACAAATATTTGATAAATTCAATGTCCGGTCATCAAACGCGGCATCTATAGGCCAGGTACACCAGGCAGAACTTAATGGTAAAAAGCTTGCCGTAAAAATACAGTATCCGGGAGTTGGTGATTCAATTTCATCAGACCTTAAACTGGTGAAGCCCTTCGCATTCCGTATGCTGGGCATGAGCGAAAAGGAACTCGACATATACATGCGCGAAGTGGAAGAACGCCTGATTGAAGAAACCGATTATGAACTGGAGGTTCGGCGTTCTATTGAATTTTCAAATGCCTGTTCCGGTTTGGATAACGTGGTTTTTCCAAAGTACTATCCTGAACTTTCCAGTAAACGCATTATAACCATGGACTGGCTGGAAGGCCAGCACCTGCGTGAGTTTTTGAGCACCAACCCTTCGCAGGAATTGAGAAACCGTATAGGACAGGCGCTTTGGGATTTTTATAACTTTCAGCAGCATGAACTTCGGGCCGTGCATGCCGACCCGCACCCCGGAAATTTTATGATTACCCCGGAAGGCAAGCTTGGCATTATTGACTTTGGGTGTATTAAAGAAATGCCTGAAGATTTTTATTACCCTTTCTTTTCGCTAACCTCAACCAATTTATTCGGCAATCGCGAAGAAACCATAAAAGCGTTTCGTCAGCTGGATATGGTCCATCCGTATGATACGCCGGCGCAGATTGAGTTTTATTACAGCATGTATAAGCAGATGATCAGCCTGTTTGCTAAACCCTACATAAACGACCATTTTGATTTTAGCCAAACCACATTTTTTGAAGAACTGTATGGCTTTGGTGAAAAGGTTGCAAAAATGCCGGAATTTAAACAAGCAAGAGGCGTTAAACACTTTATATATGTAAACCGAACGAATTTTGGTTTATACAATATACTGCATGAGTTAAAGGCTCAAGTGCGGACTGATACCTTTAAACCGCACGTTTTGGAGCAGTTTGTTTAGCTAGTGGGCAGTGGCAAGTTATCTTTTTGCAGTTTAACTTAAGTTTGGGAAGTCCTCAATTTGGGGGAAATTTCCATAATGATTTTGTATATTTAACCTTATTATAAATCCTGAAATGAAAGAAAAAATCGGCACCAAAGCAAATCCAACGGCGCTTAAAACCCCGCCACTATCGTCAGAATATACCATGCATGTGGATGAAAAAGATGGTAAAGATGTGTTAGTTTGCACAGTAGGCAAAACGGTTTTGCATTACGATATCCGTTGCCTGAACGACCTCCACGAAATGCTTAAACAACATGGCGATTGGATGGAACTCGGCAGCGCAGATGAACAAAAACCTGCGAAGGAAGGTACTGTTGAGGCCTGGGGCCGTTCGGAGAATAATCCGGTTGGCGGCTGGTATGGCTTAAAGAAAGGACTACGCGGGCGTTTTGGGATGTACATACCGCCTTTGATGGAACAATTGGGATTAGCGGAAGTAACGCATGAAGCAAAGGGGAATAAAATGAGGGCGATATAGTCTACGATGATAACCGGGTGGTTAGAGATTTGTAAACTTTTTTAAAGATTACAAATCTTTACTTATAATTATCGCAACTTAGACAAAAAAAGAACCCATGCTCCTAAAAAACACCTTTGTACACCATGTACATTTCTGGCTTAAAGATAAAGCCGATAAACAAAAATTAATTGACGGATTATATACCCTCGTACCCATTGACCTTATCCGCGACATCCACATAGGCGTGCCCGCTGAAACGTTCAGAGATGTGGTTGACCGTTCTTACGATGTGTCATTGTTAATTCTGTTTGATACCCCTGAAGCCCAGGAAGCTTACCAGGTTGATCCAACACACGTGCTTTTTGCCGATAACGTTGCGAAAGAGCTTTGCAGCAGGGTTGTAGTGCAGGATAATGTAAACGTTTAGTTTTTATAGTCCATAGACCATGGTCAATAGTCCTTGGTCGTTAAACAGAACTTCCAAACTATGGTCTATGGACTATCGTCCAT
>Ga0302319_10025278_pt1 | contig 10522 bp, 9 predicted proteins | sample Bog_T0_2_FD_203319 | JGI IMG/M metagenome (GOLD analysis project Ga0302319, IMG submission 203319) | Peat permafrost microbial communities from Stordalen Mire near Abisko, Sweden - Bog_T0_2 | ecosystem: Environmental > Terrestrial > Soil > Wetlands > Peat | place: Sweden: Abisko, Stordalen Mire... | reverse complement strand
TACAGGCCCCTGCCCCACCGACGTGCTTTCAGGCCAGGCTGACGCAGACCGACACCCGGACACGTCTGCAAACGGCCGTTTATGGATAACCTGTTAATCTGTAGAATCATCTCTCTCGGGACGGGCAATGCAGCCAGGGAATGGCTCCGTTGAAGATCATCTCGTCGAACGCGCACGTGCGTGCGATTTCTGGTAGAATGGTCGGTATGGACGACGCCGTTACCGTAGACCCCATCCTGATAAGTTTCCGCGAGGCCTTGGCGGAATTATACGGCCCTGTCCTTGACCGCGTCGTGCTGTTCGGCTCCCGCGCACGCGGCGACGCCGGCGAATACTCCGATTACGATGTGGCCGTGTTCCTGAGGGATGTGAGGCCCGGTATGGCCGAGTGGTACAGTCTTGCAGACCTCCGCACTCGCATCCTCAACGCTGGCGGGCCATTTTTCGAGGCTATCCCCTTCCGGTCGTCTGACTACGATCGACACACCCCGATCATGAGCGAGATCAAGCGCGATGGCGTGGTCCTTTGAGGCCAGAAGCCGCGCTGTTTTTGGACGTCGCCCGGAATATGCTGATGCGAGGTCTGCGGATGTTGGAGGCAAATCTGATCGAAGACGCCGGGCGGGCCGCTTACCTGGCAGCCTTCCATGCAGCGCAGGCGCTCATCTACGAACGGGAGCGCCGCACGCTCAAGACGCATGGCGGCGTGCAATCCGAATTTTCCAAGTTGATCAGGGAAGACCCGTCGGTCCCGGCCGACCTGCGCGGCTTTGTCTCTCGCGCCTATACCTTCAAGACCATCGCGGATTACGATCCGCTGACCAGCGTACCGCCAACCGAGGAAGATGCACGAGCCGCCATCGAAACGGCCGGGCGATTCATCGAGGAAATCGTGCGGCTCATCGGGCCGCCCGCAGCGCCTCAGAACACGGCCTAGGGAGCCGGATCAGTCGGTGCGGCTTCGATTGCAACTGGGAAACGGCGACCCACTGAGAGACAATAGCATCGAGGGGCAGAATATTGGAACCTCCGACCACCCCTCCCCTGCCCTAGCGTCAGTTCGAGACTCGCGACGAGCGAGCTGATCCCGGCGGCAAGGCCTTGGGAACCCGCCTTTGGCATGGTCCGTAGAAGTGGGTCGACTGACGTCCGCCTGGAGTCATCAGCCAACCGCGATAGGATCGCTGACCACCTCGACGGCGGACGGGCCTGCTGATCTGAATGGCAGAAAATCGACGTGTCCTGGTGATTAGGGGGACGAGTCACGAGAGAGCTCAAAAGGTTCGAACCATCGTAAGTCCGAACGTTCGAACGGACGCAAGACTATGATGCCTTGGGGACGGGATGCTTTGCGGGGCACCAGCAAGTCGATCACCCCGGAACAGCGGCTGATTCTACGGCAATCTTGCAACGGCTATCGCGCGCAATTTAGGATCGCTAGCTTTACCCTAAGCGGCTTGCACCGAGCGGGGCGTCGGCCAATTCGGTTGTGACCGGGCGATCGTGCTGGTCGGCGGGAGGGCGTTAAGTTCATCACCCATCCGCACCAGGATCGCCGCTGATGATGGCCGTCCGCCAACATGTGGCGGCCGCCCGGACCTAAGCCAGACCGGAGCTTAAACCCTCTGGCTGTGCGCTCTGCCCACCAGGCGTTGATAGCGGACGGGTCTCGATATGAACGCTCGAAATGACGAACGTTCGGTCGTATTAACTGATAATCGGTCGACCGTTTATATGATTGAGCCTCTTTCCGCTCGAAGGCACTTAAGTCCGATGGTACGAACGCTTGGACGTTCGAGATCTGCTCGACAAAAGTGGGGGTTCGATGGTATAGGCGTTCGATGGTACTAACGCTTGTCCGTTTGAGTTAATGGGAAGAATGGGATGTCAGTGCTAACCGTAGCGGGCCAGAAAGGTGGAAGCGGAAAATCCACTTTGGTCCGAAATCTCGCGATTCACTTTGCGCTCGACGACTACAAGGTTGGGATCGTCGATGCTGACCTAATACAGCAGCATTCCAGCGAGTTTTTCGCTGATCGGAAGAAGGAGGCGGGTAGGGAAGTCTGGACCGGTCGCAACGACATCCCGGGACTAACCGTGAAGGTATGGGACCGCAGTTCACCGGAGGTGCCACAGGCTTCTATCGTGATAGCACCACAGGCTGATCAGGATTCCATTGGCGAAATTATTCAGGCGCTTGCCGATATCGTCGACGTAGTGATTTGTGACCTTCAGGGTTCAGCCAGTATTGCGATGCTCCATGCCATCCACTATGCCGATCTGGTTCTTATTCCCGTTCAGCCATCCAATGATGATCTGAAGAGCTGCCATTCAACCGCTCGCCACGTCGTACAAGCCGGTAAGAGTGCGCGTAGGACCATCCCGTACCGCATCATCATTAGCCGGGCCTCGACCGGATTCAGGCCTGAAGTGGAAAGGGTGGTCGAGCAAGCCCTGGAGAACGCAAAACTGCCAAGGCTAAAAACACCGCTCTTTGAGCGCACGGCATTCAAGCGCGCCAGCTTTAGCAGGGTAGCGCCCATCTTCGAGGAGCCAGCCGGGGGTGCGGCAGTCAATCTAAATGCACTCTATGCTGAAGTACGAGACACTTTGGCCGAAATAGTGGCTTCCGCGCGGGAGACGGCATGACATGAACGCCAAACTGGCCACGCCTGATCTGGGATCGTTTGACGAAGACCCGGTTGAGATATCACAGCCCAAGCCGCGCCCTGATCTTCGTGTGTCACCCCGCCGCGCCGAGCCAAAGGTTGATGAATTGCTGCGCCCCGGCTTCGTCGCTGAAGCTGTTCCGCCCCCAGAGCCAACTGAGCCAACCGAGGTCCTTACCATAGAGGTCCCGCGTCGGCTGAAGAGGGCATTGCAGGCCGAGGTAAACGCTCGCAAGGATGACCCGGAGCGGAGGGCGGTAGCGTCAATGAAATCAATTATCCTGGAGGCTCTCGCGGCTAGCGGATTCGGCGATCTCATTGTTAGGAGCGACATCGAGGTCCAAGCTGGAATCTTTATGAAGCGCCAAGCTGCCCAGTTGCGAAGGAGGGGGTAGGGCAGGCGGGTCATGCGTCGGAACGCTTGAACGTATGAACGCACATATTGCGACAATGATTAAATGAAAACCTATGGATTTTGTGTCGGTTTCCGGCTGGGATCGATTAGTTGCGACCTGAATATATCGAGGACGGCTGAAACGCGGCAGGGGTACAGACACTGACCAACCTCAATGGCAGACGGCTCCGCAAACGATACGCGAACGTGGGTGATTGTCGTATGGCGTGTCGGCGCTGTTGCGCTCAATGACGAGTCGTCTTTCGAGCTTTACGGCAACTCCGAGCGTGGCAAGCACCAGTTCGCCAATGGAAGCGGGGGAACGCCAGCAGGATTCTATCCCGAGAGAGGCGGCTAACCGCTAACTGCACGGATCAATAGTAGGTCGCCGATGGGGTGCGCTTGGCCATTTACCGTGGCGCTGCCTTCTACTCACAGATGGCGTTCATCCTGAGCTTCCGCTCTACGTGCCGGACGGTCTCTGGTCGCACCCTTGGAGGCACTGACCAGAACGGTTTGCTTGATCGTTTCCGGCTTCTGAATACCCAGGACTCTACCGATGCTAACCTGTCGCGGAGATACCGGCGGCCGTGAGGGGAACAGATCAACGCCTCGCTCGGTTACAGCGACGTGGGCGTCGCGGTACACCGCCATGGCAAGCCGAAGGTTGTCGGCAAACGTCGGGCGGAAGTGGAACATATTGTCGAACCCTCCCCCGAACTGACCCTTGAGGGCTGTCCAACTTACAGATGTTACGCCCTTGAGGACATGGAGGCGATAGGCCAGCCATGCATAGAGGTCCAGCGCCATGCTGTTGTTATTGATTGCCCGAACAGCGGCTTCTTCCAGCGGCACGGGGTGATCGGCCAGCTGCCGGAAGAACTGTTCTGAGAGCGTTGCAACTTGAGGAAAAAGGCTTCCCTGGCCGGGCGGTTCATCCACGTCAGTGAAAATCGCCCGATCGAAAATGGTCATCCTGGCGACTGCGCCGGCTTTCGCGCCTTTTCCGTCGAATGTGAAGCTGCAGCGGCTGATACGCTCGGCCTGATCCCGAATGGAGTGGTTCGACTTCCCGCCCTGGGGGATCCCCATCCGATGCAACCATGCATTCATGGATCTTCCAAGACTGACCTCTCGGCTGGTCGTTCGCAGGGCCTCACTTTGGACATAGAACATGATAAGCCGCGCCCTTGAGCCGTAAGGCACGCCGACCTTCTCAGCTCGCCCGACGTTGCTCGTCCGCAGACCCGGCTGCACCAGCATATTCACGTAATCGGAACGTATCTGCCATTCCTCATCGTCAGCAAGCCGTTTGTGGGGTAGGGCAGCTTGGCACCAGCCCGAGTATAAGAAGCCTATTGCAGGATCCTCGTCCCCTAAGTAAGACGCGGCGGCCTCGACGGATTTTCGGTCCGCCTCCGCGAGCAATGCTGCTTGCTTACCTCTTTGCTCTATAAGGTCGTGAACTGCGCCCATGACCGAACGATATGCGTTCGGTTCACGCTTGTCGCGTAGGACTTTACCGATGCAGGCTACTAGAGCTTCTTATTAGAAGCTCATATTAGGATAGATCGGTAAAGTCCTGGGGACAAATGCTTCATTCCGCTGATATTCCGTTGTGTGCTGGGATTCTGCCATCGGTAGAGTCCTGACCCTCACTCGGTAGAGTCCTGAAACCAAATGTTAATCACAAGAGCGAGTGCCTCGGTAGAGTCCTTACCGACTCGGGAGGAGGGGAGAGCATGCGAGCTTGAGAGGGCTGTTCCTGGCTCAGAAGCTTTGGAATCAGGGAACGGGGGTGAACTGGTGCCGAAGACTGGTGCGGCGAGCGAAGTTGGCGACGGAGCCGCCGTCCGGGTTAACGATGGGAGTTGCATGTAGCGCTCTGCGAGGACGGGACTTGCGAGAGATTGGGTGTGTCGTGGCCAGGTCTCCAAGGTGCCGCGCGCAGGCGCGGTCGAGCCGAGGGGGCTTGCCAAACTTCGCACGATGATGATGGACAGCCGCTCCACCGATCCGATCGCCCATGTTCGGCAGGAACTCGACTACCGGAGACGGAGCTTCACGCGACTGACCACAAAAGGCACGGGCGTCCACGCGTGTATTGTCACAAACGGCCGTTTGTAGAGGTGGCCATGTGTCGGGCCGCGTCCGCCCGAAAGCACGTTGGTGGGGCGGGGGCAGTACGGCGGTCATTGCCCTGTTGGGGAGTGTGCGATCCGGCCCATTCGTAGAGACGCGCTTATCGTGATCTATAACCAAAATCCGAGCCCAAATCGGCCAAACCATGGGATTTCTGCGAGTTGGCACGGGGCAGGGCAGGGACGCCGCTCATCCTCACGGCCCGGGCGTGCCAGAACGGCTGCTGCGCGATGCCGGGGTATGGCAAGACGTCTTACCACGCCTTAGCAAGGCTTGCCCTAATCTGCGAATCGATTAGCATAATTGTCACGGTCCCTTGTTCATGCGACTCGTCCAACCAAGGCGGCCGCGGAAGCGGATTCCGTGCCAAGATCATGCGAAAATTCACCATGTAAGCCGCCGGCGGCTATCGATTCTACAGCCACGCTGGCGCATCATCCTAGAGGCAGAGTCGCACGATCCTTGACACAGATTCGCATCAACCTGGAGACATTCGCATGATCCAGGAACACACAAAATGACGGATATCAGGGCGTTCGAGTCTCATGATCCAGGGACCGTGACAGATAGACGGCGGCAGGGTGGCACGCCGAGCCACGCGGTTACTGAACGGCGACCGGGAAGAGCAGATGAAGGCCTCCTTGACGGTACTTTAAACGACATCACCTGACCTATTCCCTGTTTGGTCCGACTTCATGATCAACTAAACTTAGGAGGCTCGTATGGACGTTCACACGATCGGACAGGTCCCAGTGCTCAACTTGGAATCGGGTCGGCACACTGCGCATGGCCCAGCTTTACCCTCCAATTGAGCCGTACGAGTATGGCCTGATGATTATATAGTTCCCGATGATCGCGCCCGGCCTCTACCGCTGGGTTGCCCTGCGCGTTTCTCGGAAGGACGCTGAGTAGATTCCGAACCTGACGGTGCCGATCACTATCGACTATCCATCCCTGCGGATGAAGTGACCGGGCCGCCGCTACAACCGCTGCGATCTGTGCAATTCCACAGGATTTGGCCGGGGATGTTTTTGTTGGCGCGCGCCCTCATTGCACTGGCTGTCGTTGTGGCGATCGGGTTCGGCGGACTTGCCGCACTCGCCTGGCGGTCCGCGATCGCGCCGATCGCGCCGCCCGCATCATCCGCGTTCACCCCTGAAACCGTCGCGCGCGGCGCGCTGCTGGCCAGCGCCGGCTATTGCGCGACGTGCCACACCGCGAAGGGTGGCCAACCCTATGCCGGCGGCTACCCGGTACCGACGGGCTTCGGCACAATCTATTCGACAAACATCACACCGGATGCGGAAACCGGGATCGGAGCGTGGTCCGAAGCGGCGTTCCGCCGTGCCATGCATCAAGGCGTGGCGCGCGACGGTTCGCTGCTGTTTCCCGCTTTCCCCTACGATCATTTCACGAAGCTGACGGATGCGGATGTGTCGGCGCTCTATGCCTATTTCATGACGCGCCCGCCGCTTCATGCCTCGGCGCACGCAAACACACTGCCGTTTCCGCTGAAAATCCGTGCGTTGCAGGCGGGATGGAAGCTGCTGTTTTTCAGCGCGGGACGCTTCCAGGAGCAGCCGGAGCGCGGAGCCGCGTGGAACCGCGGCGCCTATCTGGCCGAGGGCATCAGCCATTGCGGCGCCTGCCACACGCCACGCAACGCGCTAGGGGCCGAGGAACGTGGCAAGGTCTTCGCCGGCGCCCCGATCGATGGCTGGGAGGCGCCGCCGCTGACGCGGTCCAACCCCTCGCCCGCACCATGGACCGAGGACGAACTCTTCGCCTATCTGCGCACCGGCGTCAGCTATTTGCATGGCACGACGGCGGGGCCCATGTCGCCCGTCGTCCATGCCGGCCTCGCCCAACTTCCAGACGCGGACATCCGCGCGCTGGCCGTCTATTTCGCCGACATCGACGATGCCGGCGCGCGCGTCGCAGAAGTTGCCCCGGCGACACGGCACGCGCCTGCTGCCAGCGCGCCGGGCACCGGGCCGACCGACGATCCGGCCGCACGGCTCACCGCCGCCGCCTGCGCGTCCTGCCACTACAATGCAGCTGCTACCGTCAATCCGCTGCGCCCCGATTTGGCACTCAGCACCGCGGTGAACGCACCCGCGCCGACCAATCTGATCCGCATCATGCTCTACGGCGTCAGCGCCCGGGAAGGTGCTCCCGGTGTGGTGATGCCGGGATTTTCGCGCGGCTTGGATGACGCCGACATCGCTCGCATCGCGGCCTATCTCCGGGCGACACGCACGGCGCACGCGCCGTGGCCGGATCTGGAGAAACAGGTCGCTTCCATACGCCAACTGGGCAAAGGGCAGGAATGATGGTGCCACGATGACCAGCTTCACGATCAACGGCAGGATCGTAACCGTGGATGCCGAGGCGGACACCCCGCTGCTGTGGGTCATCCGCGACGAGATCGGGCTGACCGGCACTAAATTCGGCTGCGGCATCGGCCTGTGCGGCGCCTGCACCGTTCATGTCGGTGGTCGTGCCACGCGATCCTGCATCACGTCCGTCAGCGCCGTGGACAACGCGGTGGTGACGACCATTGAAGGGCTCGACCCTGCCGGCGCGCACCCCGTGCAGATGGCCTGGCGGTCGCTGCAAGTCCCGCAATGCGGCTACTGCCAATCGGGCCAGATCATGCAGGCTGTGGCCCTGCTGAAGGACTTTCCGTCCCCGACGGATCAGGACATCGACGCCGTGATGGCGGGCAACCTGTGTCGCTGCATGACCTATGTGCGCATCCGTGCGGCGATCAAGCAGGCGGCGGCAATGGGGAGCCGCGCGAAAGATGGCTAGGCCGATGTCCCCACGGAAGGGCAGTCGCATCGTCTCGCGTCGTGCGTTCGTGGTGGGGATGGCGGGCGCCTGCGCCGCCTTCGGTTTCACACGTACCGCCGGCGCCGCCATGGACCCGGCAATAGCCGGCGGCATCCCGCCGGTCGACGACGGTCCGTTGTTCGAGCCGACAGTGTGGTTCGCCATAGACGGCGACGGGATCGTCACCGTCAACATCATCCGCGCCGAGATGGGCCAGCATGTCGGCACCGCCCTCGCCCGCATCCTCGCCGACGAGTTGGAAGCGGACTGGGACCATGTCCGCATCACCCATGTCGATACCGATCCAAAATGGGGCGCGATGGTCACCGGGGGAAGCTGGTCGGTCTGGCAGACCTGGCCGGTGTTCAGCCGTGCCGGCGCCGCCGGACGCATGACCTTGATCGACGCGGCGGCGCCATTGCTGGGCGTATCGCCGTCGGACTGCACCGCCCGGGGCGGTACGGTGGCCTGCGGAAAGCTGATGATTTCGTATGGCGACATCGTCAGGCGGGGTAACCTCGCCCGCCGCTACACGCCCGACGAACTGGCCAAGCTGCCGATCAAGCCGGCTGCCGAGCGGCGCCTGGTGGGCCGCTCGGTGCCCGCGCTGGACATCCCGCCGAAAACCGACGGATCAGCTCGTTATGGCATCGACGCGACGCAACCCGGCATGGTCCATGCCCGGCCGAAAATTCCGCCGACGCGCAACGGATCGAAGGTGATATCGGTCGACGACAGCGCGGCGCGGGCCGTCAAAGGCTACATTCGCAGCCTCGTGCTGGATGACCCGTCCGGCACCGTGCCGGGCTGGGTCATGGTGATCGCCGACACCTATCCCGCCGCGATCCGCGCCGCCGATCTGGTGACGGTCGACTGGGCGCCGGGCCCGACCGCCGGCGTGTCCGAACAGGACATTCTGGACCACGCGGCGCGGCAGATCGCGCAGACCAATGACGGCGTGCTGCTCGACACCGGCGGCGGCGATACCCGGGCCGCGTTCGGTGCCGCGCATTCGCAGCTTGAACAAACCTACACGACCGCCACCGTGCTGCATTTTCAGCTTGAGCCCGTGAACGCGCTGGCTTTCGAGAAAGACGGCGTCTTTGAAATCCACACCGGTAACCAGTGGCAGAGCCTGATTCTGCCGACGCTGGCGAAGGCTTTGGACCGGCCGGTGACGAGCATCGTGATGCGCACCTACCTGATCGGCGGCGGTTTCGGGCGCCGGCTGAACGGCGATTACACGGTGCCGGCTTCGCTCGCCGCCAAGATGCTGGGGCGGCCGGTGAAGCTGGTGTTGACCCGCGCCGACGACGCCCGCTTCGATTCGGTCCGTTCGCCATCAGTGCAGACTTTGCGCATGGCGTTCGATGCGGACGGCCAGGTGACGGCCATGGAGCACGATGCCGCTGCCGGCTGGCCGACCCAGGTGGTGGCCCCGGCGTTCATGCTCAAGGGGCAGAGCGGCGCGCCCTATGACCCGTTCGCGATTTCGGGCGCCGACAACTGGTACTCCGTCGGTGCGCAGAAGGTCCGCGCGATCTCGAACGACCTGGCGAACGCCACGTTCCGGCCGGGCTGGTTGCGCTCGGTCGGACCGGGCTGGACCAACTGGGCGCTGGAAAGCTTCATCGACGAGGCTGCGCACCATCTGACGGCCGACCCGGTTGCGTTCCGCCTCAAACTGCTGACGGGCACGGGCCGCAACGCGGGCTCCGCGCCGAACGCCGTCGGCGGCGCCGCGCGGCAGGCCGGGGTGGTCCGCGCCGCCGCCGCGCGCGCCGGCTGGGGCGGCGCGATGCCGGCCGATAGCGGACTTGGCATAGCAACCAGCTTCGGCCAGGAGCGGGACATGCCCACCTGGGTCGCCTGCGTCGCCCGCGTTCGCGTCGACCGTCCCACTGGGACGGTGACGGTGGAAAAGCTGACCATCGTCGTCGACGCCGGCACCATCGTCGACCCCGACAGCGCACGCGCGCAGACCGAAGGCGGCGCCCTGTGGGGACTGAGCATGGCGCTGCACGAGGGCACCGCGTTCCATAACGGGCAAGTCCGCGACACCAACCTCGACAGCTACACGCCGTTGCGCATCGGCGACGTCCCGGCCTTGGACATCAGCTTCGTGGACAGCACCGAGGTCCCTGTCGGCCTGGGCGAACCGGCGACCACAGTGGTCGGGCCAGCGATCGGCAACGCGATCTTCGCGGCCGTCGGTTTCCGCCCGCGCCACCTTCCCATCACGCCGGCCGCCGTCGTCGCCGCGCTTTCGGCGAACTGATGGCGATGCAGGCGAAGGTTGCATCCCGCCTTGGTGATCTGTCGCACCTGGGCGTTCTCCCAGGTATGATGCCAGCGCTGGCCGGCTGCTCTGCGGCCAATTAGTGTCTGTTCGTAGATAGCCCGAGCCGGTCAGTCCGATCTCGATAACAACCCCGAGTTGATTGAGTGCGGCGCCCGAGGAGGCGACCATCCACCCCGACTG
>Ga0302319_10025277_pt1 | contig 10522 bp, 10 predicted proteins | sample Bog_T0_2_FD_203319 | JGI IMG/M metagenome (GOLD analysis project Ga0302319, IMG submission 203319) | Peat permafrost microbial communities from Stordalen Mire near Abisko, Sweden - Bog_T0_2 | ecosystem: Environmental > Terrestrial > Soil > Wetlands > Peat | place: Sweden: Abisko, Stordalen Mire... | reverse complement strand
CGAACGCTTCTCGGTGGGAAGCGCCGTCAATCAAACAGCGCGTCAGATCGGAGGAGCGCTCGGCGTCGCCCTGCTCGTCGTGATTCTCGGCAACCCAAAAAATGCCGCCCGTTCGCTCGAGAACTTTCATCACCTGTGGCTCTTCGTCGCGTGCATGGCGCTGTCAGCAGGAGTAATCAGTCTCGCTCTGCGTCGACGCCCTTCACCAAACCTCATTGAGTCGCGTGACACCGTGCTCGAAGCGCAGGGTGTCGAAGAGATGCTGGACGCCGAGATTGCCGTTCCTCTCCGTCTCGATGATGTGATCCAGAGACCCAGCAAATAACGGTACTTTCCCTCGGAAAAACATATAACTTGACATTTATATAACGGTCTGGTTATATACAGAGATGGACACGCTCTCGGCCCTCGCAGATCCCACCCGTCGACGCATCATCGAGACGCTCGCGATCGCCGACGAGAGCGTGGCGACCTTGACGTCGCGCTGTCGAGTGAGTCAGCCCGCCATGTCGCGACACCTTCGCGTGCTTCGTGAGTGTGGCATCGTGTCATCGCACTCTCACGGGCAGCAGAGGATTTATTCACTCGAGCAGAACTCGCTTCGTGATATTGATGACTGGATTGCCCTCGTGCGTCGTACGTGGGCCCAACGCCTCGACGCCATTGCCGACGAAGCCCTTCGCGACGTCACCACGCAGCGAACGAACAAGTCAACGCAGTAACGACCATCGAAGGAGAACACGAAATGAATGATGCACTAGGAGTTGTCGAACGACAAGGCGACTACTGGTCGATACGTTACGTACGTCATATCGACGTCAGTGCCCAAGAACTCTGGGACTCGCTCACCCAACCTGAGCGCATCGCTCGCTGGATGCAGACCGAATCGATGTCTCTGGAACCGAACGTTGGTGGTGCGGTGCACTACTACTGGGGTGGCAGCGATCGATGTGACGGCATCGTGACGGACTTTGATCCACCACGCACGCTGGCGTACTCGTGGAACGAAGGCGCCAACACGTCGAGCGTCCGCTTCGATATCGTCGAACGTGAAGGTGGGGTCGAACTCACCCTTGAGCACCGTACCCTCACGACCGACGAAATCAAGGGCGTTGGTCCCGGATGGCACGCGCATTTGGATTATCTTGATGCAGTGCTGCACCACGCGAATTTCGAATTCTCGCCGCGATTCGAATCTCTCCAACCCCTCTACGAACGCGTGTTGCAACAGTCGTAATCAGGTTGCTCACGTGTGGGCCTTGGAGGCTTCAGCGACGCTCTATCGCGAAGGCCAGTGACTCCTCAGGACGACATCGATTCACTCGTCGCTGCGTTCGTCGTGTGCGCGTCAAGGGCCTTGCGTAAAAGGTGCGAGAGCGACTTGCGTTCCTCGGCGTTCAGCGCGACAAGTATCTCATCTTCAAGTGACTGTTGCGCCGCCTCAGCGCGATGGAGCGCTTCGCGGCCCAGGGGGGTCATCTTCACGATGTGTCGGCGCCGATCGCTCGGGTCGCGTCGTCGCTCTACGTAGTCAGAGGATTCGAGGTCGTTGAGCAACAACACCGTGTAATTCGCGTCGATACACAGCCCTTCTGTCAAGGCTTGCTGTGTAGTTTCTTCATAGTCACGCAAGAATGACAATGCCGCGAGTTCCTTGAGCGTCTGGCCCAGCAACTCGGGCGTACTGCGTCGACTGACCAGCCGCGAGAGCTGCGTCAGCAAGAGGATTGGTCCGGTGGACGAATTTTCATCCATGGTGTCCAATGGTAGTGATGGATCGATATTCATGCTATCATGATTATATCTTTCTAATGACGATAATGCTTCATCGATATCTTGTCATGCTCTAGCAAAAAGGATACCCCAAAATATGTCCCAGATTTCGGCCATTTCATCAGGAACGACAGACCGCCGACGGTGGATCGCCCTTGTCGTCGTGTGCCTCGCCATGCTCATGAACGCCCTCGACTCCTCCATTGTCAATGTGGCGCTGCCATCAATTCAGCACAGTTTGCACTTCTCGCAGGCGAGCCTCACGTGGGTCGTCGATGCATACCTCATTGCTTTCGGTAGTTTCTTGCTGCTTGCGGGACGCTTGGGCGATTTGTTCGGACGAAAGAAGATCTTTCTTTCGGGTGTCACCATTTTCACGCTGTCGTCGCTCGTCTGCGCCATTGCCTCGAGCCAATCGATGCTCATCGTCGCTCGATTCCTCCAAGGACTCGGTGGTGCCGTCTCGACGTCGGTCATCGTCGCGATCATTGTCACCGAATTCCCCGGCGCTCAGGAGCGCGCAAAGGCCATGAGTGCCTATATGTTCGTCGCCGTGGGTGGCGGGTCCATAGGCCTCTTGGTTGGAGGGATCTTGACCCAAGCGGTCAATTGGCACTGGATCTTCGTCATCAATGTGCCAATTGGTGTACTCACTCTCATACTCGGCTCCATACTCATCAAGGAGAATCCGGGGCTCGGCGCGGCGCGAGGATTGGACGTCATTGGTTCACTCTTTATGACGGCGTCGCTCATCCTAGGCATCTACAGCATCGTGAAGGCCTCCGACTTTGGTTGGCTCTCAACGCACACGTTGGTCACTGGCGGCTTGTCGATTGCGCTCATGGGCATCTTCGCCGGTTACGAAACACACATCGAAAAGCCGATCGTACCGGTACACATCGTGAAGATTCGCAGTCTGCGAATCTCGAGCGTCGTGCGTGGTCTTAGCTTTTCGTCGATGTTCTCGGTCTTCTTCTTTGGTGCCCTCTATTTGGAGAAGGTCCTTGGTTACGCACCACTACGCACCGGCGTTGCCTTCTTACCAATGACCCTTATCATGGCGACGATGTCGCTGGGGCTCACAAGTCGACTCCTCATCCGTTTTGGTCCCACGCGTCTGCTCATTCCAGGAACGATCAGCGTCATCGTGGGCTTGGCGTTGTTGACTCGCCTCGGTGAGCATTCGAACTACTTCGCCGCTGTCTTGCCCGCGTTCGTATTGCTCGGCCTCGGCATGAGCGTGTCGGCGGTGCCGTTGCTCACGATCGCAATGGCTGACGTTCCAAAGGCTGACGCCGGTCTCGCCTCAGGTATTGTCAACGTCTCGATGTGGCTCGCGTCATCAGCGGCGCTCGCGGTCTTTGGGACGCTCGCCGCGAGCACGACGTCCTCACGCCTCGCCCAGGGACTTCGTCCTTCGGCGGCACTGGTCGATGGTTATCACGTCACGTTCTACGCGGGCGTGCTGTGTTCAACCGCCGGGCTCATCGTGACGTTGCTATTCTTGCGGGCGCCCTCGCGTGAAATAGACAGCGGTGACGTCAGTTTCGACGAGGTGGACGACGGCGAATTTGACGTATTCGTGAGCGAGATGTAGTGAAGCGAACGTGTCGCGATTCGCAGAGCGTCATCCTTCGCGAGACGCATTGTGTTTCGTCTCCATTAGCGTCGTCGCCGATTAGTCTTTCGTATCGGAGTCGTGACTCCGCCCCCCTGTGAAGTGGAGTACCGCGTGACCAACGAGACCGCCCAACGGCCCTATCGGGCTACGTACGCCGTACTGTGCCTCGCCGTTGGAGGTTACGCGCTGCTCCAGTCGCTGGTAATTCCGGTGCTCCCGACGATCCAGGCGGGGCTGCACACCACACAGAACACCGTGACCTGGGTGTTGACGGCGTACCTCTTGTCGGCGGCGATCTTCACGCCCATCATGGGCAGACTCGGTGACATGTACGGGAAAGAACGCCTTCTCGTGCTGACCCTCGTCGCCCTGACCGTGGGTTCATTGCTCGCGGCCGTGGCCAGCTCGATCACGTTGATGATTGTCGCTCGCGTCATCCAAGGCGTCGGTGGAGGTGTGCTGCCGCTCGCCTTCGGACTCATTCGCGACGAATTTCCTAAGGAGAAGATTGTCGGCGCTATTGGCGTCGTGGCGGCCCTCGCCGCCGCGGGCGCAGGGATTGGCATCGCGCTCGCGGGACCTATCGTCGATGCACTCGATTACCACTGGTTGTTCTGGATCCCAATGATCGTGATGGCTCTCGGCACGATCGCCGCGCACTTCGCGATACCCGAGTCCGAGGTACGCACACCGGGCACTTTGAGTTGGCCCGGGATCATCCTTTTATCGCTGTGGCTGGTCGCCCTCATTCTCGCGATTAGTGAAGCGCCATCGTGGGGATGGGGATCAGCGCGCGTCATTGGCCTTATCGTTGCCGGCATCGTGATCGCGGTGCTGTGGGTCGTCGTCGAAGCGCGTTCCGAGCACCCGCTCATCGATATGCACATGATGCGGATCCCGGCGGTGTGGACGACGAACTTGGTGGCGCTGCTACTCGGGGTCGGGATGTACGCGGTCTTTGCCTTCTTGCCAGAGTTCCTGCAAACGAAGAGATCCGCTGGCTACGGCTTCGGTCTGAGCATCACCAAATCAGGACTCATCTTGTTGCCCGCGAGTATCTTCATGTTCATCCTGGGCATGATGTCGGGTCCGCTCGCTCGACGCTTTGGTTCAAAATCGGTACTGATCACTGGTCTGATCGTGGGCATTGGCAACTTCGCGATTTTGACCTTCGCGCACGCCGCGCAGTGGGAGATCCTGCTCGCGATGGTCATCGAGGGCGTGGGCTTTGGTCTCGCGTTCTCCTCGATGTCAGCGCTGATCGTGGTGGCGGTCCCACCTGAACAGACGGGGGTCGCGAGCGGGATGAATGCCAACATCCGTACCATCGGAGGCTCCGTTGGAGCCGCAGTGATGAGCAGCATCGTCACCTCGGGCGTCCGTGCGGGTGGCGTGCCCAAGGAGTCGGGCTACACGCATGGTTTTGGGTTGCTCACGGTCGCCGCCATCGCCGCCATGATTGCCGCGTTCTTCGTGCCAGGGCGACTCCGTCCTCCAGCGAGCATTACGGACACTACGGCCCCGCACGCCGAACTTGGCATGGTCGCCGCGGGTACGCTCGCGGGCGACGAACCCGAATAACGAGTTAGCGTTCGTTCTCGGCTTCGTCGATCGTCAATTCGGCGGCCGGATCGGCCGCGAGGCGCTCATCGGAGATCACCCGACCACTGAGGGTCGACAGACCATACGTGCCCGCCATAATCCTCAAGTGCGCTCGACGCAACGCCTCGAGACGCAACGTGAGCGACTCGGCGACGGCATTGGTCTCCTCTTCACTCGTGAGGGGCACCGAAATGTCAGAGACGTCGCCCTGATCGAGTGACGCGGTTCGTTCGAGGACACCGTCGGACTTCTGGCGACGAAGAAGGTCCTTTAACTCATGTTGTTCCACGATGATCCGGCTGAGCGCTAATTTCTGATTCATAAACACCTCCATAGGGTGATTCTTGCGTCGCGCGGCGTTCGAGTTTCGAACCGCGTACGCTCACGCGACCAGCGCGGCGACCAGAGCGTCTACGTTGACCATCGCGCAACGAACAGACTCGTCTGAAGCGCCGTAGGGAAGATACAATGTCCCGTTGTGCACGAGAGAGCCGCACGAGTACACAACGTTCGGTACGTACCCATCTCGTTCATCGGCGTTCGGTAACAAGAGAGGCTGCTTCAGTTTTCCAAGAATCTTTGAAGGATCGTTGAGGTCGAGTAATAGAGCGCCAATGCCATAGGTTCGCATGGGTCCCACACCGTGGGTAATCACCAGCCATCCTTGCTCGAGTTCGATGGGTGAACCGCAGTTACCCAATTGGAGCATCTCCCAACTCTGCTCCGGCGACTCGAGTATCGACACGTCGTCCCAGTGTCGAAGATTCTTTGAGAATGCGAGCGAATTCCTCTCGCGGTCGTAACGCGAGAGCGCGACGTAGCGGTCATTGATCTTTCGAGGAAAGAAAGCGAGACCCTTGTTCTGGGCGGCGATGCCCGCCAACGGCGACGAATAAAACGTCAAGAAATCGTCCGTCTCGAGGATTTGCTGGCTCACCGCACGACCGTCGTAGGCCGTGTAGGACGCGATGTAGCGCGCGCAGTCGGGGTCGTGGAACTCCACGAATCGAGCATCCTCAACCCCTTGAGCCTCAGTGGGCGTCGAGGGCCACAGTGTGCGCTGGCACAAGGTCGTTGATTCGTCGAACGTCGCCGAATAGAAGGAATCGGTGAGGGCAAGTAACCTCGCGCTCATCTCGGCGAAGTTGAGGCGAATCACTCTTTCGCCGGCCACGGTCGCGATGGAGGCTTGGAGCTCTTCGCGGGAGAATCGTGCGTCAAGGGAGTCGAGCACCGCCGCCGCGGTATCACCGTCGAGGCCCACGTCGCGAAGGGCCGCATGAAAGACGTCGCGACTCAGTGGTGCCGGGGCGGTCTCGGCGAGCACCGGACAACGCTTGGGTTGGTGAACCATCATCTTTCCCTGGTCGTCGATCTCACAGGTTCGAAAACATATCGACGAGCGATGACCTTCCCCGATTGCGCGAAAGCTCATGACGAGGCGCACGCCTCCCTCGGGCATGTCGTGTTGATCGGGGTGCACCACCAGACTCGGATTGCACACCGCTGCGCCCTCGAGTGAGAACTCGTGCGTGAACGCGGCACCTAGGAGTTGGCGCCGATTCTTCGATAAGTCCTCAGTGACGAAACTACTGACCATCTCGGCGTGATTCTCGAACACACCACGCAGATTGTCGTGGCGACTCTCATAACACTCGTACAACGCCGTCATGACCGAATCCACTTCGTCTTCGGCGAGGGCCATCACCCGATTAGCCGTATCTCTGGTGCGCGATTCACTGCCACCTTCGAGTTCCTGGCCGGCGATGAAGAGTTTGGTCACGACCCGGCTCGCGTCAGCTTTAATGACGAAGTCACAGCGTTGGGCGAGACCGATCTCGTTCATGCCGTGAGCTGCAGTTGGGTCACGCTTTGCAGGGTCGAAATCATGGCCAAAGTGGACTCCGCTCCCTGATTGAGATTGAGACCGTGTTCGGTGAGTCCATCGTATCCCCCACCCGTCAGCACATCGAACATCATGACACCAGCGTCGTTCCTTCCAAGGAACCACTGCACGCAGTCGTCAACACCGCGCGACCATCGAACGTCACCAGTGAGATTGAATGCCCTCAAGCAGGCGTCGCACAGTGCGGCGACTTCAATGGGTGGTTGGTCGAACTGCTCGTGCACCGACTCAAAGCGTCGACCGCGCGAGGACATGACCGAAAGATGCCCACTCTTTGTTTCGAGAGCGAGCAACCAACCGAGTTGCGTGAGGCCGTCTTGGAACACTCGAGGATTGGCGAGCGTGGAGCCGAGTACGAGGAGCGCCTCGGGAAGCACCGCGTTGGCGTAACTCAATCGCTCCTCGGGCCACTCCCATTCATCCGACATTGTCGAACGATCCAACGTCACGAGCGCCTCGACCATCAGTTCGCGTGAACCCACGTTGGCGCGTTTCACCGAGAGCACCTCACCGGCACCCAAACAGGCGAAGGCCATGGATCGGGGCCAGGGAGAACGTACTTCGACCCCTCGTTCGTAGAGCAACTGTGCCTTCGCGACCAACGCTGCGTCATCGAGCCGGGCCACGGCACTTCCGAGTGCCCAGATCGCTCGCCCCCAGCAATCCTCGTTGCTCGCGGTGCCAGGAAATGCACCCGACGCGTCTCGACGATGAAAGAACATCCCGTTCGACGTTTGGGCAGCTTCCAGGAAGTCCAGAGCAATTCGCGCGAGTTCGACGACCTGAGGGTCGGGTTGTCGTTCTCGTGAAGCCGCCAACAACACCCCCGCCATGTCAGCGACGCAGTAACCATCTTCGACTCGGGGTGTGTCAAATTCAGCGTGGGCGAACACACCATATGGTCCGACCATCGAGAGCAAGTGCTCGAACTTAGGCACGGGAGGTTTCACGCAATCGCCGACTCTCGGAAAAGAAGCGAGTCGCTCAGATGGCTGTACTGAGCGGCAACCGCACGCCAGTCGAGCGCGGACGACAAACGCCGCGCTTCTCGCGCCATGTCGGCAGCGAACTCTGGATCTTCCAACACTCGTCGGATCGACGTGGCGATGGCGTGCGCGTCTCCTCTGGCGACGACCAAACCGGCACCTGATTGCAGGAGTTCGCAAGCGTGTGGAAATGCTGTTGCCACGACGGGTCGACCGGCAGCCACGGCGTCGACCAACACACCCGAGGTCGCCTGATCCTTTGAGTCATAGGGCAACACCACGACGTCGGCACTTTCAATCAACGAGGTGAGCGACACGACGTCGCGATACGAGTCGTCAAATTGCACGAGGTCAGCGACACCGTGGTCACTCACCCGCTGTCGAAGCATTTGACGATAGCGTTCGCCCTGCTGAGCGAACACTTTGGGGTGCGTGCGTCCGGCGACTACGTAGAGCGGCAGGGGCGTGACATCTTGCAACTCGGCCATCGCGTCGATGACCCATTCGATTCCCTTGCCGGGTCCAATGAGCCCCCACGTGAGAATGATGGGGCGTGTCTCCCCGAAATGTCGCAACGTGCGATTACCAACGACCGCGCCGTGAGCGATCACGTGCAAGGGCGTAGGACCAAGGGTATAGATGCTGTCCACGACTCGCGCGGCTGAATGGGTCATGGCGACTACGGCGTCAACCGACGAGATGACCTCGTTGAGGACGTCACGCTGGTGCGCTGAAGGTTGCGAAAGGACTGTGTGCAGAATGGCAATCGCCGGCACTCGCAGTCCATGCAGCACTTCCAAGAGATTGTCCCCGTCCTCGCCTCCGTAGAGGCCGAACTCGTGCTGGATGATGACGACATCGCAGCGATTGAGCGCCTTGGTCGCGGATTCGACGGTCCTTGGATCCGACGCGATCAACTCGCCGATGACGGGCACCTTTGCGGATCGCGTGAACTCCTCGTCATCGAGGACGCGAACGAGTGAGACCGTGTTGCCTTCGTGCTCAAGATTGGTGGCGAGCGCGACGGTAAACGTGGCTAAGCCACATGGTGTTGGAGGTGCGCTGCTCAAGAAACCATAGGAAATCCGACCCGGGCTCATGTGTCACTCGCCGGTCGTACTCGTCGCAATGCGGCGCCAAGCAAATGACGTCGAACGACGTATGGGTGCGTGAAGAAGGAACTCGGGTCCTCGCTCATTTCGAATTCGAGTTCGCTGAAAGCAGCGACACGAGCCGAGAGTTAATGCCGATGGCGGTGAGGGCCACAATGGATATTGCCATTTTCAATAGGAGTGACTTCGGCACGAAACCGAGTGACGTCGACACACGATTCACGTGCGAACATTGTTTGGTGTGACACGAATTTTCAGTGCGAAGTGACCGCATGAACAACCTCCAAGAAATGAAGGCGTCGAGCAAGAACGAGCGACAATCTTCTAGATCGTCCGACCCATACTTGGCGTCTTAAACCGGTGAGAAAGCTTCTAACCGCATGGTCATTCTACGCATTGTCAATTCTTTTGAAGCAGTCGTCGTTAACTCGACGCTCGTTTAATGCGCGTCGACTCGTCCGCCCGTATCATCGACGCCCGTACACGGGACTCCACCCAGTGATGTAGCGCCCCACGGCACGAGTGACGAGTTGCCTCGTGACCACGCGGAAAGAACGTTGTCGGACTGTCGCTCCTCGAGCAGCAAATGTGATCGAGCACCAAAAAGAACATCACCCGCGACCTCCGGCTCAGCGTGCACAAGTGCTCCGACGAGACGATTTCGCGCAATCAAAGCGTTGAGCGCATCGATACGTGATCGGGTTTGAAAATACTGTGCTTCATCTTCGTGAATTCCGACGTGCTCCATGGCTTTCCCGCAACGCTCCATAGACTCAACAGACGTCATCTTCATCGCGGCGACCTGTCCAACCATGGCACCTCGCCAGCGGCGGTGAAGCCCGAAAAATGACTCCAAGTTCGCGCTCGCAAGCGACACGCCAGGCACGTGCCCCACGTAGGCACCGTAGGAGGGGTCGAGACGCAGTGAGGTCAACATCTCGCCGAACAATGAGGTCGCCGAATGTGCCGACGATCCACCACCATGGTCACCAAATTGAATTTGTACCATTGCGGCCTTAGCGGCACCCTGCAAGCGCGCGACGCCAAAGGCTTGCGCATCAGAGTATTTCAACTTACTCACCGACAGATGGATGCAGTATTCCCTCAATTCATCAATCGTCCCTCGTCGACACAAAAAATCGCTAATCGACGTCGAGGGGTAGGCACTCACGACAGCATCGAGCTCTTGGACCAATGTCGGGTGGCGTGCAGGAGGGGTGGCGGTCAATTCACGGAGCTCTTCATAAAACGATCTTTCCAATTCCGCTCGAAAACTTAGGAAAGCCGGATCCCACTCCCATTCAGCGCTCGCAACGTCGCGATAATGCAGCTCGTAGCACAAGAAAAGCGCGAGTTGGAGATCATCATCGCCAATGGCGTTGCCAACGTTGACCGGGGGCATCAAGCGCGGCGATCCCGACTTCGAACGAAAGGTGGCGATGACGTACTCGCTGAGGGGTCCTCGAGGCCAGGGAAGGGAGGGCCAGTCAGCCAGTGCCGCCGAAGGCTTGGACTCCGTGTC
>Ga0302319_10025276_pt1 | contig 10523 bp, 13 predicted proteins | sample Bog_T0_2_FD_203319 | JGI IMG/M metagenome (GOLD analysis project Ga0302319, IMG submission 203319) | Peat permafrost microbial communities from Stordalen Mire near Abisko, Sweden - Bog_T0_2 | ecosystem: Environmental > Terrestrial > Soil > Wetlands > Peat | place: Sweden: Abisko, Stordalen Mire... | reverse complement strand
TCCCGCCGCAATCGGGACTAACGCAGCCACCGCGAAACCGACGAACAGCCCCGCGGCCTTTACAAACTCCAACGCCGTGAGTCGGCGTATAATCGAATTGAAGTCAAGTTGTCTCATAAGCAATTTGGCCTTTTCTTGATAGGTCCGGCGGCACGCCTCGCTTCCGCAAAAGTCAAAGCGCGTCGCCGGGTCTTTACATCAACTTCCTCCACACGAGACACTTCTTACGCTGCAGCCGACAAGCGGCGTCGCGCCTTCAGAATTAAGTAGCGAACTAAGCCATTCGTGAAACCACCCGCGCGTCATTTGCCTTTATTCAAAGAATTCGCGCATGCTGAACATCCCTCGTTGTTTTCACCAGAATGCTGCGCGAATCGATTGCCACATTCGCAAAGCGATTCAGTCCTCAAACCGGATGGAACAAACAGACGTCTCGTCTTCACTCCGTTTCCCTTTTGTTGGATAGATCTACAAGCCCACGCCGAATGGCGAGCGTTAGAAGTTCCACTGAAGTGCTGGCACCGAATTTCTTCATTGCTTCCATGCGGTGGCCTTTTCCTGTCCCTGCTGAGACGCTCATCTCTTTCGCGACAAGCGTCCAGCGGCTTAATTTTCTGTACAAAACGAGGGCCTCGGTTTCGCAAGCCGAATGAGTTCCACGTGAGCCGCACGCGGCCTGGCTTCATCGAAAGACGAAGCACGCCGGCTCTGCACGTTCAGCGGATCGTGGCCATCAGTCTGAACCTTTTGCTCGGCAAAATCCTTAAATGTGTAAGCCTTCTTCGCCTTTGTTCGGATGGCAAACGCGGCATCCGTCACCACCGGACAGATCAAACCCTCGATGCGATTGCCAGTCAGTGGAAATGTGGTTTCGAGAATCGGGTGAGTCGAGTTCAACTCGCACACTCGCTTTGTGACAAGGCCCGACAGCAACAGCGTTACGTCTAAAGTTGCAATCACGCCTTCCTGCTCGAAGCCTCGACCCAAGCGGTTCACCGACGTCGCGCCGTCTGGATTCACACACACGTCTAGAACATCCGCCTGCCCTAAGGGCGTTGGCACCGGCCCGTCGTAATGCGCAGGAATGTCAAGGGAACTCACTCTCATTTGTCTCCCCTTAGCCTTTTCGTGGCTTTTCTGCCAAACACTTGCCATGCGTCTCCTAAACGCCAGCCAATCTGCGATTAAATTTACTACGTCTCAGTCGTATATGTCAAATATAAATATACGAGGGATACGTACCACTCGATCCGCGCGCTCGCAGTTGATAGGATTTTGAAGTGAGAAAGAAATCTCTTCGTTTAATGGCAGGTACGACCTGAGTAAGAAAACCGTCAAGAAAGGTACAGCGGGGAAAGAGGACCTGTCGATTCCGCCGGTCTTTCCCGCAATCTTTTACAAAGTACTCGTCAAAGGCTCGAAGGTACGAGGAGTGAGCCGGGCAGAGTTTGCCTTGGAGGCCGCTCAGGAGTACCTCAAAGCCTTAAGAAGCCAGCACACAAATGATTCTGCTCTCGCCAAGGCCCTCGGCTCCGAGGACTTGGCGAATCGTTACAGGGAAGCAAACAGCGAGATATCGAAAAAATGGTGGGCCAAACTGAGCGAAGAAGAGAAGACGGAACGGGCCCGAAAAGCAATTGAAGCCCGTTGGGGAAAGAGAAGCAAGTAAAGGCGGACTCAGAGCTGAGGGTTTTAAGTGTTTTCCCTGTAGTGGACTGGCGCGGAGAGTCAGCGGCATTGGATCGGCTGAAGGGAAGGCAATAGTTAGGAGTGGCTCTGTCCTAGACACAGTTCAGCAAGCGGGTGTGAATACGCTGGGCTGCCGACTCCGGCACGCTGTAAATCGTATGGGCCTTCTTTCTGCCCAGCCGTATCTTTATCACACCCGGGTCGTCCTTGACTAGCTTCCGCACGGTCTCTCGCCCGAGCCCCCAGAGACGCGCCAAATCGCCGACCCGGTAATGCTTCTCGAAAGTTGTGTTGTCCAAAGCCCGCATGGATACCTAGTCTTGAAAGCCGCTGGACAGTTCGGGACATTTCCCTTTCGCCCGTCTTTTTGATTTCAATTGATCGTTCCAGTCCTTGAATCCCTTGGGTTCTTCTGTTCGGAAGGTCACGTCGGAGCGGCCAGAAGCCTCGACCGAACGCCGGATTAGTTCTGCGAGCGCCCGTCCAGCCTGATCCGCGTCCATGGCCGCCAGAATTTCCGATCCCGCGGGCATTCGCTCAATCTCCACTCGAAGCAAATTGAGCTGGATGGGTGTCGGCCTACCCGCGATCGACGCATATCGTGTTCGACCATCTTGAAATAGAACTGCATGAGACAGGGCGTCAATCGCCGACTCGCAAATCGCAAGACGACTGTCATCGCGAATCGTTTTGCTCAGCCACAATCCCTTCGTGCCTCCAGGCGCGAACGAGGTAAAGCAAACGTTTTTTATTTCATAACCGCAGAGTCCCTCAGTGTCATAGTGGGGAAACACGGCGTTGCCGTTGAGGTCTGTTCTCACCGTGTCAGCGAAACGCCAATATTGTAAAGCGAGGGCGGGGATGCATCGCTCTTGTTCCAGGTAGGTATTGGAATGCGCCACTCTCATCGAGTCATAGCGTTTCTGGATTCGTCGACGGTCCTTGGCAGTTTTTCGGAGTGGCGGAAGGCTTGCTTGGATCACGTACGGCGGGGAGGCGATCCAGGCGCGCAATTCTTTGCGGATTTCGCCCAAATTTAGGCTATTCTGTCGGAACTTTACAAAATCGATGATAGTGCCTTTGTCGGAGTCGTTCCGGACAGACCAATAGACATAATGGCTATCGTCTTCCCGCGAAATGATAATTTTGTCGCCGTTTACATGGCGCATAACGGCAGTTCCGTGCCAGCTGCACTTTCGATCTAACGCGTATCCCTGGCTGGCGGCATAGGCTCGAAGGTCAATCTCCGTTTTAAGTCTTTCCAATTCGGAAGCGATCGTATTCCGGTCCTGAGACCTAACGGTGATAACCAGCCCTCGTTTGTGTGTTTTGCTTGTCATCCGTTCCAGCAATTGCCACCCGCTCTCTTAAATGCCATGGTTTCCGAAGTTCAAATTTACTACGTGTCAGTCGTATTTGTCAAATATCTTTTATACGACCTAGTCGTATAAAAACGCTTGGCGGCTACGCGTGGGCGGTGATAGAACGGCAGCTCGATGGTCGATTCCATGTTGGCAATGCTCGCGGGAGTGGGGCATTCTCAACTTAAGGTCTCGGTGGCCGCTAGCCGACGAGAGCGGCCGCTGAAGGAACGATCGGGCATTTTGCTTTGAGAGATGGATTGGCGGGCGGAGCGTCAATCACTTGTTGAAAAGGGAGATGGGCAGGGCATCCCCAAGTGAGGCGGACAGAAGGCGATGAGAGCACTGGCGAACAGAGTGATCTGGCTGGCAGCGAAAGCTAACGATGCAGCCGACAATGTTTTAAGGTTTGTGTTTAGCCGGGTGGACAAGCCGCTGAACTGGGAGACTTCCAAATGTTCGCGGACCCGCATCTTCCCGCGCATAAACGCCTGGGAGATGCAACGGTTGCGAGAGCGGATTGAAGCGGGTCGGAAGCGAGTGGTGGCGCTGTACGGTCAGCAGTCGCTGGCATCCCCTGCGCCTAGTCCACATTGCTGCGTTGTGGAGCGTCTCCAAGCGGGCCGACTGCGGGCGCGCCAAAGATACTTCATAGGCGAGACGGGTTGTGAAATGGGAGGCGGCAGATGAACTTTAACCGGCGACTCGCAGCGCTGGAAGAGAAATTCGTCGGCCATCTGGTGACCCTGACTCTGAAGGATGGAACATTACACCGCACCACCGACGAGAAGCTTTGGGCCACTTACTCCGAGGTGCATCAAGTTTGGTCTCAATTCCTGCTATCGATGCCCGAGGGACAGCGCGCATTTGGAGTTGTACCGAAAGAAGTCATCAAAGCGGTCCCGTTGCTAAAGACCATCTTGGACACGGTGGACGATGATGCGCCCGCCGAGCCGGTAAATCTGATTCAAGTTTTCTGCAGTGGATCGGCTCTGGCAAAATCACCAACCGCTGACGTGGCGACGGTCAACTAAAGATTATGCGGGGACTCACCGGCAGGGTTCGGCGGCTTGAAGCGACATGGAATGTCAGCCAAGAGCCTCCGCGTGTGTTTCGGGTTGTTGTCAGCAACGTCGCCAAGCAACTCGATTGGAGCACGTCCATTTGTACGCGCAGGATTGGCGTGAATGGATCACTGCTGGCACTGCTCATGCTCGACGGGAACTGCCGCGACTTGGCTGACGCGGAACTTGATCAATTCGTCGAGCGTTTCCCTATCCAATTCGGAGGCGCATGAGAGCAAAACTGCTGAATCGCGTCCAAGCGCTCGAAAGTGTGAGCCCCACCTTGCTTGTGAAGCGCACCTTTCACATTACGCTCGTAAGCCCCGACGGAGAGAAGCAGAAGTGCCTTCTCACCGAAAAGGGTTTGGTGGAAGTCTCACAATCGAGCGAAGTGGATCGGGAGAGGCGGCGATGACGCAGCAACTAGTCAGCCGAGTGGCAAGGCTTGAGGCTAATAGCAATCTGGCCGACGGCCCGCGGGTCGCTTTTCGCGTTTCGGTCCACGATTGCAGTAAGCGCTATGCCGCGCCATTCAAAGCTGGAAATGCTTCGGCAGCCGCCTTATCGCCGTTAGCTAGATGAGTTGTGACTGCCAACAATAGGGGAAATTGAATGATGTAGCTCGCTCTAAATTGGGTATGCTTTCCTTAGCTTTTTTCGGCAAACAACCGCCGAGATCGCGGCATACGATACTAACAGCATTTTCTTAATGAGGATTACATGATCATTCGTTCTACTTCTATTTTCACTGCAGCAGCAGCGACCTTTTCTTTTCTCTCGACTTGCGCCCTTTCTGCGACGGTTTACCAAACAGGATTTGAAGCGCCGACGATCACTACCGGCTTGCTCAGTGGGCAAGATAATTGGAGTGGCTCCGGATCAGGGGCGACGACGGTAGTGGAGACCTCGGTGGTTCATAGCGGATCGCAAGCGGTGATCGTAACGCCACAAGGTGGCAACAATTTTGGAGTGCAGCATGCCGATGCTGCCAGTCTTTCGAGCAGTTCGATTCTCAGCGTAAGCGATTACGTAAATTTCTCGGCAACTGGCACGCCGACGTACTGGACCCCCGTCGGAACTTTCTATTCAGCTGGCGGAAACATTCTGCTTAATGTGGACACATCTGGGCAAATTATTCTTTCGATCAACGGAATCAACACGGCAACTGGCGTTCATGTCAGTACTGGCACCTGGAACCAATTGGGGATGGTTATCAATTACGCAACTGGCACAGTGACAGCGTACGATAACGGAATTGCGTCTGGCTCGGCAGCGTTCAACGATTCGACCGACCTCAATCTGACCACCTTCCAGTTCTACTCTCAGCCTAATGGAGCTGTCACTCCGCAAGTTGCATATTTCGACGATGTGTCAATCACGACGTCCACCGCGACCCCGGAGCCAGCAAGCGTGTTTAGTGCAGTTGCGGGTCTTGTCGCCTTGGGCTTGCTGAAACGCTATCGCCGTTAGCTTAGCTGAAGTCGCAGGACAATTTCCATGCAGCTTTTTTGCTGGATTTGTAGTCTTACGCGCACTCGCGAATGAGCTTTCAGGCAGTCGAGCCGATCCCAAAGGGCTTTAAAAGGAGCATATGCAGTCGGCTTGATACTTCGGCTGCCGAAGGCTCAACCACGGGTTAGCCGCCGATAATGGTACGTAACGGGCGACTGATGATTGTTCGCCGTTTTGAGTCGGCCAAAAATTTTCCGTGTGTGGGTATCGCGGACTACACGGACGCGCGGATAACTCTACGCTGCGCCGTTAGTGTCGATCTTATTGAGGATGGTCCTTGATCAGACGTATGCGAGTTGCACCGCCAAGTGGGCTTGGGAACGAAATGGGAGTCCAAAATGTTTAGGTGCTCCCAACTCTTCCTCTGATCACGTGGGGATGCACATAGCGCTCCGCCGGGCTCGTCATTCAGCCCGAAGGGCTTGCATCGTGTCGACTCGTGCGGCACGCGCGGCGGGCACTAATGATGCCAGGACTGCCGACGTAACGACGACCGCTGCCGATCCTAGCAACGGAATCAGACCGGGGAGCTGAAGTTCCGAAACGTAGTTGCCAGCCAATCTTGACAATCCCCAGCCCACCAAACCGCCTGCCGCAATGCCCACTGCAGCCGTTGCCGCCCCGTCGATCAGCACGTTAGTGAGAATCCGGAGCGGTTGGGCTCCCACGGCGAGCCGGATTGCGAACTCGCGTGTGCGCCAACTCACTGAAAAAGCCAGCACGCCCCCAATACCGATCACCGAAATCGCCAACGCGAGGAGAGCAAATCCTCCGAACACGATCGCATTCACACGGTTGTTCGCTAGAACCTCTGTGCGGACATCTTCTAGAGTGCTGGCGTGCTCGACAGGTTGAGTAGCGGCCGCGGCACGAATGGTTTTCGTTATGGATGGGATCAGGGCGATAGGATCTTTCCCCGAGCGCACGAGTAGGCACGCGCCGAACAATGGCCCCTGCGTGAACGGCTGATAGATTGTCAAATTGTGCTGGGGGAGGATGTTGGCGTCGTCCACGTCGGCCAAAACGCCGACGATCCGGCGGCTCTTCGGACTGATGCCCGCAACTTTAACCAAAGGATCGGTCCACATAATGTGGCGGTTTAGCGCGTCTTGCCCTGGAAACAACTGCTGCGCGACGCTCTTGCTGACGACGGTTACCAGTTCGGAGTCCTTGCTGTCGGCCTCTGTGAAGTCACGCCCTTCTAGAAGCGGAATCCCCAGAGTGGCGAAATAGCCGGGCGAAACAAACCGGAAGCGGGCACGCAGATCGACGCCGCTTTCCACTTTTCGACCCTCGACGGCGAATTGCAAAGTGAAGCTCAGATAACGCCTGTCAAGCCACGGGGCCCACATGGCGGTGGCGGCGCCCTGCACTCCCGGCAGCGCACTTACATTACGCTGGGCTTCCTGATAGAACTGGGCCACCTGCTGCTCCGTTCGGCCATCGGAGATCAAAGGGAGACTGGCAATTAGAACGTGCCCGGTTTCAAAGCCAGGCTGCGCTGTTTGCATGGAACGCAGGGTGGTGAGCAACACGCCCGCACTGGCAAGCAAAAGGAATGACGCGGCGACCTGGACGACGGTGAAAATGCGAATGCGGCGACGACTGGCGGCGGTAACCCGGCTACCGCCGCTGCTCAGCGCCGGTCCGCGCGAACTGTCATCGGAAGGCAGACGTGGAGCGAAGGCCAGAAACAGCGCCGCTGCCAACGCCAAAGCCAAGCCCATCCAAAGCAAGCCGAAATCGACGGTCAGATCCGCCGCCCTGACTGAGAATCGCAGCGCGTACCGCGCCAGTACGGTCACCATCGGGATGGCCACCAGTACGCCGGCCAAGCCTCCGCTGCCGCATAAAATCAAGCTTTCGGCCAACAGCGACCTGCGAATGACGGCTACGCTCGCTCCGAGCGCAGCGCGAACCGCCAGTTCCGATTCGCGACGGACAGTCCGAGCAAGGATCAGGTTTGCGACGTTCGAGCAGGCAATGATGAACAGCAGGCCGGAGGCGCCAAACAACAGCCACAGTACGGTGCTTGCTTCTGAGTTGATCTGGTCGCGCAAGAGGCGGGCGCCAATCTGGAAGTGATGCTGGGGCTTGTAAACTTCAGGATGGGCGGCAGTCATTGCTGCATAGATGGTGCGGAGCTCGGCACGCGCGGAGTTAAGGCTGACCCCCGGCGCCAAGCGGCCGAATACGTCGGTCATGCGATGCTCGCGCCCCTGCACCATGGTGGCGGAAAGATGGTGCGGGCTGGTGACGATGTTGGCGATCAACTCCGTTTCCGCCGGGTAGGGCACGGACGGCTCTAGAACTCCGACGACGGTTGCTGAACGGACTTCCATCATGCTACCCAACCGTATCGCCTTTCCCAGCACGTTCGGATCGGAATGCAACACTGTGGCCCAGAACTTGTATGTCAGGACCACTGCGCCGGCCGCGTTCTGCCCATCGTCACGCTCGTCCAGCAGGCGGCCTAAGATGGGATTCAGTCCCATAACGTCGAAATAAGCGCCGTCGACGACTCCGGCATGGATTTCGCGCCGCTCGCCGAATCCCTCGACAGAAAAGTCGGTGGTGGAAAACGTGCCGAGTTTGCCGATGGTCTTCAGGCGGGCGCTTAAGTCGCTGATCTCAGGAATGGAGAAGGTAGCGTTGCTGACTTGAAGGCCGGGCGCACTTTGCTGGATGTAAATCAGGCGATTTTCTTCGCGATTCATGAGCGGCCGCAGCAGCACGCCGCGCACAACGCTGAAAATAGCGGTGTTCATGCCGATACCTAACGCCAATGTGAGGGCGATGGTGACCCACAAAGAAGGATTCCGCGCTAGTGAGCGGAGTGCAACCCTTAGGTCGCCCCACAAACCGCCGGTATAACTGAGCGCGCGAGCGATGCTTGCCACATTTTCTGATCGGTTGATCATGGAGGTCCTTACCTTGTCTACTCTCGGCCGCTTAGCCGTCGACCCGGGCTAGTTTGACTAAAGCATACAGCAAACTGACGGCCGACACTAGCGCATTGGCAAACTAAGGGTAATTGAACGAAATGTTGGGTCCCTGCCGGTTTTGCGCCCGTGCCGGACGATCCAGTTGTAGCACGAGCCTTCCCTAAAGCGAACAATCAAGAATGCTCATAGAGGAATTGTCTTAAGAGAGCCTCGAAAGCTGTGAAATCGGCGACTGTCGTGTCTCAAAGCCAGTGCCCAAGAGTAAGCTGAAGTCAGGAGCTCACAGCTTCAAAGATTGAGAATGATTCTTCTAGGGTTGGCTGGAAAACGACGCGGACGAATAGATCCGCCCTTGTCGTCAAGGATAGAACTACACTTCGCCGTTACGGGGGATCTATCCGACCGGCTTCGGATAATAAAACGTTCGTATCGCTTTGATCTCTCCGTTTACAACCTGAATGCAATCGAACACATGATCAACGCCATTTATTGTCTCCATGTCGAAGACCGTCGCAACATAATCTCCCTCGACAATGTGTTGCCCCAACTGAATGCCCTTAATCATCGGAAGGATGCTCGAAAGGAAACCCTTAATCGTTTGCCGGCCAGCCAGCTTCGGCACCAGCGGCCCTTCGAACGTTACGTCCTTGGCAAGAGGTACTTTGGACAGGTCCTTCGTTGTAAAGCAGTCCAGATAGGCTTCAACTGCTGCAACTTTCTGCTCTCGTGACATCGCTTCTCCTCGTTTATAGTCTCAAAACACGCTGAACCCAAGAAGAAACGCATTGAGGAAACTAGATTGGCAATAGCTAAAACTTCTCTCCTTTTCGGCAAGGGTAAAACTACCCTTCGCCGTTGGGCGCGATCCATGAAGCGATGCGCGCCAAAGGTTTAGGACTGCTCGTTATTCATTGCGGAATCGATCCGTTAAGAATATGCGCGAACGGGACAAGACCCGCTTTCTGAAGCGTGGCGCGTGATGCGAGGTTGGCAGGATCGCAGCGGGCACACGGGATGCTTCCGAGCGCGTAAGCGGAGCGTTTAAGTTCCTGGACTAGATATGATCCAAAACCTCGGTTCCTAACGGGTTCGAGAGTTTCCATGTAGATGTCCCCGTACGGCACGTTGTAGTGAAATAGCAGACCGCCGGTGGCTACGGTCGAGCCGTCCAACACAAGCTGGTATTCTGCGCCACCCTGTCGCTGAGCGATAGCGTTCCAGATCTCTTGGGCAGACGTCAGTTGCTTGACAGTTGCGCCATTCGCTGGCAAGGCGGTCGTGATTGCGTCGCGAAAAACAATTTTCTCGCTCCAGATGTCGCGCGCGTATGTATGCAGCATCACCGCCAGCATGGCATCGCTCGATTGGATTTCCATAAACCGTGCGTTGCTGGCAGTGAGCAGGGCCTCGAAGAGCTTGAATCCATGTGCCCGGTGCTCGGGCAGCACGTAGAACTCAAAGATGGTTGGCTTGTCCTTCCATGGGCCTTCCCGAGCGATAGACCCGAAACCGGCCGTGACACCGTCGATGTCCAGCAGATAAGTCTCTGTCCAGCCATCACGCCGGTGAATCGAGTCGTGGACAATCTGGCCGTTCATCTCCTGGCGATAGCGAACGCGTAAAGGAAGGACGGCGTCTGCCGTCGATGTTATGGCCAAGGCAGGCATAGGGACCCAATCACAGTTCAGCATAGGAGCTTCCGGCGACGTTGTCATATTGCTCCTGCCTGGTCGGCAAGGGTTTACCTATTGCTGGTGGGAACAGCCAATTCCACGCTTAGACGGTGCTGTGCTCATAGAAACGGAATTGGATATCCTGAATCAAAATGCGGATCGATCCGAGAGAGACCATTGCGGGTCAGCCGGCTCTCTTAGTCCGGCAGACGCTTCGGCGGCTCCGTGACCAGTTGCAGTGGGGGGCGGAGGATCTTGAATCCACAACCTCGCTTAATG
>Ga0302319_10025274_pt1 | contig 10523 bp, 13 predicted proteins | sample Bog_T0_2_FD_203319 | JGI IMG/M metagenome (GOLD analysis project Ga0302319, IMG submission 203319) | Peat permafrost microbial communities from Stordalen Mire near Abisko, Sweden - Bog_T0_2 | ecosystem: Environmental > Terrestrial > Soil > Wetlands > Peat | place: Sweden: Abisko, Stordalen Mire... | reverse complement strand
CAGGGAAGAGTTCATCCGCGACCACGAAGAGTTGCTGCTGTTTGTGATCTCGTCCCTGCTTGAAGCCTCGTTGCGCACGCCTGGCGCGGTAGACAGCGACGCACTGGAGGCGCTGGACGCATTGATCAAGACGCAGCGCACGGCCGAGTCGGGCCTGATCTACGAATCCCACCCGGAAAATATGGTTGCGGCCGCGGTCGAGCGCAGCGTTTCCGAATCACTCGTCGAATACCAGCGTGTCCTCTCCGAACGCGAAAGGTTCTCGCAACTACGCGGCAAGGAAATTCTCGGCGTACTGGTTTTCCTGCGGCGCTTCGGCCAGCAGAGCCTCAACGGCCGGCCGCGCGGCCGCATGTTCCTGGGCCTCTTGCGCGAGATGACACCCGAGCAAAGAATCGACGAACGCGCGCCCAGCATCATTCTGTAGTAGAGGAGATCTTTCTGCAGGCTCGCCTTTTGCATTCGCTCGACCTTGCGCGCGACGTGCGCCATTTCGAGTTTGAGATTACCGATAGGAACGAATTTCGATTCACGCCCGGTCAGTTTGTTTCGATCAAGGAGAACGTGGCGGGAAGGGAAGTGACGCGCGCTTATTCGATTGCGTCGCCCCCGGATGGTAAGCGCTTCGCTTTGTGTTTGAACCGCGTGCCGGAAGGCTTGGTGTCGCCGCGTTTGTTCGCTTTGAAGCCGGGCGAGCATGTGGAGGTGCAGGAGCCGCTGGGATACTTCACGCTGCGGCATCCGGAACGGCCGGCGATTTTTGTGGCGACCGGTACAGGGATTGCGCCGTTCCGTTCGATTCTGCTGGCGGCGCTGCCCACAAGTGCGCCGATTACTTTGCTCTTCGGCGTGCGCTACGCGCACGGTGTGCTGTATCGCAAAGAATTCGAAATTTTGGCCGAGCAGTATAAGCATTTTCGGTTTGTTCCGACGGTGACGCGGCCGGATGAAACGTGGATGGGCGGGGTGGGACGAGTACAAGCGCATCTCGACGCGGCGCTGGCGGGACATGCTGAGACGCCTGATGTTTATATCTGCGGGATGAAAGAGATGGTGGATGATGTGCGGGCGCTGCTGAAGCAGAAAGGCTTTGACCGGAAGCAGATTATTTATGAGAAGTACGATTAGTCGGGCTGAATCGACGATAGGGCCCGGTTGGCGCAACTACTCCCTCCGATAGTGGCTTCGATCCGAGCCGTGCGCGAACGGCTCTCTACACCGCAATGCGCGTCACTTGCGTTTGCACATAAAACTCTTTCGTCTGGTCCAAATTTGCCAGCGTAATGCCGGGCAGTTTGGCCGACGCCGTTCCCGCTGCCACGCCCCAACGCAGCGCTTCGCTGAAGGCATCGCCGCGATCGAGCGACCACACGATAGCCGCCGACATGGCATCGCCCGCGCCAATCGGACAGACGGAATCAATCGGCGGCGGCATTACCTGCAAGACGCCTTCCGACGAGGTGGCCGCAATCAAGCCGCGCGATCCCAATGAGAGCACCACCGATTGCGCTCCCATCCCTTTGATCCGTTGCACTGCCTCAATCAACTGGGTGCGCGTGATCAAAGCTGTGTTCAAGAGGCGCTCCGCCTCCGATTGATTCGGCTTCACAATGGTCGGGTTACCTTCGAGGCCGTGCAGCAGGGGGTCGCCGTCGGTGTCCATCAGCGTCTCGACCTTGTGCTTATGCGAAAGCTTGATGAGCTTAGTATAAAAATGCGAATCGACATTGGGCGGCAAACTGCCGCACAGCATGAGCCAAGAAGCGCTGGGCAACCATTTTTCCACTGCCTTGACGATACGGTTCAACTCGGCTTGCAAGAGCACCGGTCCGCGCTCATTGAGCTTGATGGACAGGCCTTGCCGGTCGGAAATGGTGAGGTTGATGCGGATCCCGTGGCGGATTTTCACTACTTCTTTTTCGAAGCGATCGTCGGCTAATTTCTCTTCGAACTTGCGCCCCGTCTCGCGCCCCGCGGTGGTAACGGCAACCGCATTCGCGCCGAAACCCGTGAGCACGCGCGCCGCATTAATGCCTCGCCCGCCGGCCGCTTCAGTTGTCGATTCAATGTAGCCGCGGTCCTCGAATGCCAGCCGATCCACGGTCACGATCCGGTCCAGCGCTGGATTTACCGTCAAAGTGAGGATGGATTTACTCATCGATCCGGAATTCCAGCGTAGCAACGAGCCAGTCTTAGTTGTGACTTTATCTTCAGTGTGAAGGTCCGTTTCGCGGCTGCCAGCGTACAGCCAGAATTCCACCTAGCGCCGCGGAAATACCGCCGATCACCAGCGTCACAATTAACACCGCTATCACGAAAACGAGGAATTTCTGCGGATCGTCGAGGAACTGCGCCAACTCGGGCGCTTTGAGTGAGCTCCTCACCATTTCCCGTCCTTGCGAAGTGAACAGTTCGAACACGGTCCCGGCTGCCTCTAAAGGAAAAAGCCAAAGCCACGTCATGGCTCCCAGCGCAGCGCCGCCTGAGATTGTTAACCCGTCGGCGGTTTTGCTCAGATACACGCGCGCGGACACGAAACCGGCGGCGACCATGAGGGGCAGGGCTAGCGCCGGGGCGAAGCTGGCGATAATCGAGAGAGCGAACAGAGAGAATCCCGCCACCGCCAGCGTGATGCGCACGGCTCGGCCGTTTCCGAAGCTGATTTTCGAGGGCGGAAGAGGCGCTACCAGGATGGGCTCGGCGGCCGGCGCAGGCGTGGGCACCGCAAAGGCATTCAGGCGCGCAATGTCTTCTTCGTATTGCGGGCTACCGCACTTATGGCAAAAGCGGGCGTCTTCGGGAAGAATCGCTCCGCAACTACAACGCAATGGCACAACTTCAGTTTAGTCCTTCCGATTGCTAAACCTTCTTGATTGGTCCTGGATAGTCTGCCAGCACGGGGTCGGCCGTGACGAGCAGGAATCCTTCAATCATCGCCTGCGCAACTAGGATACGATCAAACGGGTCTTTGTGGATCAGCGGCAAACCGTCAACCGCGACCGCATGATTTCCGGAAATAGGCAATTCGTTATAGCCGTTATCGAGCAAACCGCGCCGAAGCAAGCAGGCATCCACCTGAAAGTCCGGCCGCCCTAGCCCGCGTTTGATCGCGATCTCCCACAAGCTGGCCGCGCTGAAATACAATTCGTTTTGCTCGTTTGCAATCAAGGTGCGCCCTGCCGCGGGCAAACGGCCCTCTGCCGCCGCCGCCCACAGCAGAACATGAGTATCCAGCAAGAGCTTCATTTATTGCCGGCAAACAACTTTTCAATCTCATCGCCGCCCATGCGGTCGAAGTCGTCCGGCACTTGGATCTGCCCTTCCATGAAACCCAGCCGACGCTTCTGGGCACCGGTAGGCGTATCCAGCGCCGTTACTTTAACCAATGGTTTTCCGGCCTTCGCAATAATGAAGGAATCGCCTTTCACGGCTTGCTCCACAAGCTTGGAGAGTTGCGTTTTGGCCTCGTGAATGTTGATGGTCAGGGTCGAACTAAGTTTCATAGGTTTAGTTTAACAGGTAGAGACGCCGTCGTCAAGCCCTGCCCTGAAACCACTGGAAACTGATAGAATTTCCCCATGCCCCGCATCCTGATCGGCTTGGCAGTCTTCGCCGCTCTGCTCATGTCCACCGAACCCTCCTCCTACAACGATTCCATCCTTGCCTGGCAAAAACATCGCGACGCGGGGCTGCGCTCGGCAAAAGGCTGGCTCACGCTGGTCGGCCTCTTCTGGCTCAAGCCCGGCGATAACACCATCGGCTCGGCCCCGAACAACGATTTCGTCCTGCCCAAGAATGCCCCTGCGCAAATCGGCCGCCTCCACTTTGCCGACGGCAAGGTTACGCTCGTCAATTCCGCCGGCCAGCAAAAAAATCTGTCCTTCGACGAAGATAAGCCCGACGTGGTCGAAGCCGGCTCTATCTCGTTCTTCGTTATCAAGCGCGGCGAGCGCTTCGGCGTCCGCGCTAAAGATAGCGCCAGCCCCGCGCTCAAGAACTTCACCGGCATGAGCTATTTCCCCGTCAACCCGGCCATGCGCTTCGCAGCCAAACTCATTCCCGATGTGAAGAAGATCCCCATTCTGAACGTACTCGGCCAAACGGAGATGGAAGAGAGCCCCGGCTTAGTGGAGTTCACGCACGACGGCCAAAGCTACACTCTGCGTCCGATTTATGAAGAAGGTGCCAGCGGCAAAACTCTCTATTTCCTCTTTAAAGATCTGACCAACAAAACACAGACCTATCCAGCGGGCCGCATGCTCAATGTGCCGCTGCCGGTGAACGGCAAGGTGGACCTCGATTTCAATCGCGCCTATAACCCTCCCTGCACATTCACTCCCTACGCCACTTGCCCGCTGCCACCTAAAGAAAATCATTTGCCCTTTGCGGTCACCGCCGGCGAACTGCGCTACAAAGACGGCCATCCCTACGAAACCAGCTCAAACTAATTTACTCAGCCTCACGGCGGGGCCAGCCGACGCGGGCAAGCGCCTCGACTCCTTCCTGCATGAGCGCTTGCCCGAATACAGCCGCTCGCGTATTCAATCCTGGATTAAAGAGGATCGCGCGCAAGTGAATGCCGCCCCGGCTCGCGCCTCTCTTACTCTGCGACTTGACGACACCATCACGCTGTCTCCCGCAAATCTTCCGCCCCTGCGCGCCGAGCCCGAATCTCTGCCCCTGAAAATTCTTTATCAGGACGACGATGTTGTGGTGGTGGATAAACCCGCCGGCATGGTCGTCCACTCCGGCGCAGGCCACTCCCAGGGCACTCTTGTCAACGCCCTGCTGCATCACTTTGGAACTCTCTCCAACCTCAATGGGGACGATCTCCGCCCCGGCATAGTGCATCGCCTCGACCGCGAGACCAGCGGCGTCATTGTCATCGCCCGCACCGACCTTGCACACCAATCTCTAGCCGCTCAATTCCACTCCCGCACGGTCGAAAAGATCTATCTCGCGCTTGCCCACGGCATCTTGCAGCCGCCGCAAGGCCGCATCACCGCACCCATTGCCCGCGATCCAGTCCGCCGCATCCGCATGACAACCAAGCTAGCCAGTGGCCGTTCGGCTCTCACCGAATACCGCACGCTCGAAACGTTCGCTCAACATTCCTTTCTCGAAGTTCGGATCGGCACAGGACGAACGCACCAGATCCGCGTGCATCTAGCCAGCCTGCGCCATCCGCTTTACGGCGATACCGTTTATGGCGCGCCCGCCGCGACTTTGAACCGCTTCTTTTTGCACGCGCGCCGCCTATCGTTTGATTCCCCCGGCAGCGGCCGCCGCATCTCGATCGAAAGCCCGCTTGCCCCGGAGCTCGCCACTGTGCTCGAAACTCTGCGTAACGATCCCGTTAATATAGAAGTATCGAAATGAAGCCCACTGCCCGTTCCATGTTGATGAAGGGGTTGACGCTGGCGTCCGTTTGCCTGCTTGCCTTAGGCGCCATGCGCGCCGCTCAGCAGGATGCCGCCAAACCCGCTGCCGACGACAATATCATTCGCAGCGAAGTCACGCGCGTCAATATGCTCTTCAGCGTCACCGACAAGCGCGGCCATTTCGTCACCGATCTCAACCGTGGCGATTTCGTCATCCTCGAAAACAAAAAGCCGCAAGCCATTCGCGAGTTCACGGCGGAAAGCGACCTGCCGCTGCGTCTGGGAATTTTGATCGACACCAGCAACAGCATTCGCGACCGCTTCCATTTCCAGCAGGAAGCCGCCGAGAATTTCATCAACGGTGTGATGCGCGAGCAGGATAAGGCGGTCATCGTCAGCTTCGATACCGCCGCTGAACTGGCTGCCGACCTAACCGGAAACACCCAGATCCTGGAAAAGGCAGTGCGCAATCTGCGCCCGGGCGGCGGCACGGCGCTCTATGATGCGATCTACTTCGCCTGCAAGGAAAAGCTCATGCTGGATCAGCCCATGTACAAGTTCCGCCGCGCCATGGTGGTGTTGAGCGATGGCGACGACAACGAGAGCACGCATAGCCGCGATCAGGCTCTCGAAATGGCTCAGCGCGCCGATACCGTCATCTACACCATCTCGACTAACATTAGCCATCTCGAGACCGAAGGCGACAAGGTGATGCGCTATTTCGCCGAGCAAACGGGTGGCACTTCCTTCTTCCCGTTCCAGGCCAGCGATCTTAATCAATCGTTTGAAAACATCGCCAACGAGCTGCGTCACCAATACAACCTGTTCTACGCGCCCGAACCGCTGAATAACGATGGCCAGTATCACCATGTTCTGATCAAAGTCAAAAATCGCAAAGACTTAATCGTGCGCGCCCGCAAAGGTTATTACGCGCGCAAGGCAACTTGATCGCAGCGCAGAAGCGTTGGCGCGCCTTTTTCCGAAACTCATCTTTGCTAGCATAGGATCGAAATCGTAGATGTCCAGTCAACGTGAGCCAGCGCCCGCCATTGCCGTTCAAGGGAATCTTTCCCGCGTGGCTGTCGGCCAATTCGCCGAGCGTTTTCGCGCCGAAGTAATACCTCTTAGTAACACTTTCGGATACTTTTGCGCTTCCTTGCCCATGAGTGAGGAAGTTTTGAAAGAATATCTGGAAGAGCCGGTGGCTGCGCTGCCTACTCAGTTGGCGGGCATTCTGCCGCGCATCTCGATTCTGCTGGTCCCCTACCTCGAACGCTCACCCGAGCGCGCGTCTCCAAAAGTGAAGGGCGCGAGCGCCCGTCCGGCTGAAAAGGTCGGTGAGTTCGTCGTCGAAGAGCGTCCGGCTGAAGGCACGCAATCATGGGCCTCGGAAGTGCGTTTTGCAGACGAGACCGTTCTGGTGTTCGCTCTAAAAGAGCAGGATGTTGCTGAATATCATTACCGCCTCTATCGCCGCCTGGCTACCATCGTTGCCGGCAATCTGGCCGCCGATGCATGGGACGGCTACAAGCAAGCTATTCGCGAAGAACTGAACAACGCCGTGCACGGCGAAGTGGATGAGGAAAGCTGGCAGGCCAAGCAGGCTTTGTTGCGGCGGCAAAGCGGCGTCAAACGCGACACGCGGCTCTTTGAGGAATATGCGCGCCAATCTTTCATCGATACGCTGACGCTTTATTTGCATGGCATCTGCTGCGATATCGATGTCGAAACTGGACCGCGGCAATTGCCCAGCCGGCACTTGCGCAAGCGGTTGAATTTCTTCAAAGCGCTGTATCCGCCACCGGACGGCTATGCGGTGTTCCCGGAAGACGACGAGCAGAAAAACGCGCTGCGTTGACGATTGCACGACTCGGCTGTTGACGATCCGGCCTGGTTAGAAACCAGTGGCGGTCCGAAAGGCAGTCATTCTCGATTCTCGAAGGCACCCTCGGGAAAACCGCAACCACCCCTCTAATTCTAGGGTGACAGGCCTTCGACTCCGATGTCTAACTCTAAGAAACTAAGCAAGAAATAGGCATCCAAATACTCGATTTTTTGCTCGCCCTCGCACCGAAACTCGATCATAATCGCTAAGGGCTTCAACCGATCTAGCCCTGTTATCGCTCCAATACCGGAGGAGGCTTATGATCCCGCAAGAAAATAGCGCGGCCGTGAATCGCGGCTTGCACGAGGCTTTCGGTGTCACCGAAGCTGAAGACATTCGCGACCTGACTGAGCGGCCCGGCTCGAACAGGGCATTTCGCATCATCGTACGAGGATCTGCTTATCTGCTGCGAATCAACACGCGCGGCGGCGATATGGCACGTCACTTCACCTGCATGCAAGCCGCAGCCAACGCACACTTGGCGCCGCGTGTCCTGTATGCGAACGCCGAGGACCGCATCTCCATCACCGATTTTGTGGAGGCAGTACCGCTGCCGGCGGCTGACGCACTGCTGGGGATTCCTGCCGCGTTGCGGATGCTACACACCCTGCCGCCGTTTCCCAACTCTCCCTTCAACACCACCTGCACATTTCTCCTCGACCAAGGTCCCGCGCTGGACGGCTTCCTCGAGAATTTTCGCACCTCGATCATTCTGCCTGAAAAAGGATACCCAGGACCTCTTGGCTTGCCGCCGGCAAGTGGCCGCGGTCTACTCGAGTCTTGATGCCGATCCGACGCCCGCTCATAACGACCTGTTCAAGCCGGACAACATGCTCTTCGACGGCACGCGTCTCTGGCTGGTGGACTGGGAAGCTGCGTTCCAGAACGATCGGTATGCCGACCTTGCCGCGGCCGCCAACATGATCGTGACCGACGAATCGCAGGAGACACTTTATCTTCAGGAGTATTTCGGTAACCCGCCGGATAGTTACCAGAAGGCCCGATTCTATTTGATGAGACAACTCGCGCACATGTTCTACGCCATGGGTTTCCTGACTGCATCGTCCGGTGCGCCGGTAGATCAGAGTGCGCCTGTGCCTTCCTATAGTGAATTTCAGTAGCGCTTCTGGGCACGCGAGGTCAGTCTGTCGGACACCCAAGCCAAGACCATGTACGGCAGGGTTCATTGGGAGCAACTCTCGCAAAACATGCGGCAGATCTGTTTCCACCAAGCCCTGAGAATCGTCTCGGGCGAAACGCAATCCAGAACGGCGCTCGTCTAGATTGGCAGTTACGCCGCGATTCGGGAGCAGCTGGTTTGCTAAGGTCATCATCATGCCGGAGCGGCTGATGATCCTCGTGAATTATGAGCGTGCGGGCGAAGTGCCAACCGGAAGGACGACATGACAAGTCGACGTGAACTGATCAGCCAGGGCATTGGGCTGATGGTGGCTCAGTCTCTTTCGGGGCAGTCCAAGTTCGCTGCATCTCCGATAGATCCGATGCAGCTCGTTAACCCTCAATTCCGCGCCGTCTTGCAGTCGATAGTGGGGCCGGATTCAACCCCGACTGAATTGACGGCCGCGATGCTGCCACAGATGCGCGAGGGATCGAAGGGGCTTGCTCGGCCGCTCCTGCCCGCTCCAGCGGTTGTCAAACGAATAATTCCTGGACCAAAAGGCGCGCCCAACGTCCCGCTCTATATAACGGGGGCCAAAGCGGGCGCGTCCAAGCCCGCGCTGTTGCATATGCACGGTGGCGGCTATATCGCAGGGTCTGCCGCCGATAGCCGGCGCGACATTCAGGAGTTAGCGGCCAATCACGATTGCGTCGCCATCAGCGTGGATTACCGCCTCGCGCCCGAAACCCCTTTCCCGGGTTCGCTGGAGGACAACTACGCGGCACTGTTTTGGATGTATACCAATGCGGCGGAGCTAGGCATCGACCGCGGCCGCATCGCGATCAAAGGCGAGAGCGCCGGCGGAGGACATGCCGCGGCTTTAGCCATCGCCGCGCGCGATAGAGGTGAAGTTCCTCTCTGCCTCCAGGTCTTGATTTATCCCATGTTGGATGACCGCACCGGTTCCACAATTCCTGTGCCGCCGTATATTGGACATTACATTTGAACAGCTGCCGCCAATCGATTCGGCTGGACGTCGCTTTTGGGCAAACCGGCTGGATCTACCCGGCCGCCGGCTGGCTCTGTGCCCGCACGGGTCGAGAATCTTGCCGCGCTGCCTCCGGCATGGATTGGTGTGGGATCCGTCGATCTATTCGCGAACGAGGATTTGGAGTATGGGCGTCGGCTTCTGCTGGCGGGTGTTTCCATCGAGTTACACCTGGTCCCCGGCGGATATCATGGGTTCGACCTTTTTGCGCCGCAGGCCCCGCTAACCGTTGCCTTTACGGAAGGATGGAATGCGGCTCTTAGCCGCGCTTTTGCTGCGCGGATATGACGCTCGTTTCTCCCCAACCCTTGCTGCGACTAGACTGCCGTACACAGTTTGATTAGCTTGTGCGCCGACTCCTGCGGCATCTCGCCCCAGGTTCGTCCGTCAAGAAGCCTGCCGGTACGTGATTTGATAACTCCGCCCCACTGTTTGAAGAAAAAGGCAACTCCTTTGCTGACGCAGCGATCCCGAAGCTCGCGAATCCAGTCTGGATTTACCGGTCGTGCACCGGGGCCCGATTCGCCACCTACGATGGCCCAGTCGATTCCGTGGAGCTTCAGGTGAGGAAGCGGGCCAAGAAGCGGCTCGATGCTTAAGAACTTAACGTGTGCACCTGTTTTCCGGAGGTCCTCAGCCCGGAATACATAGTCTTCGTTCTCAATACTGACGCCCATCCAGATCTGCGGTTGCCATTTCAGAGCCGTGTTGATCTCTCGAAGGCGCTCCGAACGTTTCGTCAGAACTTGATATTGGTGCCACGAAGCGCTGTTCATCACATCAAAAACTTGTTCGATGTACGCGAGGGGCACATCCTGATGGATAAGATCGCTCATGCTGTTGACGAAGATGCGCCTCGGTTGCCTCCCATGCAAGGGAATTTCGAGCATCTGAGGCTGGAGGGTAAACCTAGCCAAGATATTTGAAATTTTGAAACCACCGGTCGTCTGTCCGATGATCTTGTTAGCGAAACGAGAGAAAGGAGACGACCGATGGAGACGTTCACAAAGCTGTTTGGCAGCTTGCTGATTTTTGTATACCACTGTTTCGACCGCATCGTCATCAACGGATATTTGAGCGGCCTATCGA
>Ga0302319_10025272_pt1 | contig 10523 bp, 9 predicted proteins | sample Bog_T0_2_FD_203319 | JGI IMG/M metagenome (GOLD analysis project Ga0302319, IMG submission 203319) | Peat permafrost microbial communities from Stordalen Mire near Abisko, Sweden - Bog_T0_2 | ecosystem: Environmental > Terrestrial > Soil > Wetlands > Peat | place: Sweden: Abisko, Stordalen Mire... | reverse complement strand
ATCTTTATTTTGAGGACAAGCATTACATGGCTTTACTCACGCAGTTTTACTCACGCAGCTTTACTAAGTAAACCCTTGTGAAGTCTGCGCCAAAGCGGTAACTGTGCGTGCCTGCGACGCGTTCCTGTTAGCAGAAGGCACTGCGAAACGGAATAGAAAATCTCGCGGGCCAAATTTCAAAGGACAGGATAGGAAAACAAAATGAACGCACTCAAGAGCATGAGAACGAAGGCTGTTATCGCGATGGCTGCAACCGGACTGGTTGCGGGTGCGGCGTTTGCCGCCAGCGGGTCCACCGTAACAGTGAAGCTGCCGGAATCTGTCAGCGTCGGAAAGGCAACCCTGGCCAGCGGCCAGTACACGGTCAGCGAATCGTTTATCGCGGGCGGACTCAGCATGTTCGTGTTCCGTTCCGAAAACGGCGATGCCACCACGGCGGTCGGTCGCAGGATTGCGGAACCGTCGGCCGATCAGAAGACCGAAGTGGTCCTGTCCAACGAAGGTGGATCGCTCCACATCGACAAGATGTTCATCGAGGGCGATGGAGCCGGCTACCAGTTCGACGAAGCTAAGAATAAGTAGCCAACGGCTGTCTGCAAAATGCCCCACTGGCCGTATGCGGCCAAGTGGGGCATTTGCGTTTACCGGTTCTCAGCTCTTGCGACGAGCCTTCAGCCCTTCCCAAATCACGGGGGAAAGCGACAGCAGTATAATCCCCAGCACAACTTTTTCGAAGTTCTTGCGAACCAGTTCGATTTGTCCCAGCTGGCATCCGAGAGTGGTAATAGCTGCGATCCAAATGCCGCCGCCCAGCAGGCTGAAAACGAGGAACCGCGGATAGGGCATCCTCGCAACTCCGGCAATAAACGGCGTGCAGCTCCGGACGATCGGAATAAACCGGGCGTACATGATCGCCTTCGCGCCATGCTTCTCGTAAAACGCCTCAGTCCGCCGGATCTGATCGGGATGAAAGAAACGCGACTTGGGTCGGCTGAAAATTCGGGGACCCGTCTGGAGGCCGAGATAGTAGCCGAGATTGTCGCCCAGGATTGCCGCCACCATCAGCAGGCCGCACACCATATAGACGTTGATGCCGGTCGCGCCGCTGGCTACTCCAACGCTGAACAGCAGGGAGTCTCCCGGCAGAAAAAAACCTGCCAGCAGGCCCGTCTCCGCGAAGATGATGCCAAACAGACCAGCCAGCCCCAGAGGGCTCGAAAGCAGCGTCCTGACCAGTTCCAGCAGACGCTCGGCGTTGTAGAGAGACCGCAGGAAGTCGAAGATAGCGTTCATTCAGTGAAAAGCGCCGTTAGGTCCGCGAACGGTAGCTGCCTACGATGCGATCGATTACGTCCTGGTTGATCTTCAGCTTACCGCTGGCCGTGAGACTTTGCCGAAGGCCCTGCTGGAAGAAAGTAGCGCGCTCACGAGTCTTCTGCTGGCGCAGATCGTCCTGAATCTTCTGCCGTTGAGCAACAAGGCCGCCCGGATCCGCCGGGGTATCGGAAAGGATCTTGGCAACCAGCCTGCCTCCCGATGCCGATGTGGGTCCGATGATCGAACCGACCGGTCTCGTGAAGATTTCGGGAACGCTGCTGGCCGTGCCGACGGATTCGATAGCGTCTGAGCGGGAGACATCGGCTGAGGTCTTGACGGCGATGCCCATTGACTTCGCTGCCTTCTCAAGATCGCCACCCATAGCCTGGGTTTTTGTCACCAGTTCAGCGGCCTTCGAGGCGATTATTTTTTGCAGTTTGGTCTCGGTAGCCTTGTTGCGAACTTCCGTCTTTACTTCCTCAAGCGTGCCCTGATGGGCAGGAATCAGATCGGTGACTACGGCGATCAACGCCCTTCCGTCTCCGACCACGACGGGTCCCAGGGTAACCTCACCTTTCTTCAGGGCGGCAACCGCGGTGCCCAGTTCCTTCGAGATGCCCACTCCGGGAATCGGATCGCTGGAATTATCCAGGTGGATCAGCGTACCGCCCACGGCCTCCGCAGTTTTTTCGGGGTGGGTTGGATCCTGCCGAAGGCCGGCAACGGTCTTGTCCGCCAAGTCCTGCATGAGTTTGCCGGAGGCGCGCTTCTGATACTCGGTCGTGAGCTGAGCCTTAACTTCATCAAATGGCTGCAGGTGAGCCTGTTCGTGAGCTTCCACCTGAATGATGTGATACCCGTACGTGGTCTTCACGAGGCCACTGGTCTCACCCACTTTGAGCGAGAAAGCTGCCTTTTCGAACTCGGGTACGGTCTGGCCCTTCACGATAAAGCCCAACTCGCCGCCGTTGGCGCCGGAACCGGGATCTTCTGATTTCTCTTTGGCCAGCTTGGCAAAGTCGGCCCCGCCCTGAATCTGCTTGAGCAGCGCTTCCGCTTTGGCCTTGACGGTGGCATCATTGCTCGCATCGGACTTCAACAGGATATGGCGGGCCTGAACGCGTTCCGGGGTCTGAAATTCCGCCTGCCGATTGTTGTATTCCGAGTGAAGCGCGGCATCCGTGACCTGAATGCCGGCGCCGACTTTGGCCGGATCGAGGGCAATGATTGCAAGGCTACGCTTGTCGGGCACCTGAAAACTCTGTTTGTTGGCATCGTAGGCGGACTGAATCTCGGCTTCGGTGGGCTCGCCTTCCTTCTGGAAGTCGGCGTTTGAAAGAACGGCGTAAAGGATCTTTACCTTATCGTTACGCTGGCGGTATTCCTTTTCCACTTCCTGGTTCGACACCACTACGCCGGCAGCGATCACCGCCTCGAGGCGGTTCGTCAAAAGTTCGCGGGCTGTATCGGCCTTGAGCACAGCCAAGGTTGTTCCCTGCTGCTGGAGAACGGCGGAGAGGGTGGTGGGATCCACCTTTCCGTCCTTCACGTATTGAGCGGGAATAGAATCGATGATGGCATTCTCGGCGTCGTCCGAGCTCACTTTCATACCCATGTCCTCAGCCTTCCACGCCATGGAGCGTTGGTCGATCATTTGCTGGATCACCTGGGGCACGTAAACGGAGAGCAACTCAGGAGGCAACTGGCGATTCTGCGACATCCGCCCGATTGCCTGGGTAACTTCCTGGCTGGTAATTTTGTCTTTGCCAACCTGGGCGACGACCGTGTCGTCGGACGCAACGCCGTTGGTGCCCGCATTCGGGATCAGGTAGGTGACCATCGACAGGGCTACCAACCCGAGGAGGAACACGAGCAAGTAACGTACGGCCTTATCGCGGCTGTGAAATAAATTCAACATTTAGGGGAAATCTCCTGCTACAAATGCGGTTCTGAACCAAACTTCCTATTGTAGCAGCGGCCCTGGCCGGGAAAACGCTGCGCGTAGCGTTGGGGCGTCGCGGGCGGCAGGTTCGAGGGCTGATGAGCCTCACAACGCGTTTGCAACGCCGGATGGAAAAGAGAATGTGACTTCCGGGTTTGGGGATGGGTTTCCTGTTTACCGGTGGCGTCCGGGTGTATTGGGACGTCCGCCGCCAGGCGTTACGCGGGGCCTCCCGACTCTCTCCAGGCACGCGTCACGCCCAGCATACTTTTCGTAATTCCAGGTTGGTGAGTCCGCCGGCTTCGTGTTTCTTCCGCAAACGTTCTTTCGCGTTATCGAGCGATTCAGGTAGCAGCAACATTGCGATGCTCCAATTTGTATTCGTTGAAGGTGGGGCGCGGTTTCCGTGACGCGCACCCGCGCCCCGGAGGTGGTTCCAGGGAGCTGGCCCGAAATTCAGGGACAGGCGAAGGCCTGCTAAGCTAACCACCGGTTAGCGTTAAAGCCGGTGCCACCGTCCCGCATTCCCAGTTGTCAGCTATATCGTAAACGGCGTCGATCGCCTGCCCGGCCAATCCCCCCACGAACGCTGGCGACATCGTTGCGATCCGCCACCGCATTCCGCATCTTCTTCCCGAACGGATGCCCGCCCGGGCCCGGGCTTTGGTGGACAAACTTCGCAGTTGTGAGGGCTGTTGGCAGAACACGGCTACCGCCGCGTGTCTAGCCGCCCTCAACACGGACGAATTCCCACTCCGCGCGCTTAAACTCCGGGCACTGACTGAATGCCTATTCCACACGCTGCAGATGACATTCCGTATGCACCGCGCGGACGGCCTTTTCCAGTCCGTCGCGCCGCACCGCAATCGAGATCGTAAGTTCGCTCGAACCCTGCGCGATGGCGATCACGTTGATCTTTTCGCGCGAGATGGCGGTGAAGATCCGGCCCGCCAGGCCCTGAACTCCACGCATTCCTTCGCCCACCACCGCCAACAATCCGACGTTGCGATCCACCGCCACGTCGTTTATGTAGCCGTGCGCGAACTCCAGAGACAGGGCGACCTTGATGGCATCCACCGCCTTCTCAATCTCATCATTACGCACCAGGAAACAAAAGCTCTGGCGGTAACTGGAGCTGGACAGGGCCAAAATCTCGACGTTGACGCGATCAAGCGCATCGAGCGCGCGTGCCATCAGATGCACGCCACTCACTGCGGCGCTTGCCGGTTCCAGGGACACGAGTGCCACGTTCGCCATGGAAGTGACCGCCTTGGCGCCGGAGTTCCCGGCTGTCAGCTTCGGCACGATTCGGGTACCGGGCTTTTCGGGCGAGAAACTGTTCTTACTCCAGACGGGAATACCGTGCTCCACCAGCGGGGCGATTGTTCGGGGGTGCAGCACTTTGGCGCCGGCCCAGGCTAATTCGGCCGCTTCGCTGTAAGTGATCTCGTCGAGAATCCGGGCGTCGGGAACCAGCCGCGGATCGGCTGTCATGATCCCGTCGACATCGGTCCAGATCCAGAGTTCGGTGGCTCCCAGCGCGGCGGCCAGAATGCTGGCCGAAAAATCGGAGCCGCCGCGACCCAGCGTCGTCGGCCTGCCATCGACGGTGGCACCATTGAAACCAGTCACGATGGGAATGCCCCCCGCCTTCAGGATGGGCAGCAGACGCGCCTGAGTCTTTTCACGAGTCGCGTCCATAAGGGGAGACGCGTTGTTGAAAACGGCGTCGGTGACGATAGCCTGCGCGGCGTTGACTGCCTCGGCAGCCAATCCACGCGATCGGAGGTGTTCGCTCACCAGCAGGGCAGACAGGCGTTCGCCCACGGCGATGGCTTCGTCGACGGCTCGCACGGGGCGGTAACCCAGCATCTGCATGCCGTTGACAATGCGCCGGAATTCCCCGACCAGGTCGGCGATCTCCGTGTTTACCCGATCCAGTTCCGCGGCAGGGATCAAGTCCCTGGCTGCTTCCAGATGGCGCGCGGTGAGTTGCTCCAGATTGCGCTCGATGCCTGCCAGATCGTCGGCCTCGGCCATTCGGGTGGTATCCAGAAGCAGATCCGTAACCTTGGACATGGCGGAGACCACCGCGGTAACGGGCCTTTTCGCCGCGTGCAACGCGATCAGATCGGCGGCGGCCTTCATGCGCGCGGCCGAACCCACGCTGGTACCGCCAAATTTCATGACTAGCAGGTTTTCCAAACTCAGTTCCCTTTTCCTGGCTGGGGGTTTAGGCCGTGTCGGCCGTGGCTCCCGCCGCCTTTCCATTCGATATTCTTGCGCGCACGACTTTCAGGATCGCGTCCGTGACCTGCTCCACCGTCATTCCGGTGGAATCGAGATAAACGGCATCGGGCGCCTGCACCAGCGGAGACTCGGCCCGATTCCGATCACGTCGATCGCGCTCGGCCAATTGGGCCGCCAGCGCCTGGGTCTCGCCGCCCGGTGTTTCACCGGCCCTGCGGAGGACCCGTGCGGCCGGATCGGCATCCAGAAATATTTTGACACGCGCGTCCGGAAAGACTATTGAGCCAATGTCGCGGCCTTCCATGACGACGTTTGCGTGCTCGGCGATTTGCCGTTGCTTTACGACCAACGCCGCCCGTACGCCTCCGATTGCCGCCACCTGAGAGGCCAGACCGGAGATCTCCGGAGTTCGTATGGAATCGGTCACGTCCCGGCCATTCAGCCAGACGCGGTTGGGGGGGAGCAACGCGATCTCAGCCGACTGCGCAAGTTGTTCCAGTTTCGCGGGTTCCGATGCGGTGGTCTCGGTCTGGCGGGCCCACAAAGCAACGGCCCGATACATGGCCCCGGTGTCGATATAGGTGTAATCGAGTTTGTCCGCGAGCAGGCGCGCTATGGTACTTTTCCCCGCCCCGGCGGGTCCATCGATGGCGATTACGTGGCCCATGGTTTCGATTATCCCGCGCAGTACGGCGTGGTCGACGCTTCAGAAAGGCCTTTTCCGCCCCGTCGGCCGGATGGCTGATTTTTACGGAGTCGGTTCGCAGTGATGCTCCGAACGCCTGATCCGGGGGAACTCGACAGGAACCCGCGGGCGTGACAAAAAGAGGGTCGCATGATTGCCAAAGCGTCAGGCAAGAGCCTGGCGAACTTAACTACCGACGTGGCCGGATCGACCAGGAGTGCGACCAGGAGTTGGAGACCAGCGCAGCGAGAGGAGGTTCCCGGGAGTATCAGCACCGCTCCTTTACAGTCGCGGCTCCGAAACGATTGCGTGGCTCCGATATGTGGGTCAGATAACCGGGTTGGCGAGCGAAGTCCGCAGCTGAGTTCAGGAGTTCGGTCGCTCATCGGGAGACGGGCCTTCGGTGACCCCTGCCGATTCCGGCGTAGTCCAGCCCGGCGGCCCGCGCAGCGTCCGGGTTAAACAGGTTTCGTCCGTCTACCAGCACTTTGGTCTTCATCCGCTTTGCCAGGTCAACCAGATCCAGTGTGGCGAACTCCGGCCATTCGGTGACGAGCAGAATGGCATCGGCCTGATCGGTGGCCTGCGCGACGCTCGTACAGTATTGAATGCGCAGGTCGGGATACTGCTCCTGGCAGGCGGGCATCGCGACCGGATCGTAAGCACGTACCCTCGCTCCGAGCCGAATCAGCTTTTCGGCGATCTGGAGACTGGGCGCGTCGCGCAAATCGTCGGTATTCGGTTTAAAGGCGAGACCGAGCATCGCGATTGTCCGGCCCTTGAGAATAAAGAGCTTTTCCTGTAACTTCTGGATGACGACTTGGCGCTGCAGGCGGTTCACCGTGATGGTTGCGTCCAGCAATTGCGGGTGGTAGCCGTACTCGGTGGCGGTGTGCAGCAGGGAGCTGATGTCCTTGCCGAAGCAACTGCCTCCCCAACCCAAACCCGCATTGAGGAATCCGGTTCCGATACGGGCGTCGAGGCCAATGCCCAGCATCACTTCCGTTACTTCGGCGCCCACCCGCTCACAAATGTTGGCAATCTCGTTCGCAAAGCCGATCTTCATCGCGAGAAATGCGTTGGCCGAATACTTGATCATTTCCGCGCTGGTCAGGGTTGTGGTGACAAGCGGAGAAACGCCCACGTGCGCGGGGCGAGGCGAGAATGCCGGCGCCTCGAACTTTTGCTCCGAAAGGGGGCGATAGAGTTCGCGAAGTAAACCAAGCGAACGCTCGTCTTCGGTCCCGAGGACAATGCGGTCCGGATACAGAGAATCGTGAATTGCCGAGCCTTCGCGCAGGAACTCAGGGTTGCTGCCGACGCTGAATTCGACGGCGCCGCTGGTGGCCCCCTCACGTATCAGAGCGCCCACAAGGTTACCCGAACCCACTGGCACGGTGGACTTGTTGATCACGACGCGATAGCGCGACGAATCCATGGCCGCGCCAATGCCTCGGGCTGCCGCTTCAAGATAGGCAAGATTCGATTCGCCGGAAGGTAACGGCGGCGTACCGACCGCGATGAAAATGGCGTCGCTTTCACGAACGGACGCAGTCAGATCGGTTTCAAAATTGAGACCCCCGCGCTGAATCGCCAGTGCGAGTAGTTGTTCAAGGCCCGGCTCGTAAATAACCGGATCGCCGCGCCGCAGTCGCTCTATTTTGGATTGATCCGTGTCGACGCACGTGACCTTGTGCCCTAAATACGCGAGGCAGGCACCCGTTACTGTACCGACGTAGCCTGTACCAACAACCGTGACTCTCATCTGTCCCTACAGGTTAACGCGGGCCAAATGATCGAATCCCCGAACCTCAAGAGGTTTACCGTCCAGCCAAAGCGAACCTGCGGGGCCTGTTACCGCGAGGCCGATTCGTGTGAGGGGCAACCCCTCGAAATCCACGGGGACCCCGGTTCCGTTGCGGACGAAGAAAAGTAGTTCGTATTCTTCGCCGCCGTGCAGGGCCTGCTCGTCGGTGGCGTGCACCTTCGAACTCACTGCGAAACGAGGCGGCATGGTGATTTCGGCAGCGATGCCGGAAGCGAAGCAAACGCGCTGGAGATCCAGCGACAGGCCGTCACTGATATCGATCGCGGCTGTAGCTCGCAGTTTCTCGCGCAGACACTGGCCGAGTGCAAGGCGGGGTTCGGGATTCAGATGGCGTTTCCAGGCCTTGCCTCTGCCGGCCGCAAGTCCCGCGGCAGAGCCGCCCAAAGTGCCCGAAACGTAGATTTCGTGCCCCGGCCTTGCACCCGCTCTCAATAGTGCAGTGCCGCGAGGTACGGCGCCGCAGAGAGTCACGTCGCAGGAAAAAGTTGCGCCGCGAGCGAGATCGCCACCCGCCAGAATTACCTGATATCGGGCGGAAGCTGCGGTGAGTTCCGCGAAGAACTCATCGATCCATCGGTCGGACGCCCACGCGGGCAGGCAGACCGAGGCGAGACAGAACCGGGGCGACCCTCCCATGGACGCGATGTCGCTGAGGCTGCGAACAAGGGCTTTTCGCGCAACGTCCGTGGGCTTATGAGTTTCCCGGAGGAAGTGGACGCCCTCGACGAAAAGATCGGTGGTAAAGAGCAAGTCGTCAGCACTGCCGCGCGGCCGGTAGATGGCGCAATCGTCGCCGATGCCGGCGATCAGGGGCGATCCTGGCGGGATTTTCACCCGGCCCCGCAGTCGTTCCGTGATGTCGCGTTCGGCTCGCAAGCCGCAGTCTAGCATCTGCTGCGGCGGGAGCATCGGTCGCGCAGGTGGCTGGCGATGCGTGCACGGAGAACATCCCGTCACGCCTGTTCAGCGTGGAGTGACAAAGACGAGGTCAGTATGTAGCGCGCCCCGATGGAACAGTGGTGTGACCTGCCATGAGTCTGATGGGAAGCATCGTTGCGCCTCGCTCGACAGTTTGCACATTTCGCGAGCGTGGCGCAGGCACTCTTTCTTGCCGCGCCGAGACCCATCTCGGCGCTTTCCTCCATTGGGTCGCGGGAGCTTCTGGGTTATGCGTCTGAAAGTTGTGCCGCCAGACCTTCGGGCGTGGCAGGGATTCCTGCCTTCGACACTAAAGCCAACCATGTCCGGAGGTACCAACCGGAGTGGTCCGGTGTTACCCAGGCTGGAGAGAATGGCTTCGGGAAGCCGCCGGTTGAACCTCACCCCCTGGCTGTGAGATACTTCGTGACGCAACATCACTGAGCGCCCGAATCGCCTGCCACGGGCGGCGACCACGGGTCTCTTATCAGGAGAAGGTTTGTGAAAGAAAAAGGAACAGTGAAATGGTTCAACGCTGCCAAGGGCTTCGGCTTCATCCAGCGTGAGAGCGGGGACGACGTGTTCGTCCATTTTTCAGCGATCGCCGCCAGCGGTTACCGGAGTCTGGACGAGGGCGCAGCCGTCGAATTTGAGGTCAAGCAAGGCCCCAAGGGCCTGCAGGCCGAGAACGTCACGCGCCTTTGAACGGCGCGTATCAACGAACTTGCAGCGGCCCGAACAGTTGAATCAAGAGAGGCGGCCCCGGAGACTCCGGGGCCGCTCTCATTTTGTTCCGCAGTCTTACTGGACCAACGCGCCGGATTCAAGGTAGATTTTGACCCGGTTGCTTTCTTCGCCATTGACGACTATACGCAATTCGCCGACCCCGCGATCGACGATTGACGGGAGCTGTAACTCCACAAGGTAATTGCCGATCAACGTCGGCGCCAGGGTCGCACGGGTAACGCGGATGGGCGTGCCATCGAGATAGGCGGTTACAGCGGCGGCTACGGCAGGGGGAGAATCCACAGGTGCGGGGACACCGGTGGGCCATTCCGGCGTCACGCGCCCGAGGCCCGTTGCGAGAACCTGGACCAACGAACCCGCCCGCAGAGCGGTTCCCGAGTCAATGACAAGTCCACTCGCGGCATCCAGCACCATCGGGGTGCCGTCCGCGTCCACAAAAATTGCCGGCGCCGCTTGTTTTACGTTCAGGGGCGCTGTCCAGAATCCGTTACTGGTCTCGATGGCCAACTGAAGGGTTCCGGGCATGACCTCAAACGGAACCTGCAATTGAGAACTTTGATCGGCAGCAAGCAGGATTTTATAGCTATTCTGGCCGCTGCGGGCCTGTTTCACGTTAGCGCCCAGAACGCTGATCAGCGATCCCGGGGCGGCTGCCCGGTCCGTCATATCGGCGCCATTTACGATGCGGGGCGCCTGAGCGCGGTGCGGCGCAGGAGCTTCATAGACGCCATAGCCATCCAAAAGCACTGTAAGGGTTCCATCCGAGTTGAGCCTCGCATCCCAGGCCGTTGCGATCGGCAGGTCACCGGAGATGGGAGCCCACCGGGCGGGAACGA
>Ga0302319_10025271_pt1 | contig 10523 bp, 8 predicted proteins | sample Bog_T0_2_FD_203319 | JGI IMG/M metagenome (GOLD analysis project Ga0302319, IMG submission 203319) | Peat permafrost microbial communities from Stordalen Mire near Abisko, Sweden - Bog_T0_2 | ecosystem: Environmental > Terrestrial > Soil > Wetlands > Peat | place: Sweden: Abisko, Stordalen Mire... | reverse complement strand
TTCCCAGGATCTTCGCGGCCTGCGGAACGCGCCACCCTGTTTGTGTAAGTATCCAAAAAATATAGGCCTTCTGCACTTCCTCGAGGGCCGGGGGGATGCTGGCCAAGGCGGGGGGGGCCTCGTTGGCGCGGGTACCCGGGGCGATGTCGGATTCCTCCAGACGGGTCCCTGTGCAAAGCACCAAAGCGCGCTCGAGGACGTTTTCCAGTTCCCGGATGTTTCCCGGCCATTGGTGGAGCGTCAGCTTCCTGGCCGCCTCGGGAGAAAGGTCGGGGGCGGGTCGGCCCAACCGCTTGCCGATGCGTTGCAGCAGGGCGCGGGACAGGTCGGGGAGGTCGGTGGGGCGGTCGCGCAGGGATGGCGTCCGGATGCGGATGACGTTCAGTCGGTAGAAGAGGTCCTCCCGGAACCGACCCCGGGACACCAGGACTTCCAAATCCGCGTTGGTCGCGGAGATGATGCGCACGTCGATGGGCACCGGCTGCAGCCCCCCCACCGGCGTCACCTCGCGCTCCTGGAGCACACGCAGGAGCTTCACCTGGGTGGAGAGGGGGATTTCCCCGACCTCGTCCAAGAAGACGGTCCCCCCCTTGGCGGCCACGAACAGACCGGCAGAATCCGCCACGGCGCCCGTGTACGAGCCCTTGACGTGGCCGAACAGCTCGCTCTCCAGGAGTCCCTCGCTGAGGGCGGCGCAGTGGATGGGAAGGAAAGGGCGGGCAGCCCGGGGAGAAAGCCTGTGCAGCGCCCGCGCCACCACTTCCTTGCCGGTGCCCGATTCGCCGGTGATGAGCACCGTGCTTTCCGTGGGCCCGATCTTGGTGACCAGCGTGCGCAGGTCGTCGACCACCGGCGACACCCCGGACAGGTCCTGGTCGAGCCTGTTGGTGGAGGTGGTGGACCTGGAATCGGCGGAATCCGGGCCGCCGCCGCCCGACGCCCGTTCCACCACCTCGCGCAGGGATTTGACCAGGACCTCGTTCTGGAACGGCTTGAGGATGAAGTCGGAGGCCCCCTGGCGCAAGGCCTCCACGGCCTTTTCCACCGTGCCGTAGGCCGTCATGAGCACCACCGGGACGTGCGATCCGCGCAGGGCGTTCACGATCTCCATCCCGCTGCGCTGTCCGATCATGAGGTCGGAAAGGACGCCGTCGTAGCGGACTCGGGACAGGCAGGAGATGGCATCGTCGACGGAAACCGTCACGTCGGCCTGGTACCCCTCGCGACGCAGCAGGATCGCCAGGTAGTCGCAGAGACTCTTCTCGTCGTCCACCACCAGTATCCGCCGGGCGCTCATGGACCCATCATAGCCCCACAACGGGGCGATGGAAAGGCAAAAGGACCAAGGGCGCGTCGAAAGCGCCGATGGCGGCTTGGATCAGGAATTCGCCCCGTTCGACGTTGCCGCGGCGGGACGCGAGCGGGATTCCCACGCCAGCAGGAACAAGCCGAGGCCGCCGGAGACGACCACGAGTCTCCTGACCCTGCCCGGATACAGGGTCGCGTGGAGGAAGATGTCCCGGATCGGGTGGTCCGGTCCCGGATGGACTCCGAGAAGGAAAAAGACGATCGGGACCAGCGGGATGAACAACAGGCGCAGCCAGATTGGCGAGAGGAAGACCTTCGGCCACCCCGGGCTTCGACGGGCCACCACGAGCAGCCAGGCGAGCACGATCGCCACCCCCAGGGCGGAGTTGACGTACCAGGACAGTTGGCCGGTCAGGAAGGGGCCTGCCGGCGTGTCGAAGAGCTTCGTGGAACAGACGGAGCAGGGGACGAAGTCCGGAAGGCGCTCGTGGGTGAACAGATCCCAGAAAAGATGGGTGGCCCCCCCCAGCGTCGCACCCAGCAGGCTCGCGCGCCAGGAGAAGACACCGGTTGGGGGGAAGGTCAATCCAGGGAGTCGCCGCAGGCGGTCCCTTCCGAAGGCGCTCCACAGGAAGGCAAGGAGCATGGCAAGCGGGACGTCCAGGAGCACCAGGCCGGGCAGCGAATGCGAAAGCGACCTGGCACTCACCAGCGGAACGGCGATCAGGTCCGGGGAGAGACTTCCCCAAAGCAGGCCGCTGCGCCATCCGTTCGTGCGCGAGAGCCGGAGAAACGGCAGGATGGCTGCCGGATGCGCCAACGTGAAAGGCATTTCGCCAGGGAAGATACTCGGACGGGCCCCGGTCCGGGATTTCCGAACCGTGTCGGAACTCGGCGTGCCCGATCGGGCGATTTGGAGATTCGAGATGAAGGAAGCAGGGGCCGGATCCATATTTACCGCCCATGAAGGGATCTCGATTGCTGGTCAGCTGCCCGACGGCGTACGGGGTGGGCGGTCTCGGCCAGCACCTCGCGAAAGTCCGGGAAGATGCGATTTCCGACGGGTTCGATGTTGGGGTTTACTGCAGCGGAGGCATCGATACTCCGCATCTGGTCCCCTCGGACTGGGAGGCACGCTGGTTCCGGTGGCCACCGTTCCGGTGGAGACCGAGCCTGAGGGTTTGGTTCCGACACGCGATGTTCGACCGGGAAGTCGCCCGATGTCTGGTGCCAGCCCAGGTGGTAACGGCCTTCATGGGCGGGGCGTTGCACACCTTTCGCCGTGCTCGTGCCATGGGGGTCGGGAAGCTCGTGCTGGAGATGCCCAACAGCCATCCGGACAATGTCCGCGCCTTGCATGCGGCGGCGACCCGTCTCCATCCTCTGGAGCGGACTTGGATGGGAGCCGCGTTCGCCCGGCGAGCGGCCGCGGAATTCGCGATGGCCGACGAAATCCGGACGAATTCCGACTACACGTCCGAGTCGGCCGCCGCCGCTGGAGTGGATGCCGCCAAGATCGTGCGCAGACGCCTGGGATGCGATCCGCGTTTCGCCGGGATCCGGCGGGTCCCCCATCCCGAGGGACTCCGGGTGGTGGTGCTCGTGGGCAGCCTGACCGTTTTCAAGGGGATTCCGCTCCTGGTGGAAGCGTTCCGATCCGTGGAGGGTGCCGATCTGCGACTGGTGCTGGTCGGGGGATGGGCGAGTCGGGCCATGCGCGTGTGGCTGGAGCAGTCCCGCGGATTGGATCCTCGTCTGAGCTGGACCACAGGAGATCCGGCTCCGCATTTGGCGACGGCCTCGTTGATGGCCCATCCCTCCTGGGAGGATGGATGGGGGTATTCGCCGGCCGAGGCCCTCGCCGCGAAGGTTCCCCTGGTCGTCAGCGACCAGACGGGGATGAAGGAACTCCTTGGCGCCGGCGGGGGAGACGTTCTCCCGGCGGGGGACCCCAAGGCGTGGGCCGATTGGCTGCGGGCCTGGGCGACACGGACGGCACCATGAAGATCCTCCATGTCGGAGTTGGCAACCTGGGGGAGGGTGGCGTCGCCACCTATGCGCGGACGGTGATCTCCGGCCAGCGGATCCGGGGCCACGAGGTGCTCCTTTCGGAACTCTGGCCATGTGGGCAAAGCATGCCCGAGGTGGAGGAAGTCGTTTCGGACCAGGCATCGCTCCTGTCGCTCCGGGATCGATGGAAGCCGGATGTGGTCCACATGCACGCGCTGCTTCCCGACTATGTCGGTTTCACCTCGGCCATCGTTCTCACCGCCCACGAGCACTCTTCGCACTGTCCCTCGGGAGGGCGGTACCTGGAGGCGCGGGGTCGGGAATGCCACAGGAAATTCGGGCTCCTGCCCTGTGTCTGGGGGCATTACGTCGACAGGTGCGGTTCCAGGGACCCCAAGGCGATCCTGAGGCATTACCGCGTCACGGCGGCCGCCAGCACCTTTCCCGGAATCTGGATCGCCCCTTCCCGGTACAGCCGCGATCGTCTCCTGGAGCGCGGAATGCCGCCGGATCGGGTCGAACTCGTCTCCAATCCTCCGCCGGAGAACTTCGACGCCCCTCCGCCCGAGGGGCGCATGACGGATCCTGTCGTCCTCTTCCTGGGTCGCCTGGTTCCCAGCAAGGGTTGCGATGTGCTGCTGCGGGCCATGGTGGAGATCCCCCATGGGCGGTTGAAGATCCTCGGGGATGGACCCGAACGGAATTCGCTGGAGGAGCTGGCGAAACGCCTCGGAGTGGATTCGAGGACCGAATTCCTGGGATGGAATTCGCCCGCCCAAGTGGAGGGGCATCTCGCCACCGCCAGGGTGCTCGCCGTCCCTGCGCGCTGGCCGGAGCCTTTCGGATTGGTGGCGCTGGAGGCCTATTCCTCCGGCTGTCCCGTGGTGGCCTCCGGAATCGGGGGCCTCTTGGACACGGTGGAGGACGGTGTCACCGGGCGGTTGGTTCCGCCAGGCGACGCCTCCGCCTTGGCCCTGGCCCTGGGCGAACTGCTCCGGGACGGCGCTGTCGCGGACCGAATGGGGCGACAGGGGCATCGGCTCGTCCGAGAGAGATTCCGGAAAGGACTCCATCTGGAAAGGCTCGAACAGGTCTACGATCGCGCAAGGAAAGCCTGATGCGCGAACAGGCAATGCCGCCGGGGCTTGCCTTGGGCGGCGGTCGAGCGCTCGGACGGGGATGGCGGTGGTTGCGAAAATGGGCATATTGGGTCCGATCCCCCAACCGAGGCAGGCTCTGGAGGGGATGTTCCCATGGGAAGGGGTCCGTGAAAATACTCATGGCTGCTAGCTGTTCCTCCGACCGGAACCTCGGAGTGCCTGGCGTGATGCATGCATTGGCCGACCAGTACCGAGCGGCTGGAAACGAGGTCAGGATGTCTTTCCGCGACCGTCCCGGGAGGATGGGAGAAATCCTGTTCGGTTGGAGGCTGGCCCGGTCACCCGATGTACGGTGGGCGGACGTGGTCGATTCCCATGCCGTCGAAGCCTGGCCCTTGTGCGGCAGGCGCCAAAGACCCGCGCTCGTCGCGCGCTCCCACGGATTGGAAACGGGAGTGCATCGGCGTTTGATGGAGGCTCGCCGGGCGGGCAAGGCGAGGGTGGGTCCGGTCTACTGGACCTACAGGGGGTCGGTCCGTCTCCTGGCCGAGCGGAGTGCCATAAGATCGTCCGACGCCTCCCTGCTGCTCAACGCCGCGGATCTCCAGGTCTGCCAAAGGGAATTCGGGGCCGACCCTGTCCGTCTCCATCTGGTCCGCAACGGATTTCCGTCTTCGTTCCTCGACCATCCGATGGTTCCTGCCGAGCACCCCGGGATTCTCTTCCTGGGCTCGTGGATCGCCAGGAAAGGCACGGATCTGGCGGTTTCCGCCATCTCCAGAGCCCTGCGCGAACTTCCCGAAACTCCGGTGCTGTTGGCCGGAACGGGTCTCGACACGCGGACGGTGCTCTCCGACTTCCCGCCCGACCTGCGCGGTGCCATTCGGGTGATCCCACAATTCCGGAGGGAAGATCTCCCCGGTCTCGTCGAGGGATTTTCCATCCTTCTCTTCCCGAGCAGGTCCGAAGGCTACCCGCTTTCGCTCGTGGAGGCGATGGCCTTGGGAATGGCTCCGATCGCAACGGCCATCCCGGGGGTCCTGGAAGTCATCGAGGACGGGAGTTCCGGCATTCTCGTCCCTCCGGAAGACGCCGAAGCGACGGGGGAAGCGCTCGTGGCTCTGTTGCGCTCCCCGCAGCGCCTTTCCGCGTTGCGCGAGGGGGCCCGGAGGAGGGTCGAGGGAACTTCGTGGGAGAGCATCGCCACCGCCCAGATGGGGATCTACCGGACCGTCCTGGACACCAGGTCCGCCCGTTCCACGAGTGGCCAGGCGACTCGATGAACCACGCATCCAACACGCGGCCGGGGGTCTGAATCTTGGATCTCGCCATGCCCGACGGACTCCACGTCCAAGAAAAGGCCTCCGCGAGGCGATGGGGTCTGCCTGCGGGGTGGGAAGTCCTGCTGGTGTTCCTCGTCTCGCTCGCGGCCAGCGTCGTGAACGACAAGCTCTGTCTCGCGTTCTTCGGCGCATCGACGGCGGGGCTGGTGTACCGGCACCGGAAGTCGCCCGCTTCCGTGTTCGGGATCATCCTTTCCGCGAACTGCCAGGTTCCGTTCCTTCGGCGCATCCACGATCTCTTCCACGGGTTCTCGCCCGGCAGCGTCATCCTGATCGGCGCCTACACCGCATTTCCCGTGCTGGGGTTGCTCATCGTCCGCGATCTTCCCCAAATCCGGAAGGAGCGGTACATCCCCGTCGTCCTCGCCGCCGTCGGGGTGCTCTGGGCGTATTGCGTCGGCGTCATGAACGCGGGGATGGTCCCTGCCAGCATCCAGCTCCTGCAATACTCCTCCGGCCCCATCGTATTCGCGTACCTGGTGACCCAATCCGAAAAAATCGACCTGCCGACCTTGTGCCGGTGGCTGCTGGTCCTCGGAGGCATCGAGGCCGCCTACGGTCTTTACCAGTGGGTTTCTCCGCCCGCCTGGGACGTCCTCTGGTTCAACGGTGCGAAGATGCAGGCGGCAGGTGGATTGCCGATTCCATTCCAGATGAGGACGTTCGGCACGCTGAACAGCGGCTCGCCCTATTCGTACTTCCTTTTCTTCATCCTGGTCGCGACCGTAGGGACCCCGCGGTTCCTTTTCGTGTCGCCCCTGATGGTCGGAGCATTGGCGACCACCATGGGCCGCGCCGCATGGGGTGCCACCGCGCTCGGCTGGACGGCGACCTGGATGCTGTCCCGTGCGATGGACAAGGGCCGCATACTCCTCGCTGTCGGCGGGACATTGGGCGTCGTCCTGCTCATGGCCCTGCCGTTTTCCGCGCGACTGGTCGACCTCACCCACAGGTTCCAGTCCATCAACAACCTCAAGGGCGACAGTTCGTTCCGCGATCGTTCCGGACTTCTGGACGCAGCGGTCGCGGCGGGCGCCTTCGAAGATCCCGTGGGGGTCGGGCTCGGATCCACGGGAACCGCCGCGCGCCAAACGGGCCAAGGGATCGCCGGAATCGACAACGGCTTCCTGCAGACCGTCTGGATGTACGGCTGGACCGGTTCCCTGTTCTACCTCGGTGGATTCTTCTGGGGAATGGTGCGGGGCTTGTGGCGATCGCGGACGCTGACCTTGCTGGAATTGCCGTTCGCGGGGGCCGTGGTGGGACTGTTCGCCGCCAACCTGTTCGAATCCTCTTTCGACGACATGAAGGGCGTCATGCTCTGGGCGAGCCTGGGCATCATCAACATCAAAAGGATGGGGAAGGGGTCTGCGACCCCCGGAACGGAATGAACACCTCGCGCGATCCCCACCGGGGAAGGGGCCGGTCGAAGCCTTCCGGCGAACGGATCTGAGATGGGGCGCAAGGTTTTCACCCTGGTCACGAACGTCGTCCGCAAAGGGGATGGCCAAGGCCGCGTCAACTTCGAGATCGTCCGGGAGGCGTTGCGGCAGGATTGGCAAGTCGTGTTGGTGGCCACGGAGATCGCCGCGGAACTGGAAAACGATTCCAGGGTGACCTGGAATCGCGTCTCGGTCCGGGGAATCCCGAGCTACCTGCTGCGCGAACGGGTCTTCGCCCTCCGTTCGGCTCGCGCCCTGAAGCGGTGCAGGATCGGACCGCTGCTTTCCAATGGCTGCATCACCACCGTGCCGGCCGATGTCAACGCCTGCCATTTCGTCCATTCCGCCTGGCTGGCCTCTCCCCTTCATCCCGGCAAGATCCGTGGTGGAATGCACGGGGCGTACCACCGGCTCTATTCGAGCGTCAACGCGAGGGCGGAAAAGGGCGCGTATCTCGCGGCGGGAGGTGTCGTTTCCGTGAGCGAACAGGTCCGGTCCGAACTCGCCGCGATCGGAATTCCTCCCGCAAGGATCACCACCATCCCCAATGGGGTGGATACGGACGAGTTCCAACCCGGACCTGGGGACCGCGCCCGGTTCGGGTTGCCGGAAGGCGTTTCCCTGGCGCTGTTCGCGGGCGATCTGAGGTCGCCGCGGAAGAATCTGGACACGGTGCTGCGGGCCCTGGCGCGTGTTCCGGCACTCCACTTGGCCGTCGCGGGATGGCTCGAGACCAGTCCCTACCCCGCCATGGCTGCCGCCATGGGCCTTTCCGAACGCGTCCATTTCCTGGGCAATGTGCGCGAAATGCCGGTTCTGATGCGGTCCTGCGACGTGTTCGCCTTCCCGTCGCGCTACGAGGCGTGCTCGCTGGTGATGCTGGAGGCCATGGCGGCGGGGTTGCCCGTGATCACCACCCGGAAGACCGGCGGATCCGAACTCGTGCCGCCGGAAGGCGGATTCCTGATGCGCGATCCCGACGACGAAGCGGGTCTCGTGGAAATCCTGGTTCGCGCCGCCTCGGACAGGCAGGGATTGGCGGAGATGCGCGCCGTGTCTCGTTCCAAGGCGCTGTCCCTGCGGTGGGACGAGATGGGCAGGAAATATCTGAAGTTGCTGGAGTCCGTTTGAGGATCCTGCATCTGACCAACCATGCCAGGGAGATCGGCAACGGGATCGTCAACGTGGCGGTGGATCTGGCGCATGGCCAGGCGGCTGCGGGGAACGAGGTCCACTTCGGATCGGCCGGAGGCGAGTACGAGAAACTTCTCGCGGAAGGAGGAGTGGTCCACCACCATCTGCCCGTGCCCGGAGCTTCCCCGGAGGGCATGCTCTCCGTCCTCGCGTTCCAGCGGTTGGTCCGGAAGATCCGACCCGACATCGTGCACGTCCACATGGTCAAGTGGGCGATCGTGTCCCGGCTCTGCTCCTTCCTGAACCGGTATGCGACCGTCGCCACGGTCCACAACGTCTACCAGCGGTCATCGAGGGTCATGGGAGGCTGCGACGCGGTGGTGGCCCTAGGTGGAGCCTCTCGCGAAATCATCCGGGGATGGGGGGTGCCGGCTCGGCGCATCCACGTGGTCGTGAACGCGCCCCTGGGGAGTCCCCGACTTCCCTCTCCCGATCTCACGGTACCCGCCCGCATGGAATCGCCTTCCATCGTTTCGGTCGGCGGCCTTTTCCACCGCAAGGGGTTCGCCTTCCTGATCGAAGCCTTCTCGAGCGTCCTTCTCGAGCGTCCATCGGCAAGTCTCCACATCGTGGGCGAGGGGCCCGACAGGGCGTTTTTCGAAGAGCAGGCCAGTAGGATCTCGAAGGACCGGATCGTGTTCCACGGTTTCCAGGCCGATCCACTGCCGTTCCTGAAGGGCGCCGATCTGGTCGTCCTGGCCTCCCTGCGCGAATCCTTCCCTCTGGTGCTGCTGGAGGCCCGGGAATTCGGGAGCCGGATCGTGGCCACGGATGTGGATGGCAATCGCGAAGCCCTCGACGGCGGAGCGGCGGGGGCGTTGGTCGAGCCGGCGAACGCCCGATCGCTGTCGCGCGCCATCCTGACGGAGTTGGACGCACCCGTCCGGTCCGCTGTTCGCGAGGGCCTGGACAGATACCGAGTCCCCGCCCTGGTTCGGCGCACCGACGAGATCTACCGGATCGCGGGAAGCCGGCGACCGTGAACGAAGCGAAGCCCAGGATCGAATGGATCGATCAGGCCAAGGGATGGGGAATGATCCTCGTCATCGCGGGACATTCGAGTTATCTGGAACTCCCGCACCTCCTGATCTATTCGTTCCATGTTCCGTTCTTCTTCGCGCTTTCCGGATGGCTCTACAATCCCCTGCGGTACGCCCGGTTCTCCGACCTCGCCAGGGCCCGCCTGAACACCCTTGTCATCCCGTATTTCCTCTATTCCGCGATCGGCTACGTCGGGCTGGTCTGTGGATTGGTCGCCGGACACAATCCGCGTGGACTGTCCCTCCTGGCACCGGTGAAGAGCACCCTGCTGGAGGTCCGGAATTCCACTCCCTACAACGGCACGCTGTGGTTCGTGGCCTGCCTGCTGGTGACGGAATTCGGGTTCCACTGGATTCTGCGACTTTGCCGGCGCAACGGAGCGATCGCCTTCGTCGCATCCCTGGTTCCGCTGGTCCTGATCCTCCGATTTCCCCGGCTCCTCCCCTTTCCTTTCCCATGGAGTCTCGACGTCGCCTGCGTGGCCGTCTTCTTCTTCGCGTTCGGCCATCTGATCCGCACCGTTTCGAATGCGGAAGCCTTCGGGACCTGGTCGCGACGGATTCTGGTTCCGGTCCTGGTGGTCTGGTGCCTGGCGGCGTTGCGCGGAGGCGATGTGGACATGTACATGGACAACTACCGGACGCCGATCCTCTTCGTGGTCGCGGCGTTGTCCGGGGTGCTGGCCGCGTTCCTCGTCGTTCCGATGCTTCCCCCGTCCAAGGGAATCGGATTCGTCGGTCGCCACAGCCTGGTCGTGCTCGCCTTGCACCAGTGGCTCGCCTTCAACATCATCCGCGCGCTCGCCTCCCGTCTTTTTCCGGGAGGCTTCCCTCCGCAGATTTGGGTGCAGGTCCTGGTTTCGGTCGGCTACACCCTGGGATCCATCGCCATCCTCTGGCCGATATGCCTCGCCTTCGACAGATGGGCCCCGGTGCTGGTTCGAGGACGGCGCGGATGAGCTTCGTGCAATCGAGGCCGGCTGGCACCAGGGACGTCTCCATCGACCTTTTCCGGTGGATCTGCATCCTCTCGGTCGTGGTCCACCACTCGGTCTTCCCGACCCGGCAGTCGCCGGAGACGATTCG
>Ga0302319_10025270_pt1 | contig 10524 bp, 10 predicted proteins | sample Bog_T0_2_FD_203319 | JGI IMG/M metagenome (GOLD analysis project Ga0302319, IMG submission 203319) | Peat permafrost microbial communities from Stordalen Mire near Abisko, Sweden - Bog_T0_2 | ecosystem: Environmental > Terrestrial > Soil > Wetlands > Peat | place: Sweden: Abisko, Stordalen Mire... | reverse complement strand
GGAAAGATGGAGCGGATCACTGACACTTTATCCAGGTCCGGCCTCTGGCTGGCGATTTGTTGCCCGATTACTCCGGGGTCCTGACGATGCCGCCAAACAGAAAACAGATAGCCTCCGCCGATGGTCAGCGTAATCAGGATCGAGATAAGTATTATTTGCCAGTTCTTCACGCTTCCTCCGGTGGACTTTGCCGGCCGGTAGATGCCGCAAGTCCGCCCCTGGAAATTCTACAGGGTCAGAGCGCAAGTCTCGCCACGAGTTCCAAAAAGATACAGACTATTCGCATTCAAACAGCGACTTGTCGAGGCCGGATTGGCGAATAATGCTCAGTAGAGTGCCACGCATGAGTGGATTGTGGAGCGGAACGGGGACGGTGATGGTTGTTCCCTCCGTTTGCAACTGCATGATTCGGTGACTGCCGCGCTGGCGCACAGCGACAAATCCGCGCTCTTCGAGAATCCTGCAAGCTTCGGAGCCTGAGAGGACTCTCAGCTTACCCAACGGGCACCTCAACCTGAGTGACGAAGACCTCGCTATGCAACCGCTGTGCAATTTCAGTAGAAGAGGCAGTCTCTAAGAAAAGTGTCAAGGCTTCGACAAGGTTGGCGCGCGCCTCCTCAATCGTGGAACCCTGGCTAGCGATGTCTAAATCCGGGCACAAGGCGACAAAGCCATCGTCTTCCCGAGAAAGGATAGCCGTCATTTGGTGCGGTCTCTGCATATTCGGATTCTACGCCATTCAAGACTGCACGGGAGATTGCTTTCTACCACTCCCCGCTGGTCAGATACTCGTGGATGGACGCCGCGGCTTTGCGACCTGCGCCCATGGCCAGGATGACGGTGGCGCCTCCGGTGACAATATCGCCGCCGGCAAAGACGCCGCGCTTGCTGGTGCGCATGGAATTATCATCGGCCACGATGTAATTCCACTTGTTGGTGGCAAGATCGGGCGTGGTGCTCTGGATGAGGGGATTGGCGGTAGTGCCGACGCCGATGATGGCCACGTTGGCGGGCAGAACAAACTCAGAGCCCTTGACCTCGACAGGACGGCGGCGGCCGCTGGCGTCCGGCTCGCCCAGTTCCATGCGCACGCAACGCGCGCCGGTGAGCCAGCCCTTCTCGTCGCCGAGGAATTCAACGGGGTTGGTCAACATGCGGAATTCGATTCCCTCTTCGCGCGCGTGCTTCACTTCTTCGGCGCGGGCGGGCATCTCGGCATCGGAGCGGCGGTAGACGAGTGTGGCTGAACGCGCACCCAACCGCCGCGAGGTGCGCACCGCGTCCATGGCGGTGTTGCCTCCGCCCACCACGATCACGTCCTTGTCGCGGCAATCGTAGATCGGCTCATCGTACTCATCAGTCTGATAGGCGCGCATCAAGTTGACGCGGGTGAGAAATTCGTTGGCAGAGTAGACGCCGTTGAAGTGCTCGCCGGGAACGCCGAGGAAGACCGGAAGTCCCGCGCCGGTGGCTACAAAAACCGCGTCGTAATGCTCGTCGTTCATCAGTTCGTCGAGGGTGACGCTCTTGCCGACGATGACGTTGGTCTCGAATTCGACACCCATGCGGCGCAGGTTGTCCACTTCGCCCTTCACAATCGATTTGGGCAGGCGAAACTCCGGAATGCCGTAGACCAGAACGCCACCCAACTCGTGCAGCGCCTCGAATACGCGTACGCGATGGCCCTTCTGGATGAGGTCACCGGCAGCGCTCAAGCCTGCCGGGCCGCTGCCCACGATGGCCACGCTCTTGCCGGTCGCGGGTGCGTTGGCGGGTAGCCCCAACTTGCCGCTCTGACGCTCGTAGTCGGCGATGAAGCGCTCCAGGTTGCCGATGGCCACCGGCTGGCCCTTCTTGCCTACGATGCACCCGCCCTCGCACTGGTTCTCCTGCGGGCAGACGCGGCCGGTGATGGCGGGCAGGGAATTGTCCTCGCGCAACTTGGCCGCGGCGGTAAGAAAATCGCCGGCGCAGATCAGGGCCACCACTTCCTTGACCTTGACGCCCACCGGGCAATCGACGACGCAGCCGGGCTTGGCGCACTCAATGCAGCGCGTGGCTTCAGTCAGAGCATCGGCCTCGAGCAAGCCCAGGTTGACTTCCTCAAAGTTGCGACTGCGCACGGCGGGATCCGCCTCCGGCATGTGACGGCGCAGAATCTTCATGCGCTCTTTGAGGGGAAGAATATTCATGGCAGAGCGAGGCAGAGAATTTTTCTCAGGCATGATGGGTCTCCTTCGCGGCCAATTCTTCGCGAAGTTCGGCCACTTGCTCTTCCTTGTGTTCCTGAAATTGTTTCAGCGAGGCGCACTCCTTCTCGCGATACATGGCGTTGCGCTGCATGAGAACCTCGAAGTTGACCAAGGAGGCGTCGAACTCGGGGCCGTCCACGCAGGCGAATTTGCTCGACTTTCCCAGCAGCACACGGCAGCCGCCGCACATTCCCGTGCCGTCCACCATGATGGAGTTGAGGCTGACCATGGTCTTGATGCCCAGAGGCGCGGTGATGCGCGCCACTGCCCTCATCATGGGCACCGGGCCTACGGCGAGGACAAAGTCGATCTTGCGGCCCGCGGCGAGCAGTTCGTCGAGCTTTTTTGTCACCAGGCCCTGTTCGCCGTAGCTGCCGTCGTCGGTCATCACGTAGGTTTCGCTGCTGGAGGAGCGGACTTCATCTTCGAAGACGACCATTTCGGTGTTGCGCGCGCCTTCAATGAAGACCACGTGATTGCCAGCCTTCTTTAGCGCGTATGCGGTGGGCAGCGCCATGGCCGTGCCGACGCTGCCGGCTAGAATGACGACGGTCCCGAAATTTTCGATCTTCGAGGGATGGCCGAGGGGTCCGACAATATCGAGAATGGAGTCGCCCGTTTCCAGGCAATTCAACAGGGATGTAGTCTTGCCGATGGCTTGCACTACGATGGTGACCGTGCCGGCCTTGGGGTCAGAAGCCTTGATGGTAAGCGGAATGCGCTCGCCTTTGTCATGCAGACGGAGAATGACGAATTGTCCCGGCTGGTGCTTGCGCGCAATGCGCGGCGCCTCAATCACAAACTGCTTAATGTTGAGGCCGACACTACGGGCTTCCAAAATCTTGTACATAAAAGAAAAATCTCCGATTCAATCATGGTTATCGGCAATTCTCCTCCGCAAATGACTGAAAACCAGAGGCTGTAACGAATTGCACACCGAAGTAGAGGCAAACCTATCGCGTACCTATAGATTCATCTAGCATACCCGAGTGGGGATGTGATGCGAGTCACCTGGTGGAAGAAAAAGAGACAGTTCTGACCGATTTGGCCTCTGAGCCGGCTTCGCTTCAATCTTCCATTTCCAGATCCTGCTCCACTTCGGCCTCCATGGCGGGGAGAATGGCGCGCAATCGCTCGAACTCAGGGTTGCCGTAGAGGGGCATGATGCACGGATTCGCCATCATCTGAAAGAACCAGGGGCAGCGGGCCTCGTTTGCGGCGTGCAGTTCAGCCAAGGCGGCTTCATGTTCTCCCAGAGCGAGATAAGCGGCGGGCGTGAACAAGCGCACCACGTAGCGTTCGCGGCTTAGCCATTGCAGTCGCTCGAGGACGACACGGGCCTCATCCGCGCGGCCAGCGCAGGCCAGCGCATAGGCATGCGCGGCGCTGGCAGGATCGAAATACGGTGCGCGCTGTGCGAAATCCCGCGCAATCTTTATCGCTTGTTCCGCTTCCCCGTTGAAGGCAAGAATCACCGACCCATAGAGGCAGGTAGCATCATGGCCTGGGAACAGAGCGATCGTCTTGCGGATATGCTCCAGGCTTTCGGAGGCCTGCCCATCCAGGTGGAGCGCCCATGCCAGGCGGTTGTGCTGCCAGGGCGAAAAGGGATCGATGCGAATGGCGTCACGCAGCAGCTTGATGGCCTCGGCAAAGCGATGGCGGCTAAGAGCAAGTAAAGCGCGTGCGCGGGTGGTACAGAGCTCGTGGGGCAGGTGCGCGCTGAGAGAGTAAGCCAACAGGGCCGAAGGCAGGTTGCGGTCGAAATGGAAGTTGATCCAGCCCAGCGAGGGCAGCAGGGCTTCAGCCTGAAAGGGAAGATCGGGAATAGAATCCGCCATGCGGTGCACAAGTTCTGCCGCAACGGCGGGAGACATGAAGCCGTACAAGGCCTGAACAACGCACAGGTTCGCCAGATCGACCTTGGCGCAAGTCAGCGTGGGATCCAGTTCGATAGCCTTTAAAAGGCGCTGCAATCCGTCCTGCATCCGGTGGCGATGAAGCGTCTGCCACTCATGGTGACCGCTCAGAAACATCTCGTAGGCCTCTGCCTGCCGGAGGCCGCTCTCGTTCTGAATGCCGTTGACGGCGGCGGCGGAAATATCGATGCCAGCATCGCTCCGCCGTTGCGATAAGGCTGCTTCGGCAGGGACCCCGGCGCCAAGCCGATAGGCCAGCCGCTGCATCAGTTCCTGTTCCAGCACGCCTGCTCGATTTTGTGGCGTCAGTAGATCTTCAACCCAGATTTGCGTGCCGTCCTCGACGTGGATCATCTCCGCCCGGAGCCGGTAATGCGAGGAGAACGCTTGCAGGGTTCCGGTCAGCACCAGGTCGGCCTTTAGTTCCCGGCCAATCTGCAGGGCGGTGAGCCCGCGCTGCGCCAAGTTGAAGACGGAATCCCGGGCCAGCACCGCGACGGCGAAGCCATCCGCGCGGGAGAGGCAGGCTGTGGTTTCTTCTGCCAGGGCCATTCCGAGATGTTCCGGAACGGAGTGCCCGGTGGCGAAGGGCATGATGGCCAGTCGAACAAACGTCCCGGCAGGCGCCGCGCCCTCGCGCCTGATTGTGGCCGTAAAGCGATAGCCGCGCTTGTAAACAGTTTGGATGCACTCATCCGGCTCAAGCCGCGCGCGCAGGCTGGACATGCACTTGGGAACGCTGTCTGCCGTCACATGCACATCGCCCCACAAAGCATTTTTCATCTGCGCAGGCGAGACCACCTGGCCGGCGTGCGCTATAAGCAGGCGCAGCGCCGAGAGCTCCCTGGGAGGCAGGTGAACCAACGCTTCGCCGCGCCACAGCGTGCCATCAGCATCCAGCCGGAAGCCAGCAAAAGAACAGGCCGATGCTCGACCTCGACGGCCAAGAGCTATCTTCGATCCGGTATCTCCACGCCGACGGCCAAGGCTTGCCCCCGGCGCGCCAAAATCCCCACTGCGGCGGCCAGAACCTTTCGCCGGGGAGCCCGCATCTCCATTCCGGCGACCAGGACTAGTCTCCGGGGCAACAGTATCTCCACGCCGGCGTCCGAGACCTGCCGCTGGCAAGCTCGGATCATGCGCATCGCTCGAAACTGAGTGGGGCTCTTTCGTTGCTGCCACCTTGCTTCCCCTTATCCCGGTCGACACGGCTACTTATCTCTTGTCCATCGGGACAAAAAGAAAGGCAGCGGACAACAGTGGTCGCGGGAATCTGCATGGGGGAGGCCAAGAGGAAAAAAGAAAGCAGTAGTTCCAGCGAATCTCTGTGCTTCAATGGGCCCAGTTATTTCATTGACCTCCAGACTATATGTTTTCAATACGCATGGGAAGGGCATGACGAAATTCTTTGTATTTGTTCATTAGCGAAGTAATCAATGATACGTTACTAAGGACAGACTTCAAGAAAACTTCAGAGTAACTTCAAGTATTCTTCCGGAAAATCAAGACTGGGTGTTGGCAAACTAATCAGAGGGAGTTTGCCATGTCCAAAACTGTTTCCTACGCGCAGTGGTCTCTTGAACCCTATTGTATCGGGATGAAGCTGCGCTCTCTGCGCACCAAGAAGCGGCTCACGCTCTCGCGCCTGGCGGCGGAAACAGGTCTTTCCACGGCGCTGTTGTCCAAACTGGAGACGGACCGCATGGTTCCCACGCTGCCCACACTGGCCACTATCAGCCGGGTCTACGGGGTGGGGATAAGCTACTTTTTCTCTGAGCCCGCCCGGCACACGCTCTCCATCACGCGCAGGGCTCACCTGACAGGCAACAGCCGCGGACTGGAGTCTGTGAAGGTGACGCCGCTAAACGCAGTGACGGAGGAGACACGGCTGGTGGCGCGGATGATCGAGTTTCCCGCCGGCGGAGTCTCCTCCTGCGAGACGGATTCCTGCAGCAAGGGGAGCGCGCTGATATACGTGCTGGAAGGAAAGCTGCAGTTGGATGCTGGCGGGATGCAGGAGGTGCTTGAGACCGGCGATTGCGCCTGCATGGAGAGCGAGATGGCTCTGGCCTGGAGCGCGGCGGGCAAGCATCGCTGCCGAGTACTGGCGGTGACGGCGGTCGGGCCGCGCGCGGAAGGTTGATCGGCCCAAGTTACTGGTTGACGCGCGGGATCAACTTGAATGAGTCAAGAAAGCGCTTAGCGCTGGCATACGGTGTATCGCTGGGATACGCCACCTGCATCTGGTAGAGGATCGTGCCCACAAAGTAGAGGCGGATAATGTAGTGGATTGAATCGCCTTCGCCCTCGAGTTCCAGGCCGGGATGGCCGCTGAGGGTGATCTTCTTTTCGCTCAGCGGCGTATAGGTGATTTTGTTCTTCGCATTTTGCAGCAGAACATTGGGATCCTGTCCAGCGGCCTCCGCGCCATAATCGCCAACCCCGACCATCATTCCCGCCGGATCATCGTTGGCGAGATAGATGCGCAACTCTCTATTGCCCGCTCCGGCGGGGACGTCTTTCTTAGTCAGCTCTGGTTCGGACGGGAAGGAGGCGCTGAACCCATCCTCCGGATAGCTGTAGGTCTTCCACTGCTGGGCCTGCGCACCGAGCGCGGCGGCAAAGGAAAGCAGAGCAACTGCCAGAGTGAAACGTTTGAGTAAGGAGGATTGCCTGTCGCGCATATCGATTGACCTTCTCGAAGCGGGATTTCCGAATTCTGCGATTCTAGCATTTCAGGCGTGTTGGCGCTGACTCTGCCATGCCGGCGATCCGCTGTTTGCCGCCGGCGGGGGCAGTCTGTAGGATGGACAGGAAATCAAGGAGTTCCGCGCCAACTGTGAACTTTACCACGCCTCAACCAGCTACAGCCACAGGCTCTGCGGCTGTTGCCGCTACCATCTTACAGATTGAATCGATCACCATGTCAGGTTGGTCGAGATGAATCCAATGTGCGCTTGCCGGAGCAATCACCTGCTGCACGTTGTTGCCGATGCGGCTCAGATCTTCGTGGGAGAGCGGCGTTGATTTTCCCGGCGTCAGCACAAGCACGGGGATGTTCTGAATGGGGCCTGCGTTCTGCATCTCCCGGACGGTGTCGGGAACTGCCATGATGTGGCTGCGCATACCCTTGAAGTTGCCTGGCCGCGACCAATGGGCGGCAATGATGGGCCAGACCTCGCGCGGCATCTTGCCCACCTCGTCCTTGATGCGGCAGAGAACGTGCCGGCCGCCATCGCCGGCAGCGCCAGCCAGTTGATGCGCGGTGCGGCCGGAGTGCAAAAAGAGCGATGTGACAGCGAGGCGGGCGACTCCGATGCGCGCAAAGGGAATCGCGATACGGAAGAGCTTCTTACCGCGATTGAGTTCGGATTGCTTGGCAGGGTCCAGCGGCGGCCACTCTTCGATTCTCATGGGGTCCACCAGCACCATGCCCGCCACTTCATACGGATAATTGAGCGCAAAGCGGCGCATTACCAGCCCGCCAAAGGAATGTCCCACCAGGATGTAGGGCGGCTTGATAGCGGCGCCCGCCAGCAGCTGATGCAGTTCGGCGGCGATGTTGGCGGGCGTGCGCGCCGTGCGAGCTGGGCTGCTCCAGCCCAGTCCGCCGCGATCATAGGAGACTGTCGAAGCAAAGCGCGAAACCGGCTCCTGAATGTGGAACCAGTTCAGATTGGTGGCTGCGATCCCGGCTTCAAACAGAACTGTGGGGTTTCCTGATCCCTTTTCCACCAAGTAGAGCCTGCGCCTGCCTCCGATGTCGATCCAGCGGCCATCCCTGGCATAGCGCTTGCGGTCGGAGCGAGCGCCGAGGCATTGATACACAATGCCCGTCGCGATCAAGGCCGCGGCCACGCCGAGAATGAAGAAAAGCAAGTTCATCTGCCGTCCTAAAAATACGTCAATTGCTCTGGAGAAAAGTCCTTTAGGCTGAGATTAGCCTTGGGCGTGCCGCGGTCAATAATCAGTAGTGTTGACCCGGCCTGGCCGCGAATCTTCGCTTCCACCTGGTGTGCCGACCAGAGGCCGCCCTCCTGACGCAGGCCGAAGTAAGTAAACTCCTTAACGGTTCCGTTTTTCAGCGTCTTCTCCACGTAAACTGGAAAGCCAATGCTGCGATCAAGCCAGGTGGTGACCTCGGCGTAGTGCGTCTTGACGGCGGGGCCCGGCGTGCTCTTCACAACATTGCAATCGCGCGCGCCAAACTTCATGTTCTCCGATACCTTTTGTTCTGCCCAGAAGTACTGCGCTTCGAGAAAATCCTCGTAGCTGAATCCGGGTCCAAGCAGCCCGTCAGACCATTTTTCAAACGGTAAAGAAGCTGGGGATTGATCGCCGGGGTGAGCAATCAGGATGGTGTTCTTGCCGCCGAGCCGCATCTCCAGCAGGATGTGGACAGGGGCGTGGGCGCTAACCGATGCATCCGCGCCCGTCTTTGAGGCCGTGCCAAGCTCCAGCAGAACGCGCAGCACGCCCGGAAACCAGTGCGCCTTGATAGTAATGGGAAAGCTGATGCGAATGCCATTCGCCTGCACGTGAACCAGATGGCCGCTGGCGCGATAATCCGCCGACTCGATGCGAGAGCGTGGCGCGGCCAGCACCGTCTTCACATCCGCTGCGTGCGCGGTAATCGGCATCAGGATCGCCGCCGCCATCGCGAGAGAAAGAATTCTCATGCCTCGATCCTCCCGTCGCGCAGGCGAATCTGCCGCGCCGCTGAGTGCGCGATCTCGTTCTCGTGCGTCACAACGATCAGCGTCATTCCGCGCTGCTTCTGAATCCCGGTAAGAATTTCCATGATGCGCGCTGAGTTCGCACTGTCCAGATTACCGGTCGGCTCGTCGGCCAACAAAATCTCCGGCTCATTGGCCAGAGCACGGGCAATCGCCACCCGCTGCCGCTCGCCCGCGGAGAGTTCATTGGGATACTGCCGCAAGCGGTGCTCCAGTCCCATCTCGCGCAGCAGAGTCAGCGCCCGTTCAGCGCGCTTCGGCGGCGTGGGGTTGAGGGCCAGCATAGGAACCTGAACATTTTCGAGGACGCGCAGCGTGGGCATCAGGTGAAATGCCTGGAAGATGAATCCGACGCTTTTGGAGCGGTAGGTGTCCAGATCAATCGCCGAGCCGAGCCTTGCGTTCCTGAAGAGAACTTCACCACTGGTTGGCGTGTCGAGCCCGCCCAGAAGTTGCAGCAGGGTGGATTTGCCGCTGCCGCTCGGTCCGCTGATGGCCAGGAACTCTCCGGCTTCGATGGCGAGATCAACGCCGCGCAGGGCCTCGATGCGCCCCTCGTCGTAACTCTTGCGCAGGTCGCGCACTTCCAGCAGCAGGCTAGTCATGGCGCAGCGCCTCCACCGGCGAGAGATGCGCGCCGCGCCATGCGGGGACGGCCCCTGCGACCAGCCCTGAAAGGAGCGCAATGGCCAGCGCCTCCAGCAGGTGCAGCGAAGAAACAGATGCCGAGACGATACTCGCTGTCTGCGGCAAGCGAGAGAGCAAGCGCAGGGCTCCCGATCCGATAACGATGCCTAAAACGCCTCCAACCAGGCCGAGTACGGCTGCTTCGGTCTGGATGAGCAATAATATTTTCCAGCTCTTCCAGCCCAGCGCGCGCAGGATGCCGATCTCTCTGGTTCGCTCGAAAACGGACATGGCCATGGTGTTGACGATGCCCAGGATGCCCACAATCAAGGCGATCGCGGATGTGCCCCAGGCAACAGCTTGAGCCAATTGCACGAGTTGGTTATTGCTGGCGCGCTCGACTGCCGGTTGTGCGCGCAAGCCGGGCAGAGCGGATTCTATCTGTGCTTGAGCGCGTTTTAGATAGCGGTCGGGCGCTTCGCCGGGTGGAGCGGGGCGAAGCCGGACATGAAAGCCAGAGACCTTGCCGACCAGGCTGGTGAGCTGTTGCAGTTGATCGAGAGGCATGATTACCGCTCCGGCTTCAAGAGCAGTGCCGCCGTGAAAGATGCCTGCAACGATGAAACCGGCGCCCTGAATTTCCAGGGAATCGCCCACTTTCTTATCGAGATTTCTGGCCAAGCTGTCGCCCAGAATCACTTCAGGCTTGCCGTTGTGAAAGCGTCCTCCGGCAGTGAACGTGAGCGAATCGAATTCGTAGGAATTGTCTTGCCAGCCAAAGATCAGCGCATTGACATCGGGTGTGAGCGACATCATGTTGAAGATCATGGGCATAGCTTGGGCGACGACGGGTAAAGAACGGAGTTTTACCCCGGCTGACTCATCCACGGAAGTATTGAGGAATGTTTCCTGGACGACGGCGATGTCGGTGCCGCTGCTCGAGTAGAGGCGGAGCCATTCATCCTCAAACGCCCGCGAGAAGCCGACCAA
>Ga0302319_10025266_pt1 | contig 10525 bp, 12 predicted proteins | sample Bog_T0_2_FD_203319 | JGI IMG/M metagenome (GOLD analysis project Ga0302319, IMG submission 203319) | Peat permafrost microbial communities from Stordalen Mire near Abisko, Sweden - Bog_T0_2 | ecosystem: Environmental > Terrestrial > Soil > Wetlands > Peat | place: Sweden: Abisko, Stordalen Mire... | reverse complement strand
GACGCGGCCGTCCTGGTCATGGCGGCGGCGGTCGCCGACTACCGACCCGAGACGGTCAACGACGGCAAGCTGTCGCGGGCCGACGCACCCGAGCTCGCCCTGCGTCTCGTGCCCACCGTCGACATCCTCGCGACCACCAGGCGCGCCGGCATGGTGCGCGTGGGCTTTGCCGCCGAGGCCGGTCCGCGCATCGACAGGGCGCGGGCCAAGAAGGCCGCCAAGGGCGTCGACCTGCTGGTCTTCAACGACATCCTCATGGCCGGCATCGGCATAGGTTCCGACGAAAACGAGATCACCATACTGACCGCCGAGCGCGAGGTCCACGTGTCGCGCACCAGCAAGGCGGCCTGCGCGCGCGCCATCCTCGACCAGGTCGAGGTCGTTCTCACCAGCCGGTGACGCCGTCGGCCGTGCCGGCAAGCGTGACCGCGACCGGCAGACCAGGCCGACCGCGCCGGGCCCGCGCCGGCCCCACTAGGCGCGCGACGAAGTCACGCACGCTTGAGCGGCGACGACGAAGTCGACGCCGGACTAGGAGGCTAGCCGATGACCGTCACCCCGCTCTCCCGCGACGAGATCCTGAGGCTGATCGACGGCTCCGTCGCCAATCTCAACCTGCGCCGTCACATGCTCGCCTGCGAGGCGGTCATGCGCGGCTTGGCCGTGCGCTTGGGGAACGACGTCGATCTGTGGGGCCTCGCCGGTCTGGCGCACGACATCGACGCCGAGGAGACCGCCGGCGACGACGCGCGTCACGGCGCACGGGCGGCCGAACGGCTCACCGAGCTGGGCTTGCCCGACGCCCTCGCGCACGCGGTCGCAGCGCACAATCCGGCGACCGGCGTCGTGGCCGAGCGGCCCATCGACGTCGCCCTGATCGCCGCCGACCAGACGACCGGCCTGATCACCGCGGCCACCCTGGTGCGGCCCGACCACTCGCTGCCCCTCGTCAAGCTCTCGTCGGTGCGCAAACGCATGCGCGAGGGCGCCTTCGCCCGCGGCGTCGACCGCGCCTCGATCCAGCGCTGCGTCGAGCTCGGCCTCGAGCTCGACGAGTTCCTGGCGGTCGCGCTCGAGGCCATGCAGGCGGTGGCCGCCGACCTGGGGCTCGCCGGCCAGTGAACGAAGGGGCTCTCTGGGACGAACGCGCGGCGGCGGCCGAGGCTGCCGAGGGCGAGCGCGCCTACGGGCTCTTTCAGACGGGGCGCCGATTTCTAGCCGAACGCCGCCCGGCGCAGGCCGCCATGTACCTCGAGCAGGCGTTGCTGGCGGCGCCCGACAAGATCTCGGTGCGCGAGGCGCTGGGCCGGGCGTACTACGCCCTGGGCCGCTTCGACAGCGCGGCCCGCGAGTTCGAAGAGCTCCTGCGGCGCGCCCCCGCGAGCGACTACGCTCACTTCGCGCTGGCGCGCTGCCTGCTGCGTCTGGGCGACGTGCGCGGCGCCCGGCGAGCGGCGCGCCTGGCGCTGGCCATGGCCCCCGATAACACCGACTACCGCCGCGCGCTCGACGACTGCCTCGAGGCGGGGTAGCGGTGACTGCCTAGACCGTCGATCGACTGCGTCGTCGCCGCTCAGGCGTGCGTCACTTCGTCGACGCGCCTAGACCGTCGATCGACTGCGTCGTCGCCGCTCAGGCGTGCGTCACTTCGTTGCGCGCCTAGTCCGCGCTGGAGGCGCCGGGCGTCGTGGCACCCGGCGCGACCTGCGGCGCGACGTCCTGCTGCGCCAAGGCGTCGGGGCCGGCGTGCGCCATCGCGAGCAGGATAGCGATGCGCTTCTGGATGGGCGGATGTGTGTCGAACCAGCCGGCCGACTCTTTGGTCTTCTTGCCCTTCAGCGGGTTGGCGATGTACAGGTGTGCCGTGGCCCTGGTCGCCACTCGCAGCGAGTTGCGGTCGCCGGCGATCTTCTGCAGGGCGTGGGCCAGTCCGAGTGGGTTGCGCGTGAGCTCGACTCCCGAGGCGTCGGCCAGGTACTCGCGGTGGCGCGAGATCGCCATCTGCACCATGAGGGCGAAGAACGGCGCCAGGATGGCGAGAACGATAGCGATCAGAAAGAGGATCGCCCCCGCGCCGCCGTTCGAGTTGTTGTCGCGCCGTCCGCCGAACCCGAAGAACGTCGAGCGCAGGAAGAAGTCGGAGACCAGGGCGATCATGCCGACCAGCACGCCGACCAGCGTGGCGAAGCGGATGTCGAAGTTGCGCACGTGCGACATCTCGTGGGCGATCACGCCCTGGAGCTCGTCGCGGCTCATCATCTGCAGCAGGCCGGCGGTGACCGCCACCGAGGCGTGCTGGGGGTCGCGGCCGGTGGCGAAGGCATTGGGCGCGGCGTCGTTTATGACGTACACGCCGCCCGCGATCGACATCTCCTCGACGACGTTCCACAGGACAGGCGCCTGGTCGCGATTCACGCGCTGCGCGTGGCTCGCGGCCAGCACGATGCCGGCGCCCCCGTAGTAGCCGATCAGGCTCCACACGATGGCCACGATGCCGAACACGCCGAGCAGGCCGATGCCCGCCGTGTAGGTGCGAAAGTAGGCCACGCCGATGGCGAAGCCGAGCGTGAGCAGCACCGCGACGATGACCGCGACGAGCAGCACCGAGTCGCGTTTGTTGCGGGCGATCTGGTCGTACATCGTGAGCCGCGCTTTCGCTTACTGTCCCGGCTGCTGGGGCGGGCCGGGCGGCTGCACCGGCGGGGCTGGTGGCTGCTGGGCCTGCACGGGCGCGACGGGCGCCTGCATCTGGACCTGCGGCGCCATGCCCAGGTCGACCTGCGGCACCTCGCGGTCCGCGGTGTCGCCCTCGAAGAACTGCCGTTGCGTGAAGTTGAACATGCCGGCGATCGTGTTGCTCGGGAACTGCTGGATCTTGGTGTTATAGGCCATGACGCTGTCGTTGTAGAACTGGCGCGCGAACGAGATCTTGTTCTCGGTCGTGGTGAGCTCCTCCTGCAGTGCCATCACGTTCTGGTTGGCCTTGAGGTCGGGATAGTTCTCGGCCACGGCGAACAGCGAGCGCAGCGACTGGGTGAGGGTGTTCTCGGCCTGGGCCTGGGCCGCGGGGCCCTGGGCGCCGGCGGCGACGGCGGCGGCACGCGCGTTGGTGACCTTGGTCAGCGTGTCCTGCTCGAACTGCATGTAGCCTTTGACCGACGAGACCAGGTTGGGGATCAGGTCGTGCCTTCGTTTGAGCTGCACGTCGATCTGGCTCCAGGCGTTGTCGACCTGGTTGCGGCGGCGCACGATGCCGTTGTAGGTCGACCACAGCAGGAGGGCCACCACCACTACGATGACGATCACCACGATGAGTGCGATCACAGTGTCTGCTCCTTTGGTGTTTTATCCCTGCGCAGTATCGTCATTGTACGTCAGGACGATAGGTTTGGGTGGCGGCGCGGCGGGTCGGCCGGCGCCCACGCACTGGAGAGCTTGCCCGCGCGAGGAGGATGCTATGCTGGCTCGCATGGAGCCTGACGCCGAGAGCGCACGAGTCACCCGCGGGGCGCGGCCATGAAGCGCGCCTGGGTAAAGGCGGCGGCCGTGGCCGTCGCCCTCGTCGTGCTGGCCGGCGTCGGCTACGCCGTCGTGCACGGCCGCACCGGCGACGGCGGCACGGGCCAGCCGGCGTTCTCGCCGTCGGCCACGCCGACCGTCGCGAGCGCGGTGGGGAAGACCCCCGCGCCGACGCCGCGCTGGCAGGTCGCCAAGGCCGTCGGCACCGTCGTCGCCTACAGCGCGCCGACCACCACGGCCACCGTGCGCCAGCGCTTCGCGCGCGTCAACGTGAACGGCTATCCGACGGTGTTCCTGGTGCGTGGCGTACGCCAGGTCGGCGGCGTCACCTGGTACGACGTCTGGTTGCCGATCCACCCCAACGAAAGTCACGGCTGGGTCAAGGAGGGCGGCGTCGCGATCTACACGACGACGGCCAAGATCGTCATTCGCCTGAGGCAGCGCCGCTTGATCGTCTACAAGCGCGGCGCGCTTGTGGGCAGCTTCCCGGTGGCCGTGGGCACCGCCCAGCTACCGACCCCTACGGGAATCTACTACGTCAATCAGAAGCTGCGGCCCACGACGTCGGGGGGGCCGTACGGCGTGCTCGCCCTGGGGATCAGCGCCTTTCAGCCGCGACTGCTCAACTGGCCGCAGGGCGGCCCCGTCGCCATTCACGGCACCAACGAAGACTCCCTGATCGGCAAGGCTGTGAGCCACGGGTGCGTGCGCATGCACAACGCCGACGTGCTCAAGGTCAGCGCTCTGGTGCCGACCGGCAGCCCCGTGATCATCGTGAAGTAGATGGGGCGACCGCCGCAGGGCGGTCGCGCCGCGGCGTCTTACCAGTACTCGCCCTGAATGAGCTGCATGTCTTTGGCCTTGCATTTCGGGCAGACGTACGACTGCGCCTTCTCCAGAAAGAACAGCTGGCCGTCGCAGTCCGAGCAGTGGAACTCGTCGACCATGATGTCGGCGCCGGTCAGGTCGACCGACGTGATCGCCTTGCACTGCACGCAGACGGCCGGCATGAACCGCTTGCGCGGGTCGTTGGCGCTCACGCCCCAGCGGATGTTGTCTGCCGTATACCCGCACTCGCGACAGACGAAGGTGGTGTACTCTCCCATGCCGAAGGCCTCGTTTCGGAAGTCGACGTTTGTAGCCACACGTGCCCGGCCTTGGTATCGGCAGCATCGTCCGACCTGTTGAGCGGCAGGCACGAGCTGAAAGTCCGGGACTTTGATTAGTCTTCGAGGCCGGTGGTATATACTTACGCGGACAGACACGGACAATCAGGAGGCGAAGGCTTTCGAGAAGTGGGTGCGCGAGTCGCCCACTTTTGTTTTGTGGAGATGAGTGAGCGCGACCGTGAATTAGTGACCGAGATCGAGACGACCCTCGCGGGGCAGTTCCCCGAGCTCGAGGTCGTCGATGTCGACGTACAGGGTGGCCGCGGTGCGCGTCTGACGGTCTATGTCGATCATCCTCAGGGCGTCGACCTTGCGTTGTGCGAGGCCGTGGCACATGCCCTCGACGATCTGCGCAGCCGCTATGCGCTCGATATCTCGTCGCCTGGTCTCGACCGCCCACTGCGCACGCCCGCTCACTTCGAGCGTGCCAAGGGCGCGAGAGTGTATGTGAAGACCGAACCCCGCCTCGAAGGGCGGGCGGTCTTCAGGGGCCGGCTCACGCAAGCCGGTCCCACCGTCGTCACGCTGGCGCTCGACGAGGGCGCAGCGGTCGATATCCCGTTCCAAACGATTGCGAAGGCCCACGTGATCTTCGAATTCGACGACAACGGAGGGCACCAGTGAGCAGAGAGATCATCGAAGCTCTACGACAGATCGAAAAGGAGAAGGGCATCAGCGCCGAGACGCTCCTGAGCGCGCTCGAAGACGCGTTGCACTCCGCCTACCGCAAGACCCCCGATGCCGTCGAGACAGCCAAGGTCGAGATCGATCCCGAGACGGGCGATATCCGCGTCTTTCAGCTGATCTTCCCTGAGGACGTCGACGTCGAGGCGCTCAAGGTGCGCAACGAAGAGGGCGAAGAGATCGGCATCGACCTGTCGACGGTCGACGAGACCGCGATCGAGCGCCACGAAGTGACGCCCGACAACTTCGGACGCATCGCCGCCCAGACGGCCAAGCAGGTCATCCTGCAGCGCATCCGCGAGGCCGAGCGCGACCTCATGTACGAGGAGTACGTCGATCGCGTGGGTGACATCGTCACCGGCATCGTGCAGCAGAGCGACCAGCGCTACACGCTCGTCGACCTGGGCCGCGTCGAAGCTTTGCTGCCCAAGAGCGAGCAGATCGACAGCGAACGCTACGAGCACGGCGCCCGCGTCAAGGCGATCATCATCAAGGTGCAGAACTCGACCAAGGGGCCGCAGGTCATCCTGTCGCGGCGCTCCGACGACCTCGTGCGCCGCTTGTTCGAGCTCGAGGTCCCCGAGATCTCCGACGGATTGGTCGAGATCAAGAACGTCGCCCGCGAGCCCGGATTTCGCTGCAAGATCGCGGTGATCAGCCACACCGACGGGGTCGACCCCGTCGGCGCCTGCGTGGGCCCCCGCGGTTCGCGCGTGCGCATGGTCGTCAGCGAGCTGCGCGGCGAGCGTATCGACATCGTGCCCTACAACGACGAGCCGGCGCGCTTCGTCGCCAAGGCCCTGTCGCCGGCGCGCGTGCGCGAGGTCCTGGTCGACGACGAAGGCCGCTCCGCCACCATCATCGTGCCCGACGACCAGCTTTCGCTGGCCATCGGCAAAGAGGGTCAGAACGCCCGTCTCGCCAGCAAGCTCACCGGCTGGCGCATCGACATCAAAAGCCAGAGCGAGATGGCCGACAACGAAAGCGAGCTCACCTACGCCGAAGACGGCGACGACGTGAGCGGCCATTGCGTCGCGGTCATGTCGAACGGCAAGCGTTGTCCCAACATGGCGCTGTCCGGCAGCCGCTACTGTGGCATCCCCGCACATCAGAAGCTCGCCGAAGCCGAGACCGGCGGAGCGGTGGCGGCGGAGTGACGGTGGCGACAAAGACCAGCATGCCGCGGCGCACCTGCGTCGGCTGCCGGCGGGTCGCCGACAGCGAGGCCCTGGTGCGGCTCACCCTGCACGACGGGCACGTCGTGCTGGCCGCCACGCACCCCACGGGGCGGGGCGCCTGGCTGTGCCCGCAACCCGACTGTTTGGAGCAGGCGACACGCCGGCGTGCGCTCGATCGCGCCCTCCGTGCTCGCGTGCCCATCGACGACGATCTGCGCAGGCGCTTCACCGGCGTCTGCGAGCAGCGAAAGGCGGTGATGTGAGTGGCCCGCATGAAACCTGTCGCTGAGGTCGCCCGCGAGCGGAATACGACCATCGAAGACGTACTGGTCCACCTGAAGCGAGCCGGTATGGAGCTCGCCGACGGCCAGACCGAGGTCGACGAGGACATCGTCGACAAGGCCTTTGCCACCACCTCGAGCGGTCCCCGCCGGGCGCGTCCCGGCGGCGGCAACCGCCGCCGCCGTGTCGTGATCGACGCTCAGGCATCGCGCCGCGGCCCGGGGCCGTCCAACGACCGCCGCGGCCGCCGCGACCGCCACCAAGGCGGCGACCGCGCCGAAGCCGCGCTCGTGGTGCCCGCCGAGGGCCAGAAGGTCAAGGTGCCGTCCGGTTCGAGCGTCAAAGACGTCTCGCAGCTCATGGGCGTCTCGACCGCCGAGATCATCAAGACCATGATGGGCTACGGCGAGATGGCGACGATCACCCAGCCGCTCTCCGATGAGGCCATCAGCATCCTCGCCGACGACTTCAAGCGCACGGTCGAGATCACCCACGCCGCCGACGAAGAGGTCGAACTCGAAGAGGTCGTCGAAGACAAGCCCGAAGACCTCAAGCGCCGCCCGCCGGTGATCGCCGTCATGGGTCACGTCGATCACGGCAAGACGAGCCTGCTCGACGCCATCCGCGAGACCGAGGTGGCCGCCGGCGAGGCCGGCGGCATCACCCAGCACATCGGCGCCTATCAGGTCACCCACGACGGCAAGACCATCACTTTCTTAGACACGCCGGGCCACGAGGCGTTCACCGCCATGCGCGCCCGCGGCGCCAAGGTCACCGACATCGCGGCCATCGTCGTGGCCGCCGACGACGGCGTCATGCCGCAGACCGTCGAGGCCATCGACCACGCCAAGGCGGCGGCCGTGCCCATGGTCATCGTCATCAACAAGATCGACAAGCCCGACGCCAACATCGAAAAGATCAAGCAGCAGCTCACCGAGTTCAGCATCGTGCCCGAGGAGTGGGGCGGAGACACCGTCTTCGTCGAAGCCAGCGCCAAGAAGCGCATCGGCCTCGACAACTTCCTCGACATGCTGCAGCTCGTCGCCGACGTGCAAGACCTGAAGGCCAACCCCGACGTGCCGGCCAGCGGCGTCATCATCGAAGCCAAGGTCGACGTCGGTCGCGGCGTGGTCGTGACCATGCTGGTCGAACGCGGCACCATCCACGTGGGCGACGCCATCGTCGCCGGCGAGGCCAGCGGCCGCGTGCGTGCCATGCACGACTTCCGCGGCAAGCCCATCACCGAGGCCGGCCCGTCGGTGCCGGTCGAGATCATCGGCTTCGACTCGGTGCCCGACGCCGGCGAGTTCTGCCGTGTCGTCAAAGACGAAAAGGCCGCTCGCGTGCTCGCCAACCGACGCACCAACCGGCTGCGCGCCGAGGGCCTTGCCAAGCAGCATTCCCTCACGCTCGACGATCTCTACGCGCGCATCGCCGAGGGCGAGGTGGGCGAGCTCAACCTGGTCATCAAGGCCGACGTGCAGGGCAGCATCGAAGCGCTGGCCGACGCCCTCGGGCAGATCAGCCACGACGAAGTCAAGGTGAACATCATCCACTCGGGCGTCGGCGGCATCAACGAGTCCGACGTCATGCTGGCGACCGCCTCAAAGGCCATCATCATCGGCTTCAACGTGCGGCCCAACGTGCCGGCGACGGCGCTGGCCGAGACTGAGGGCGTCGACATCCGCACCTACCGCGTGATCTACAAAGTCACCGAAGACGTGCAGGCCGCCCTCGTGGGGCTGCTCAAGCCCGACGTCGTCGAAGAGGTGCTCGGCCAGGCCGAGGTGCGTCAGCTCTTCAAGGTCTCGCGCCTGGGCACCATCGCGGGCTGCTACGTGACCCGCGGCAAGATCATTCGTTCGGCGAGCATCCGCGTGCTGCGCGACGGCATCGTCGTCCACGACGGCAGGCTGGCCTCGCTCAAGCGCTTCAACGAAGACACGCGCGAGGCGGCCGAGGGTTTCGAATGCGGCATCCTGCTCGACGGCTTCAACGACCTCAAAGAAGGGGACACGCTGGAGGCGTACGAGACGAAGGAAGTCGCCCGTGGCGGGTGATGCGCACGTCGGTGTGCTGCACGCCGAGCTTCATTTTCCGGCAAACCGCTCGCTGAAAGACAAACGGCAACCGCTCACCAGCCTGCGCGACACGCTGCAGCGTCGCTACCGGGCGTCGTTTGCCGAGGTGGGCGGCCAGGACAGCTGGCAGCGGTCCGAGGTGCTCGTGGTTCTCGCGGCGTCCTCGGGCCGTCAGGCCAGCGAACGCATCGACGAGATCGACCGCTATCTTCACGGGCGCGACTTCGATGTCTCACGCGTGTTCGTCAAGTCGGTCGACGCTGTAGAGGATCTGTGGGACTCAGGCTCCTGAAGGTAAACGAAGCGCTGCGCGAGGTCCTCTCGCAGGAGATCGCCGCACTCAAAGACCCGCGCATCGGTTTCGTGACCGTGACCGGCGTCGAGGTGTCGGCCGACCTGCGTCACGCCAAGGTCTTCGTCAGCGTGCTGGGCAACGCCAAGGCCCGCGAGCGCACGCTGGCCGGCCTGCGCGCCGCCCACGGCCACCTGCAGCAGCGCATCGGCGCCGACGTGCGCACCAAGCGCACGCCTCAGCTGCTGTTCCTCTACGACGAGTCGATCGACCGCGGCCAGCGCATCGAGACCCTGCTCAAACGCTACGAGGGCGAGCTCGGCCCCGAGACCGACGACGAGGTCGAGGACATGGCCGACGAGGTCGCCACCGGCGAGGCCGGCGGGTCCGCCATCGGCGAGACCGTCGACGAAACTCCCGACGCCGTGGGCGACGAAGCCACCGACGCCGCGGGCGACGACCCGGGGCCGTCATGACGATCGTCGCTCCCGAGCTCGCGGCCGTGTGCGCCGCCATGCGCGCCGAATCGCAGGCGGCCCTCGCCGTGCACGAAAGCCCCGACGGCGACGCCGTGGGGGCCGCGGCCGGCATGCTCGACCTGTTCGCGCAGCTCGGCGTCGAGGCGGCGCTCTACGTAGACCCCGGCGTGACGCTGCCGCTGGCCGACGAGTTCCTGCCGGCCGAGCGAGTCGTCGCAGGCACGCCGCCCGACTCAGCGACCCTCTACGCGCTCGACTGCGGCTCTCGCGAGCGCCTGGCCGTGACCCTCGGCGAGCGCAACGGGCGCACGATCGACATCGACCACCACCACGACAACACGCGCTTCGGCGACCTCAACCTGGTGGCAGGCGACGCCAGCAGCACCTCCGAGCTCGTCTGCGACATCGCCGAGCGGCTGGGACTGCGCTTCTCGCCGCGCGCCGCGGCGGCGCTCTACTCCGGCATCTCGTTCGACACCGGACACTTTCAGCACTCGAGCACCTCGGCCTCCACCTTCGCCTGCTGCGCGCGCCTCGTGACCGACGGCGCCGACCCCAACCGCATCTACCGGCTGCTCTACGAGACCCGCACGCTGGCCTCGCTGCGCCTCTGGGCGCGCGCCATCGCCGCCGCGCAGCCCGCGGCCGGCGGCCGCGCCCTGCTCGCGCCGGTCACCAGCGCCGACTTTGCCGCGACCGGAGCCTCAGACGACGACACCGAGGGGATCGTCGAAGCCCTGCGCAGTGTGCCCGGCGTCGAGGTCGCCGCCCTGTTGCGGCCGCGCGGCGGCCGCAAGGTGCGGGTGAGCTTGCGCTCCGAGGGCTTCGACGTGAGCGCGGT
>Ga0302319_10025265_pt1 | contig 10525 bp, 8 predicted proteins | sample Bog_T0_2_FD_203319 | JGI IMG/M metagenome (GOLD analysis project Ga0302319, IMG submission 203319) | Peat permafrost microbial communities from Stordalen Mire near Abisko, Sweden - Bog_T0_2 | ecosystem: Environmental > Terrestrial > Soil > Wetlands > Peat | place: Sweden: Abisko, Stordalen Mire... | reverse complement strand
CCTGAAATCGCGGATAGTAGCCGTCCATGGGCCCGCCGTTGGGATACATCAGGCGGGCAAAAACAAAATCGCCCTGCACGTTCCAGTCAGGGGGAAGCGGGTACGTGAAGTGTTCCACGCCAGGGTATGCCCGGAACGGCTTCTGGAACGCCTGCACCACTCCCAGCGCGGCCACCAGCGATACAATCCCGAAAATGACGGCCTTGCCAGCGTGCCTGACCATGGTCTTGCAATGAGGATAACAGCCCCTGAGCAAAGGAGTGTGACAACTCGCGCCGGAGAACGTCCAACCAGGTGAGTCCGAACTGTCTTATAATTCAGTGTTAGCACTGCTGCATCAAGTATGGAAACGACACCCGAGCCGCTGCCCCCTGCACAGGAAGCCCTTCCCCCTGCCCGACCGATCACCTCGTTAGTCGCCGTATCGCTCCTGCGCGATGTGGCAATCTCCGTGGCGCTGGCCGTAATCCTGATCGTTTTCATCTATCAGCCCGTCAAGGTTGAGGGCACCAGTATGATGCCGGGTCTCACGGACCAGGAACGTATTTTTATCAATAAGTACGAATACCGGCTGAGCCCCAACAACATCCGGCGTGGCGACCTGGTAGTGTTTCATCCCCCAAAATTCCCCCAGGAATCGTATATCAAACGCGTGGTGGGCCTGCCGGGCGACCGGATTGAGATCCTCGATGGTGACGTCTTTGTGAACCGTCTGCGCCTGGAAGAACCGTACGTCCTCGACGAATATCGCGACCACGATTCGATGGCGGCGCAGATCGTTCCGATCGACGACTATTTTGTCCTCGGTGATCACCGAAATTCGTCGAGCGACAGCCGTGTCTGGGGTTTTGTGGATCGCGATAAAATCTACGGCAAGGCTGTCCTTGTCTACTGGCCCTTCGAGAAGATAGGCCGCGTCCACTAACTGCCGCGGTTGTTTGAACCGGCAATGATAAAATCGGACCTTGTCACCAGCATTTTCTCTGGCCCGCGCGGGACACTGGTTCCTTCGCTCGGGTATCCAGGAACCGTCTGGCGGATTTTCCCGCTTCTACCGTTCCGAAATCGCCAAGAACCTCCCGGTATCCACCGAGATCTCCGCTTACGCCGGGATGGCCCTGATTTTTCTTTATCGAACCACCAAGAATGCCGAGTATCTGGACGCAGCCCGTCGCACCGTTAGCTTTCTGATCGATCAGGCATGGGACGAATCGCTTCAGATCTTCCCCTATGAGCACCCCTCGCCTACTCCAGAGAGCCGGCACCTGGCATACTTTTTCGATTCCGGCATCATCGTCCGCTGCCTTGTGGATCTCTGGCGTGAAACGCGCGAAGACCGGCTCATCGATATCGCCTCGGCGGCATCGCACGGAATGTCGGCGTTCTGGACTGGGCGCGATTACGATGCGATTCTGACGTTGCCCGAGAAAAAGGCGCTGCCGCGCACCGCGCAGTGGTCCACCGCGCCCGGTTGCTACCAGACCAAGTCGGCCCTCGCGTGGTGGGAAGTGGCGGAGATTACAGGCGATACCGTGTTGCGTCAACAGTATCTGGATCTGATCGAATCCGGCATCCATACCTGCCGCGGCTTTCTGGCGGGTGCGAACGAGCGGCTCAAGATCATGGACCGCCTCCATGCCTACTCCTACTTCCTCGAAGCGCTCTCGCCCCTGCTCGATCGGCCGGATTGCGTCCAGACCTATCGCAATGTGCTCACCGAAGATGCGCGCTATCTGAGCGAACTGGCCCCGGAATTTGCCCGCAGCGACGTCTACGCCCAGGTCCTTCGGGCGCGGGTTCGCGCCTCGCACGTGATTCCGCCAGATACCGCGGCAGCCACCCAGGAAGCGACCGCGCTGGCGCGTTTTCAGTCCACAAGCGCGGATCCCCGCTTCGATGGCGGCTTTTTGTTCGGCAGTCGCGCGGGGGTGCCGTCTCCGCATGTGAATCCCGTATCCACCACATTCGCCATACAGGCCCTGGAGATGTGGCGGGCATTCGGCGCCGGGGAGTCCGAAAAGTGCCTCCAGTCTCCGATCTGACCGGCATTCGCGTAGTCTTCGCCTCGGGCACCGCCGATGTGAATCGGGCGATGCTTGCTCACTTTGCGACGTTGCGGCCGGAACTTCCTCTTTGCGTGATTTCGGAGTTCCAGCCGGATCCGGGCGAGTGGATTTCATGGCACCCTCAGCGCACCTTCGATCAGAATCTGGCCTATGTCAAGACCTCGCTGGAAGGCCGCCGGATCGAATCGGCGGCCGTAGCGTATGACGATCGCAGCGCACTGCGCGATCTTCGGCGCGCCGCCCATGTCCTTGCGGGCAGTGTCCTCACCGCATATGACGAAGATATGCGGACCGCCTCACCCGGAAGGGCTTTCCTGGTGCGAAGAACCCTCCGCGCAGTGGAGAAGCAACTGCGGACCGGTGGACGCGTTCGGACATGGCTGCGACGTATCGCCCACCCAACCGAGGCCGAGATTCCCTTGCGATCCCGCGCGGCGCAAGCCAAAGGGTTGGCTGCCGCTCACTTCCGAAGCGCTCCCAGGGTGCAGCCAATCTCGCAGGCCGCAGCGGGTCTCAGCACCGGCATCAGCATCGTGATCCCCAGCCGCGATGGCCTGGAACTGCTGCGGGAAATGCTGCCGCCGCTCCTTCCTCAGGTCGGCCCAGGTGAGGTGATTGTGGTCGATAACGGCTCTTCCGATGGAACTGCGGAACGCCTCGCGGACGAATACCCCGCCGTCAGGGTCATCTGTCACCCCAACCCGCTGTCTTTTGCCGCAGCCGTCAATCATGGCATCCACGCCGCGCGCTATTCACGAACGCTGTTGCTCAATAACGACATGATCGTCGAGCCAGGTTTCCTGGCTGCCCTCAACGATGCGTTCGCCCGGGTTCCCGATCTCTTCTGTGCGACCGCACAGATCCTCTTCCCCCCGGGAGTGCGCCGGGAGGAAACGGGTAAGGCAATCTGGCGACGTAATAACGAACTTGACTTTCCTGTACGCTGCGATGATCCCATCGAAGGCGAAGACCTCACCTGGGTCCTCTACGGAAGCGGCGGTTGCTCCCTGTTCGATACCGCCAAACTGCTTGCACTGGGCGGAGTCGCCGAACTTTACGATCCCGCTTATGTGGAGGATCTCGACTTCGGGTTTTGCGCCTGGAAACGGGGCTGGCCGACCGTGTACTGCGCCCGCGCACGAGTGGAACACCGGCACCGCAGCACGACTTCGCGCTTCTATTCGGAACGCCAGATCGATTTCTTTGTCGAACGCAACTACCTCCGGTTTGTCGCCCACGCGGTGTCCAGCATCGGTCTTTTCGAAAGGCTCTGGCGGGAAGGCATCCGTCGGCTTCAGTTGCAGGCGATGAACGGACGGGGCGCAGCTCTCGACACTTTGCGAAACGTCCCCCCGATCGGACCTGCGCCAGACCCGGTAACCGGACACTTGTCCGAAGAAGAAATCCTTGCCCTCAACAACGGCGACGTCTCCGTATTTCCGGGGACTGCAAAATACGCGGCCAAAACCATCCTGATCGCCAGTCCCTACCTTCCCTTCCCGCTCTCGCACGGTGGCGCAGTCCGCATCTTCAACCTCATGAAGCTGGCCGCGGAAACCAGCAACCTGATCCTGGTTGCGTTCGTCGACGACCTCCGGCCGCCGCCACCGGAACTACTCGCCCTCTGCAGCCAACTCGTCATAGTCAAGCGCCACGGCACGCATTATCGCCGCAACACCGAGCGTCCTGACGTAGTAGAAGAATTCGACTCCTCCACATATCGCGCCTGTCTCAGGCAGGGCGTGCATCAATGGAAGCCCGACCTCGTGCAACTGGAGTTCACATGGATGGCTCAATACGCGGATGCATGCCCACCCGCGAAAACGATCCTCGTCGAGCATGACATCACCTTTGACCTGCAACGCCAGTTGCTGGAAACCGCGCCATCGACCGGCGTAACGAGACTGGAACTGGAGCAACAGCTCACCAAATGGCGCGCCTTTGAGACCGCCGCCTGGACCCAGGTCGATTGCGTCGTCACGATGTCCCTCGGGGACAGCGCCATGATTACCTGTGCCCGGGCCGTCGAGTGCCTGCCCAACGGCGTCGATTGCGAGCGTTTTCAGCCGAGCCACACCCCCTCCGATTCGCGCAGGCTTCTCCTGATCGGATCTTTCGCTCACTTGCCGAATCTTCTGGCGCTCGAATTCTTCCTGCGCGACGTGTGGCCTCGCCTCGGACCCGGCTATACCTTGCACGTTATCGGCGGCGCGCGCCACGAGTATTATCTCGATTACTTCCGCGATCGGGTTACCTTGAACCTGACTCAGCCCGGCATTAAAGCAGAAGGCTTTGTCGCCGACGTGCGGCCTGCCTATCGGCGCGCTTCAATTGTCCTCGCTCCATTAACAGCGTCAGCCGGGACCAACATCAAGGTACTGGAAGCAATGGCGATGGGAAAAGTGGTGGTCAGTACTGCCTCAGGCGCGCATGGTCTCGACCTCACACCCGGCGAGGACTTCCTGCGCTCGGATTCCTCGGAACAGATGGCTGATCAGATCGAGCGAGTTTGCAGTGAAGAGCCACTAAGAACTCATATAGAAGAAAACGCTCGCCAGTCCGCGCTGCGCTACGATTGGCGCGCCATCGGCAAGAGTCAGCAGGCCCTCTGCGACAGACTGTTTGGACTCGGGTCCGCCAAAGCTTCCGGGCCGCAACGGTAAAGGAGCGGTACGCCACAGCCAGTTTCGGCCAGGCCATCCTCTTCGTGCCACTTGGGCGTCCTCGTCTTTCCACTGCGATCTCGCGCCGCCGGGGCACGCACTTCCGAATCGCCCCCGCATCCAACCGCACCTGACGATATACAATATCTCTTTCGCCATGGCACAAATAAAAGGTCCCGCAATCTTCCTCGCGCAGTTTCTTTCCGACGCCGCGCCCTACAACAATCTCCCCAACATTACCGAATGGGTGAAGAGCCTCGGTTACAAGGGAGTGCAGATTCCTTCCTGGGATTCGCGCGTTATCGACATCAAGAAGGCCGCCGAATCGAAGGCCTATTGCGACGATATTCAGGCGCAAACCAATGGCCTCGCCGTCACCGAACTGGCGTCTCACCTCCAGGGCCAGCTCATCGCGGTTCATCCGACCTACGACGAGCTATTCGATGGCTTCGCCGCCCCGGAAGTTCGCGGCGATCCCAAAGCCCGCACCAAGTGGGCCATTCAGCAGATGCGCTACGTGATCAAGGCTTCGGCGAATATGGGTCTCACGGCCTCGCCTTCTTTCACCGGAGCGTTGATGTGGCCGTTTATGTATCCGTGGCCCCAGCGTCCCGGCGGTCTCGTCGAGGAAGGCTGGAAAGAACTCGCGAAGCGCTGGCTGCCCATCCTCAACTATGCCGACGAGCATGGCGTAGACCTCGCCTATGAATTGCATCCCGGCGAAGATCTGCACGACGGCGCGAGCTTTGAAAAGTTCCTCGAAGCCACCGGCAATCACCCGCGCGTCGCAATCAACTACGATCCTTCACACTTCGTTCTTCAGTGCATGGACTACGTTGGCTTCATCGACGTCTACGCTTCGCGCATCAAGGCTTTCCACGTTAAGGATGCCGAATTCCGTCCCTCCCCGCGAGCCGGCGTTTACGGTGCCTATCTCCCCTGGAAGGAACGGCCGGGCCGCTTCCGTTCGCTCGGCGATGGCCAGGTGGATTTCACCCAGGTCTTCAGCCGCCTCACCGCTGGTGGCTATAAATCATGGGCGGTGATCGAGTGGGAGTGCGTATATAAGGACAGCGTGCAGGGCGCAACCGAAGGCGCTCCGTTTGTCGAGAAGCACCTGATCGAAGTGCCCACCCGCGCTTTTGACGACTTCGCCGGCGGAGCCAGCAACACAAAGAAAAACCGTCGCGTTCTCGGTCTGGGCTGATAAACAGTTTCAAACTCTACAGGCAAAACGCCTGCTCCGCGCTGCAGAACACATCGTTCGCATCGTGGAGCAGGCGGGCCGCAGCCGAGCCCCGATAGCACCCCGACCCGAACCTTACGATCCCCCATACTGAGCCGCGACAGTAAAGGTGCGGTCTCAAATGCCGAAACCGGATGTTGCACTGGAAGCAGTCAGGGAACGGCAGTCGAGTCCCCGATAGGAGCTCCCAGCCCTGTACCGTCCGACATCCCACAATGAGCCGATGCCCTCCGCGACCGCAGAAACTCCCGCGCCCGAAAGTACTCACCCCTGCCCCTGGCTCGCAACCGGCACCGGCGGCGACCACGGCGCGTAACCCCGCAGCTTCAGCTTCCGCCGAAACACCTGTTTGCCATCGGTCACGTAAAGAGTGTCGAAATTCTCTCCGCCGAAACAAATCCCTCGCACCGGACCGCTGGGCTTGGGTAGCGCCAGAATCGCCCGCACCCGGCCGTTCTGATCGCAGACCTGAATACCCATCCGCGTCGCCACATAGAGATTACCGTGAGTATCCAGGGCCAGGTCCTCCGCGCCGCTGTCATTCGGAAAATCCGTCATGTGCAGCCAGAAGTAAGGCTGCTTATCGCTGAACGACCCATCCGGATGAACCACCCAGGTGTAGATCCACTTCGTACTCTTCTCCGCCGCATAGAAGAGCCCGCCATCCGGTGAAAACGCAACTCCCGAAGCGGACCGCAGCCCTTCATCGATCAAACTCTTCGCGCCGCCCTTGATCTTCCAGACGCGGCTGGGCAAATCCGTATGCGCCCCAGGTTCGCTGACGTAGATCGTCCCGTCATGGGTGACAACGATGCCCCGCCCCGCGACCCCATCTGCAACAGTCCTGCTGGAGCCCTGCGGACTCAGAGCGACAATCTTCCTTTCGCCCGGAACGGCACCATAAAGCGTCCCATCGGGTCCGAAGGCCTCGCCCGAAATCCCGGCCCTCTTTGCAAATACCACCGACTTACCGTCCCCGCCCAATCGATAAACATTCCCTGCACCCGCGTCACTCACGTAAACCTCGCCCGTCGAATCCGCCGCCAGCCCCGACGCAGCCTGAAACGACTGCGGAACTTTCTGCCACGCCTCCGTGGGTACGGTAACCTCCTGGAGCGTGCTGTTCTTCGATACCCCGTTGCGAATCGGCGCCGGATAATCGCGCCAGAGCCAGCGCATCACATCCGGAAAAATCACCTGTCCGGGCCGGCCGTCGTGCCCATGCGTCCCCCAGGCGTGAGCCACGTCATAGCCGGAAAAACTCAACGCCGATTCCATGTTGAGATTGGCGTCATACCATGATCCAAACAGCGGATTCCACGCATCGGCCGACCCGTCTTCCAGGAAAATGCGGATCGGTTTGGGATCGGTCTTGCGGATCAGCGCCGGGTAGTCGTTCCCGCCACGCATGGAAACGAAGGTTCCGATGACCGAGTAAACCCGCGCGAATTGATCGGGCCGCTCCCACGCCAGTGTGAACGATCCGATGCCTCCCGTACTGCCGCCGGTAGCCGCGCGGTCGTTCGGGTCGGGCGAAATGTAAATCGCGCGGCCATCCTTCGTCTTCAGCCTTTGGACGGCCGGCAGTAACTCATTGAGAACATAGTCGGGAAACCGATCGTTGGTGCTGTCGAATTCATAAGACCGGTTGAAGCGAGACGCAGCGCGATTCACAGTCCCCGCCGGCTCCTTCCAGATCGTGCCCGGCGTAATGCCGACGCCAATAATTACCGGCACTTCTTTCTTCGCGATGAGGTTGTCGAGCACCGTGCCTTCGAACGCGCCCAATCCGTCGAGTTTCACCAGCAGGCAGGCCGGACGCGCCGGATCGTACTGCGCGGGCACGTAAATCTGAAAGCTGTTCTCCGTGCCGGGATAAATCTTCGAATCCGTGATCGTGCCCTGAAGAAATTCGCCATGGGGAACGTTGGGATTCGCCCTGGCGTCCTCGGGCGGATAGGGGCCGGAAAGTTCCGCCTGGATCTTCCGGACCAGCGCATCGGCGTCCACAACCGGAGGCGACTGCGCCTGAACCAACGAAAGCACCGCAAGCAGGGCGGCAGCCGGCAAAGTGATGGAACGTAACGGAAACATCGTAGTTCGAGCATAGAATAGCTCTCAGTGCCGCGTCACCGCCGGAATGACCAATACCGGTCAGATGACCTCCCATCGTTAAGAAACGCTGCATTCGTGCGGCAACTGATGTCGCGGTGAAAGGCCCTCGGCACGGCGCGGGCAACGCGCCACGCATCGCCCGCGGACGTCGGCCCCGGAAATGCACCGGATACGGCGAGGTGAACTTAACATGCGAGTATTTCTATTCTTGGCGCTGGCGAGTGTTGCAGTAATCGGCATCACAACCAACGCCCCCCAGGCGAAGGCTCAGGTCAACGTCTCCATCGGAATTGCACCGGAATGTCCTTACGGCTACTACGACACGGCCCCCTACGGTTGCGCGCCCACCGGCTACTACGGCCCTGAGTGGTTTAACGGCGATGGCTTCATCGGCGCCGGCCCGTGGTTCCATGGAACCAGCGATTTCCGCGGTAACGTCAACAATCGTCTCCATCCCGATAACGGCTACAAAGGGCCATCCCCGCAACGCGGAGAGAAGGCCGAACCGGCCAAGAAGGTGGATAGCGCGCATTTTGAAGGTAATGAATCCCGCGATGGACGCGGTAACGCAAGCGCCGGAAAGCGTTAGTTAATCTGGCGCTGAAGTTTCTCCATTTGAGACGACTGACGTTACCCTGCCAGGTAGCTCATGCTTCAGCTTGTGGGTCGAGCGAAGCTCGACGGGGCCGGTTGGCAGCCGGCCTTTCCTCTGTATTAACATGCTTGGCGATCTCACCGACGCCGACCAGTCCGTGTTGTAATGTTCTCGGCTGCGGCAGATCTTTCTGCGGTCGGGGCCCAGGCAGAATGCCTGACTACTTCTTCACCGGACGATCCGGAAACGCCCACGTTTCCGGATCCGCCGGCGGCTTAAACTCATCGGTGCTGAATACCCGGAACTTCTGCCCGGGCCCGGCGATCTTCAACACCAGCGCCACGTGATACTTCAGTCCCTGAAAATAAGCCACCCGAATACTGTGAATACCCCCGGCTAACTGCACAGCCCCGGTCAGCGTAACAGGGGGATGCAACCCGCCGTTATCGATCACAAGCTTGTCGTCTATGTAAAGCATCGAGCCATCGTCCGAAGTCAGTTCAAAGCGGTACTCACCCGGAGTTCCGATCCAGAACTTCCCCGTGTAATCGATCGCGAACCACTCCAGCCGATTCGTAATCCCCGGAAAGCCCAGCTTGTAATCCTGTGGTGGGATATTCAGCGACGACGTGTAAATCGTCCCGCGCGGCTTTTCCTTTTCCAGTTCCGCAAGTTTCTTCGCCGAGTGGATGTAGTAGATCACGCCCTTCAATCCGGAGGGAATCACGACCGTGGTGCCGAATACATACACCTGCTCCGGTTCCGTCTGCTGGTCCTGCGCACAAGCCGCCACCGCGAGAAGACTGAGGCAAGCTGCGAGCGAAAGTGCACCGCGGCGCGTCAATTGAGCTTCTCAGGATCGCCCTGCCCTTTGGGCTTCTTCGGCGGCTGCGGTTCCACGCGGAGCGCTACCAGGTTGCTGCGCAGATCGCGCTGAGCTTCCACCAGCACCGGTTCGCCGTCGTGAAACTGCGAGACCTTCGACGGCTTTCCGTCGCGGATGAACTTCGTCGACCCCGTCACGAACATACGCATGTTCTGCCCGCCGTCCACTTCAATCACAATGTGTCCGCTCTCCACCCCGCGAAACAGACCTTCGAAGGTAGCGGGCGGCTGCGGAGGAATTTGCAGCAGCGCGAACATCAGAGCCATCGAAGCAAGCAGATTCATTTGGTCTTCTTGTCTGCCTTTACGCCAGGCAAACCTTTGATCTCCGGTATCCCCATATTACCGCTCAGCTTCTGCAGATCGCTTTCATCGAGAAGACCACTGATGAAAACGATGGTAACCTCGGTAGGTTCCGTGGACACCACAGCGACCCCAGCCAGCTTGTTGTTGGCTGTCGGCATCAGATAAACCTGCGTAGATTGCTTCCCTTCCCGGACATCCACGATATTCTTCCACGCCGGCTGCTTCAGATAGGCTCTCAGGGGAGCGACATCGGCCTCGCTGTACTGCCCGGGCTTATCAAACTCGAACGACCGGACATAAACCCCTTTCAGATTCGCCACGACGGACTTCAGAGTTGCGGCGTCCTTATTCTGATCGTTGCCGAGAAAACCCGCCGCTAACCGCAGCGTGTCGCCGTCAAGCGTAATGTTGGCGGTGTTGGTGGCATTCGCTCCCAGTTTGTCCAGAGTCTTGAAATCGAAGTCCTGAGCGGCAAGCGCGCCGGAAAACGACAGAGACATTACCCCGAAAACGATCGTTCTGATGCTCGTGAATCCTGCCTTCATTGCGTAGTCCCCTGTCTGTGTTGTGCCTTCGCCCTCGCCATCTGTAATTGAGTTCTGGTAATCGCGAGAGCCATCATCAGATCCTGCTCCGCTTTCAGTCCCCG
>Ga0302319_10025264_pt1 | contig 10525 bp, 12 predicted proteins | sample Bog_T0_2_FD_203319 | JGI IMG/M metagenome (GOLD analysis project Ga0302319, IMG submission 203319) | Peat permafrost microbial communities from Stordalen Mire near Abisko, Sweden - Bog_T0_2 | ecosystem: Environmental > Terrestrial > Soil > Wetlands > Peat | place: Sweden: Abisko, Stordalen Mire... | reverse complement strand
CACTTTCTTCACCGGCTGAACGGGTGGTTCGATTGTCTTCTTGAACACACCCTTCTTGAACGTCACCTTCCCGGCCCCCGGCTTATTACCGTGACTGGTTAATCCAGTTCCAGTCCCGTGACTGATCGTCGCTGTCTTCACTTCGTCCGGGTCGTCTGCGCCTGTGTGAATCTGCATCAGAGCCGCGTCGAACAACGCCGTCGAACGGATCATGCACCGCGGCTTGTCCACCTTCGCTTCAACGACCATCCCGTCACCGCCTTCGCGGCTTCCGATAATCACATAGCGGCAGCGTCCGTGTATCTCTTCCTCTTCGGTCTGACAGATCGCTATACCAACATCCATCACAGCAGCTTTTTCAAACGCCTCAGCAAAATCGCTCATGTCCAGCGTTTCCTTGGACAGCGCAATCTTGTTTGCTTGGCTGGCCGTCCAGACATCGCAATCAAACTCTCCACCAATCCCGCGCAAATCTTCGTAGATACCGGCCTGCTCGAAACGCATTTCGCCCAACCGGCGTTCGGCTCGCATGATATCCGCATAATCCACAATCAGCCGATCCACCTTGAACCCGTAAGCGGCCTGCATAGTCAGGTAAGATCGCAACATAGACGGAGTACATGTCCGCGTCGGCCACGTCTTCAGAAAAAGACGTCCGTACAAATACTTGGCAACTCGATCCTGCATAATCGTCGCGTACTGTGTGGGATCGGTTTTCTTCAGCGCATGGAACTTGCCAGCCAGCCGGTCGTCCAACCGCTTGCCCACGTTTTTCCCAATGATCTCGTTCGTTGCATAGACAATATTCAGCCCGTCCGGATTTATGAGCGCGCCGAACGCGATGTTGATAAGCGACGTAGATTTCATTTTCTTGGGAGGGGCCAAAAGCACGTACAAACCACCCCGGGCGCTGCCGCCGCCCATTGCATAATCCAAGTGCGTAAAACCGGTTGGGATGCGTTCTTCTGCATACTGTTCCCCGTACCACTTGCTACGGTCCGCAATCCGATACTCGATCCCGATATCCGTCACATCATCCCCTACGCGCTGCGCTTCCTGAATCTTTGGCATGATCTGCGTGCGGTCCCCTTTGTCCAGCAGCCCGCCGCATTCAATGATCGCATTGCACATCGCCATGAGCTTCCCAAACTCAACGGCTTTATCCATGACTGCCTGCGCATCGGAAATGTCCGCCGCAAACATCTTTTCGATCTGCGCGTGCGCTTTTGCCGCTACGTCTTCCTTCGTCATTTCCGACACGTCCTGACAGAGCAGCGGATACGTCGGAAGCGTCTGATATTTGTCAACGTGTTCAAGCAGCGCTTTTGCAATGACCCGCTGCAGGTCTGATCCGAAATAGGTATGATGCAGGGCTGATCGGTATTTCAGGCAGAAAGCGGGGAGGCGAGATGCGACCGCCAGAATATGCCACTGAAATGCTTCACCGAACGATTCACTGTACGTGCCGGAAACATTATTGACCGCCATAACATTTGAGCCTTGCTTACTTTCTTTGACACACTGTCAAAAAAAGAAGCATCGCGTGGAAGGCTCAAAAGGTTCCGCTCTGTAGGAAGTCCGGCCAAGCAGACTGGCGGTATTCTTCTCGGCCCCTTACGGTACGCCGAATTCCACGCGATGCTTTGTTTCTTTTTTCATCTGTACGTCTTCCTTACCTTTGTGAGCAAGACGTAGCATAGCAGACCAACAAACGATGTCAAGCACGCGGTTTAATCGTTAAAAACCGCGCCGGAGCAGAAAGAAAATCAGGACGATCAACAAAATCACGCCGATGCTGATCCCGCCGCCGCCGTAGTAACCGTTGCCCCGGTAGTAGCCGTAACCTCCGCCACCAAAGCAAACCAGAAGCAGGATAATCAAGATCACAAGCCACATAGAATTCCTTTCACGCCGAACACGGCTGCCACAGATTATCCGCTACGATTCCCGGCATTCCTGCCGATTGCTTCGGAGTCGCGACAACCTGTGCAATCACGTCCGCAAATGCGGACCAGTCCAAGTCGCCGCTGAACGACAGCAGCGAACTCAGTCCCGGCTTGTACCGATCTGCAACTGCAACCGCTGCATTCAGCCGGGCCGAATTCAACAGATCCTTCACCCACCCCTCCCTGTGCCGGTCACACAGAACAACGTACGCAGCCCGTTGCCGCACTTCCGGGGCATGTATCCCCATTGCAACGGTGTACCAGCCCCCGGAAAGTCTTGCGGCTGCCACAGCGTCAACCAGCGGCACCGGCGTGCCTTTTAACGCAGCCGCGCAGATATACGCACCGATTGACAGTTCATCTTCAAAAACCTGTTCTCGCAACGCTTTCGCGGAATCGGACATCGCGTCTTCTGCCGCATGGTGAAATTTACGGTCCAGCTTGCGCACGTTTGCGTTGTACCGGGCCAGCGCCTTCTCTCCCAGAAGCATTGTCGGCCCGAACCCGAACTTCTGCGTCTTCAGCCAGTCTCGCAACCCGACCATCTGCGCTGCGACATACATCGCCAAGTCCAACTTCCGTTCGTCACAAAACTTCGCAACCTGCAACAACACACGCACGGTCTTCGCGTTCTGTGCTGCCGCTTTCCACGGTTTGCGCCCCAGATACTTTTCGTAAAGCAGGTCATACAACTTTGGCAAATCGTCGTCCCCGTCCTGATCCTTCGCTGCCAGCGCTGTCAAACGCTGCGATGCTGCATGTGCCATTTCCGCCAGACTCCGCACACCTTCCCACGCAGCGCACCGCAATGCACACTTCTTTTCCCACGCGCAGTTCCGACACACAGACAAAAACAAATCATGACTGATCGCAAAGCACGCCGGACGATTATCCGCAGCCAACATCGGGATTCGTTCAATCATTTCTGCTCCTGCGCTGCAAGCATCGCTGCCTGCGAATTCGGCGACGCCATCCAACATCGTTCGGCGTGCACACCGGCAATCCATAACGCCGCATCGACGCATTCAGAACACCACCACCGCGAACCCGAGCACGGCCAGAACGGAATCACCGTCTTGAACAGCCCGAGGTAGTCGTAATGGCATCCCGCTTCACCGCGATACCAGTTGCGAATCCAGTCCTCAGCTTCCGGCCGGCCGATTTCGAGAATCACCCAGTCGCCCGCCGCATACCCTTCCGCCCGCCGACTGATCTGAATTCCGCCCTTCGGCAGTGCCGTCAGCCGCTCGCCGTTCGCGAAGAGCAGTTCGCTGTGACAGAATCCTGTGCCGCCAGTCAGAGCGTCGATGAGCCGATCAATGACCGGCGTTCGGTCGTTGGCCGCTGAGCGTTTGAAGGCAACTTTCAAGTGACTTCCTTCACCCGGAGGCGAAACGCGTTGTATGTCGGGACATGCCACGCGCACCAACCGCGCGTTTCCGCCAGTTCCTGTAATTCCCAGAATTCCATTACGCAGCCCCCTCAAAAAGAAGATGCTGCTTACCGGAATCCCACGTCAAAAACGGGAGCATCGAATCGTAATCTCCATCCGGCTTCCAGTTTTCAACAACCCGAACTTCGTAGCCTTCTTGTTCCCAAGCACGGACGCACATCAACGCATGCTTGAGAAGAGTCGGGTGACTGCACGGCGCTACGAGCGTAACCCACACGTCGCCCGCTTTCGTCTTCTGCATGCCGCGACCAATGCGCTGGACTGCATTAACGCCGCTAGACACATTCTCCGCCAACACGATCGCGCCAAGACCCGGCAAATCCTCACCTTCATCCAAAATCGAGGACGCCAACAGCACCTTGATTTTTCCTGCTTCCAGTGCGCGCTTCGCTACCGTCCGTTCCGGAACGTCGTGATCCCCGTAGATTCCTTTGTGCGCAATCCCCGCCTTTTTCAACCACTGCATCAGCGTGGCAAAGTGCTTGCGCTGCCGGCAGAGAATCAGCGTGGACCTCCCATGATCGACCATCCACTCCGCGCACTTCATGACCGTCTGGTTGTGCTGGAACGCGTGCGAATAAGTCACGTCCGCAACGCCCTGCTGATACGCGTCAGCGTAGGACAGTTGCTGCTTGCACGGGAATTCCTGCCCGGTGTGAGAATTCCGATAAGTGCCCCACAGGTACGGGAGCGGACCACCGGAAGCGGAATCCGACAGGATAACCGCGATCTTCGGCCGGTTCAGCAGGCCCGCTCCCACCAGCGCGTCCGCGACGGCTTCGTACACAACAGGTCCGGACGCGCCGATCATCATCGCGTCCGCCAGTTCCTGCGTCGTCAGCGGCGTGCCGCTCATGCCGTACCGTCGAACCGCATTGCTTGCCATAGCAATCTCTTGCCATGTCCGGCTCTTACTGTGGTGACACTCATCCAGCGCAAGAACTTGAAACCCGTTCAAAACGAACTTCTTGAGTTCCTCGTCCGCCGGGATAATCCGCCCTTTGAACTTTCGCGGCTGAAACCCGATCAAGGTCTGCGCTGTCGCGACAGTCACAACGCCGAAACTGCGATGACCGTCACCGATCCTGCCAACCGTCAGATCAGAACCGTAGTATTTCTTGCAGCGCTTCCACGTTTGATCCAACAGTCCCTTTCGCGGGACAAGGATCAGCGTGCGCCATCCCCGTTCTTCCCACAGATATCGCGCAACCGCCGCCATGACTTCGGTCTTGCCGCCGCGCGTCTGAATCTTCACTGAACATCGCGGGTTCGTCAGCATCGCCAGGATTGCGTCGTACTGATGCCGCCAGAGCGTGATGCCCGGAAGATACTTGTCGGTCAATCGAGAAAGATCCAGTGGCTTTTCCTTCTGCCCCAAGATCTGCAGGTCGTAGCCATCTTCCCGGACAGCGTCTGCGACCCGGTTCAACAGCCCCGCCGGGAACGCCCGATCCTTGAACAGCCGGATCATGCCGTCCCACCGTCCGTCGCGATAAGCTTGGCTGTGCTTGCAGTCGGGGGAAAGAAATGAAAGCGTCCGTTCCAATACAGAAACGGGTGCGCCGAAAAGTTCGGCCCACGCACCGCGGATGTTAATGATGGACTTCATCATTACGTTCTCGTCAGAGATACGCTAAGTTTCAGCCGGATCTGACTGCATTCGGTTCGTCATTGCCGCACATGTTCCAATTCGTTTCCTGTTACGCGAATTATAACCCGGTTCGGCAAACCGGTCAACGCACAGTTCTGTGACACAGTGTCAAAGAATACGGTAGAGTCCGCTTCGGCGTTCTTTGACACACTGTCAAACGGATTTCCATTCGCGCATTCTAATTTACTTTTTTTCCGGGCACATGCCTTCCGTCTTTCCGGATCGCTTCTCTCTCCCCGGAAAACTCGAAGAGTGCGGCTCGCCGCTGGTTGCGTCGGAGCGAAGGCGACGACGCGCGCACGAGATCTTTCTTGTACGAGCGAAGCGAGTACAAGAAAGTCGAAGTGCGCTCTTCTAACGTGCAGCATGTAATACGTATTGTACGTTATAAGTCTTATCGGCCATTGGCGCAATGCGATATGCGCAATGCCATATCGCATAGGCCATATCGCATATGCTATATGCTATAGGCCATGGCGCGCGAATAACCGGAAAAAAGTCGCGTGTCAAATAGTCGTAAGTCTCGTTGTTCATTGAAGTTACGAATTTCAGGCCCATTGACACACTGTCACAAACGAAGAAAAACGACCGGTCTAAATTATCCATCTTAACATCAATCCGGGTACTTCTCGCCGCAATTGTGGCAGTAGTCCGCGTCCGCAGCCTTCCGCGTCGTCCGGCACGCACGGCACGTCTGAATGATTATGTGTGGACAAGCACGCTTCTGCATCCGGACCGCTTTGGCTAAAGATTCGGGAGCAGGTGGTGTTTGAATAACCGGGAACTGTTCCCAGACACCATATGAATGCCTGCGCACTTTCCAAATAACCTTCGCTGCCGACTTTTCTTTCTTCGGGCGTGTCCACTGATGATAGACAATACGATTCGCAATCGCCCCGGCGCCGCACCACAGCAGGAGTATGCCGACACCCACGGCAACGCCGATACTGAGTGCTTCTAAACTGGTGAATTCCATGTTCAGTCTCCTTGTGAAAGAAAGTATTCCCGGATGAACGGGATATGCCCGCCGCGCGGCAGTGCGCTGTATTCGATCATCGCGTCCAATCGCCCCTGATCGCGATTCAGTTTTTCTTCCACGATTTCGCGCGGAAGCACGCGGGACAGCGGTTCACCGTACCGCAGCAGTCGGGTCGTTCGGGAATAGTCCAGCGCCTCCGAAGTCCACACGCCTCGTTGTGACAGCCATTTCGCGGCGGTGCTGACAGTGCTGGTTGACACACCAGCCGCTTCCGCGACCGTTTCCCGCTCGAAACCGACTTCATAGGTCTTTGGGTACGGTTTCTTCAGTTGCGGCTTAACCAGAACGTCCCAAATAGCCTGCGCGACCTTCCGTACGCTCTGCGTCCCGCCCATTGCGCCGGCCACCGCCTGCGTCAACCGGAACACGTCCACACACAGAACCGTCCCGTATGGAATCGGTGATCGCTCAACGGCACCGTTGGCGCTCAGAACGGACAGGCAAGCTCCGACATCTTCTCCGCTCAACCCCCCGCCAACTTCCTTGCAAATCGAAATGTCTCCCATCAAAAGCAGTTCCGTACCCGTCAGATTTTCGTTCAGCCACTGCCACAGGCGCATGTACTTGTCGTAACTCGGATTCGCCCACCGGACAAACGATGCCTGCAACTGCATTGAATACTTATCGTGTAACAGGATCGCATCCGCATGCAGACCGTCGCGCCCTCCGCGCCCAGCTTCCTGACAGTATGCTTCCAGACTGCCGGGGATTCCGTAGTGAACGACCGCCCGGATATTCGGGATGTCGATCCCCATGCCGAATGCGCAGGTCGCAACCATGATCGCACAGTCTCCCGTTTTGAATTCGTCTTGCGTTGCGATCCGTTCGCCCTTTTGCAGCTTGCCGTGGTAGAACCTCACGCGGGACTTGCCAAGTTGCACCGCCAAGTCGCCGGCAATCCCTTCAACCATCTTGATAGCAGGCGCGTAGACAACGTACCGGCCTTTATCCAAGTCCCATCCTTGCGCCAGGTCGCGCAGTTGGTTGTAAGCGCACTCGCCGGGCAACACGACATAGTTCAGGTTCGGACGGATGGGGTCCGCGATGACCGACTTGTATCCCGGACGCAGCCCCACACCTTCGGCAATGTGATCTACGATCGCATTTGTAGCTGTTGCGGTAAATCCGAGAATCGGCGTACCCGGCGATAAGTACGGAATCAAATCTTTGATCCGTTGATACGCGGGGCGGAAAGCAAAACCCCAGGTGGACACCGCATGAACTTCGTCTATTGCCAGATAGTTAATAGCAGACTGAGAAACAGCCTCTTGAAACTGCGCGTTAGCGACACGTTCAGGAGCGACGTAAAAAACTTTGTACTTCCCCGCCTTCAAATTCTCAAACCGTTCATCCTGTTCGCGATCAGTCACGTGGCTGTTCACGTAGCCGGCCGGGATGTTTCTGCGCGCGCAGTCGTCGCATTGATCTTTCATCAACGCGATCAGGGGAGAAATCACCAACGTACAACCGGGATTCATCAAAGCAGGTATCTGAAAGCACGCCGAATTGTGCGTCACTGTATGGTCAGCTAAAAGGAAAAGCTGATTGCAGTCCAATTCAAACCCTGCATATTCCCCTTTTCCTACCGGAGTCACTGTTATCGCGGACCGGGATGACGACAGACCACTATTAACACACTTCTTGTGTTTCAGCCGGCAAGGGAGAAATGCTAAGTTTCCGGTAATGGAAACGCGATGACAGATCCCGCTGACACCTGTTTGGCAGACAACGGTCGCGTGCAAACCTAACGACTGTGCCAGCCTCGCCGCGTCATTTGCAAGCCTCTGATTCTTCAGCGTCAAATCAAGTGCTGCCCTACCGTTACGCGTTCCGTCCGTATCAATGAGTCCGGCCAATACAGCAGCCCTCACTTCGCGACAGTTGATTTGATAATCGTTTGGAATGTGCTTGTTATTAACAAGGTCATAATGCCGAAGGTCGTTCAAAGCAGCATTTGGATGGTGTCCAATTCCTCCGCCGGCACGCCCGCCAGCCGCCTGTTCTTTTACGCACGCTACTATTTCAACGTCTGCCGTTGTTACGTCTGGCTTCGCGGAACTCCCGTCCCCAAGCCACACGCCAAGAAAGTACGGATCAATCAAGACATCCCGCTTCGGATATTCGACCGCCGCAGACCAACCCTTGTGAATATGCCGAAAGTTTTTAGATGCCGTCAGCCACGCATCTACTGAAATTTCGACATAACGCCCGGCTGTCTCGCACAGGTACTTTCCACCTTGACCCGTCGTTCGGAGACTCAGAATGTGATTACCGTTCACGGTGTATGGATTCCCGCGCTTTTGATCTACGCGATACAGGGGTCCATAACCACGCGTCGTATTTAGAACTGTTCGAGGGCGGTGATCCGGCCCCCGCAGTAAATCTCCGACTTTCACATCTTCCACTACGCGCAATGTGCCATCATACATCAATACAAGTGTTCCCAGCGCCAAGCACTTGCCGTATCCGGTTGGCAGCACAGAAATGACATCGTGTTCGCGGCCTAAAGCTATTGACAGCACCGTCATTTGCGCTGGACGAAATGCTGAATGGCCCCAATGCGCTTGCAGAACTTTCAATGCCTTGTTGATCGCCGGATCACCGGACGCTTTGACCGTGATGACTTTTTTCATTTCCACTCTCCGTTGACATAGTGTCAACCGTTAGTATGCTTGTGTGTTCTTACTTCTTCCCCGACACCCGCCGCAGGGCTGCACACCTGCGGCGGTTTTATTTACGGCATCCGCGCTCCGTTACTCAGCGCTTCGTTTTCCGCCTGCTTCAGATCACGCAGCAACGCGTTCGCCCGGTGTCCGAACTTGCGAGACACAACGCGCGCCATGCTTTCTTCCCCACTCTTCACGACGTCCTGGTCGAACGTCATCCGGTCGAAGCCCTGCACGTCATCCCAGAACTGCTTGAGCGGACAACCGAAGATCGCATAGAAGGGGGCCTTGAACCGGTCGAACACGATACGTACGTTACCGATCAAGTCATACGGGACCATCGGCGACAGCTTCAGAGCTTTTGCACGACAGTGCGGGCGGGGGCAGTACCAGTCGTCGCCAAGTCTCTTCCAGCGGCGCATTTTGCCTTGGAGCAGGGTGTAACTTTGACTTGTGCCAACGCCCCCGCAAGACACGCACGTAATCGTGACATTGACACCTGACGGGGTGCCTTTTCGCTTTGAACCTTCGCACAATGTGGACATAAATCCCTCAGCTTTCCAAATTTCCATCCCCGCGCAGTAAGTCGCGTGTATACGCTGTCTACGCTTTCAGAAATCGGGTCATAATAATGTCCGACTTCACAGAATTCCGATTCCAGGTCGCACACGATCCGGGCACGCAGGACGATGCTCATTTCGGCAACACCTTCTTCCCGCTGGCGAGCCGGACTTCTTTCATCGCCTGATATTGCCCTTCCGAAATGATCCGTACAGCTACCGAGAAATGTGGCGGTAGCCGGACTACGATTGGTACCTCAATGGCTTCGAGAATGCCTTTAGAAAGGCAGCGTAGCTTTTCTTCTTCTGGTGTCATCCTGCGTTTCCTTTCTTCACCCGTTTGAATTGATATTTCCCTTTGATCCGGTCGTTCAGAAACTTCCCGACCGACGGTGCCGCCAACATTTCTTCATACAGTTCCGCCGGCACGTCAAGGTATTGGTAGACTTCACCGCTTTTGAAAGTGACTGCCAGGATACAAGACAGGTCGGAATACCGACTACTCCCGACGTTGCTGCTGTTTTCGTGCAGGACGGTTGTCCGTTCCGGCAGATATCGCGCAACCGCCGCCATGACTTTCGACAGGGCTTCCGCCCACGCAAACAGAATCTTCCGCTTCTGATCCTTCGTGATGCCGGGTAGTGCTGCCACGGTAGGCCAAACGACACCGGTGCTGTCCTGAATCATCTGCTTGACAGTGGTAACAAACGCAGCGGCACTGTGCTGTTTGCAAACCTGCTCGATGATCTGCGTCGTCTTGTCCGTGAATTCCTTGATTTCCTTGATTTCTTCCTTTGTCATGGTTGCTCCAAGCAGTCTCTCAGTGACTTCCCTTCGTACTTCGACTTCAGGCGCGCCAGCGCCTGAAGTTCCTGCCGCCGCGTGTCTTCTGCCACAGCCTGCTTCCGTGTAGCTTCCGCGTCTTCTCGCGCCTTCTTTTCAGATGCAGCGAACGTCTTGATTGCTTCTTCGTTCGGGTTGTCAATCAGTTCCGCCGGGTATTCCAGCACCCACGTTTCTTCGTTTCCCTTGAACCAGTTGGTGCCAACCAGGCGGACGCGGTCGGGGTCGTACTGAAACGTGATTTCTTCGATTGTGTCCAACCCGCCGCCGAACGGTTTGCTCACAGTCGGCGCATGTTCACCGGCCGTGTGCAGTTTAGCCAGGAATTTCGACACCTTGTATTCAACGGCTGAATCAGCGCTGTTGC
>Ga0302319_10025262_pt1 | contig 10526 bp, 7 predicted proteins | sample Bog_T0_2_FD_203319 | JGI IMG/M metagenome (GOLD analysis project Ga0302319, IMG submission 203319) | Peat permafrost microbial communities from Stordalen Mire near Abisko, Sweden - Bog_T0_2 | ecosystem: Environmental > Terrestrial > Soil > Wetlands > Peat | place: Sweden: Abisko, Stordalen Mire... | reverse complement strand
GCCGCGGATCACCACCGCTCGCGCCCGCCCCGTGCCCAGCAACTCGAGCCGATCCCCAGCGGCCAGCGTGCCGGCCGCCAGCGTCCCCGTCGCCACCGTGCCCGCGCCGGTGATGGTGAACGAACGGTCGACCCACAGTCGCACCCGCGCGTTGGGCGCGGGCTCGGGTACCTGGTCCAGGACGCGGTCGAGGGCGGCGCGTAACTCGGCCAGCCCGGTGCCGTCGACCGCCGATACGGCGACGCGTGGAGCGTCGCGCAGGCCGGTGTCGGCGAGCTCCGTGCGGGCTTCGGCGAGGACCTCGGCGACACGCTCGGGCGCCCGGTCGGTGCGAGTGATCACGATCAGGCCGTGCCGGATGCCCAGCGCCGCGACCGCGTCGCGATGGTCGCTGGACTGCGCCTGCCAACCCTGGTCAGCGGCCACGACGAAGCAGACCACCGGCGCGGGTCCCAGGCCGGCCAGAGTGTTGCCCAGGAAACGCTGGTGGCCTGGCACATCGACAAACGCGACGTCACGCCCCGATGCCAACGTGGTCCAGGCGAAGCCCAGATCGATCGTCAGCCCGCGGCGACGCTCCTCCTCCCACCGGTCTGGCTCCATTCCGGTGAGGGCGCGGATCAGGGTGCTCTTGCCGTGGTCGACATGGCCGGCAGTCACCACCACGTGCGAGACATGTGCGTTCAGCGGTCCAGTCCCGCCAGCGCCGCACCGACAGCGGCCAGCAGCTGATCGTCGTCGGTCTCGGGTATGCAGCGCAGGTCGACGAGGCACGCACCATCGTGCACCCGTGGCAGCACCGCGGGGTCACCCGCGCGCAGCGGCCCCGCCGCGGACTCGGGAAGGCGAACGGCCCATCCGGGCAAGGGGACGCCGGGCGCTCCCCCGCCGCCGACTCGGCCGTCATGTGCGACGACGGACGCGCCCACCGCAGCGGCGAGCCGCTCGGCCCGGGCATGCAGTCGTTCGGCGTCGGCGTGCAGCGCCTGGGTCACCGGCGACACTCCGGCGCGGACCGTCGCCTCGAGCGCTGCCAGGGTGAGTTTGTCGGCGCGCACGGCGCGTGCCAGCGGATGCCGCGCCATCCGGGCGACCACGTCCGCGCGGCCGAGCACGATGCCCGCCTGCGGACCGCCGAGCAGCTTGTCGCCGCTGGCGGTGATCACGTCGGCGCCTTCGGACAGCGCGGTGGCGGCGTCGGGCTCGTCGGGCAGGAGCGGGTCGGGCACGAGCAGTCCGCTACCCAAGTCGACGACCAGGGGGACCTCCCGGTCCGCCGTCAGCCCCCGCAGGTCGGACAAACTGACGGCGGTGGTGAACCCCTCTATCCGGAAGTTGCTCTGGTGCACCTTCAGGACGCACCCGGTCTGCGGTCCGATCGCGTCGGCGTAGTCCTTCAGGTGCGTGCGGTTGGTGGTGCCGACTTCCCGAAGCCGTGCGCCGGTGGAGGCAATCAGGTCGGGCAGCCGGAATCCGGCGCCGATCTCGATGAGTTCGCCGCGGCTCACCACGACCTCGTTCCCGGCCGCGAGTGCGGTGGTTGCCAGCACAAGAGCGGCCGCGCCGTTGTTGACCACCAACGCATCCTCGGCCGCCGGGCAGGCGCTGAGCAGCGCTTCGCGGGCCGCGACCCCCCGCTTCGAGCGGGCGCCGGTGGCGAGGTCGAGTTCCACATCGACGTAACCGCTCGCGGCGATCAGGGCCTCGACCGCACCCGGGGCGAGCGGAGCACGACCCAGGTTGGTGTGCACGACGACCCCGGTGGCGTTGAGCACCGGCCGCAACGTCGTGGTCGTGCGCGCGGCCAGCGTCGCCAGCACGCCGTCCTGCACTTGCCCGGGTGGCAGCTCCCCGCGTCGCGCCCGGTCCTGAATGTCGCGCACCACCGCTCTGACGACGTGCTCGCCCAGCCGGGTTCGCGCCCGCTGCACGGCGGGCAACGCCAGCAACTGATCCGTGCGCGGAATCTGGCGGCGCGGGTCGACCTGCGTCACGCTGGTCCTTCCTTCAGCGACTGGCGGAGGCGGACGGGAATCGAACCCGCCAGACCGAGCTACTCGATCTCACCGGTTTTGAAGACCGGGAGGACCACCAGGAACCTAAACGCCTCCAGGCAACAACTTAGTCTGCCGCGAAACTGCAACTACCAACGCTTTCACTCGGGCGATGCGTTGCTACTTGCAGTCTCGCGGCGGTAGGTAGGCTCTGGCGACATGACCCCGACGCGGCTCACCGGGTACGCGCACGGCGGCGGCTGTGCTTGCAAGATCCCGCCCGGCGAACTCGAAGAAGCGGTCCGCGGTCTCGTCGGACAATCGGGCGAGAACGTTCTGGTCGGGCTCGACGACGGCGACGACGCCGCTGCGGTGCTGGTCGGCGATGTCGCCGTGCTGTCGACGGCGGACTTCTTCACACCTGTCGTCGACGACGCCTACGACTGGGGCCGGATCGCCGCCGCCAACGCTCTTTCCGACATCTACGCGATGGGCGGTCGCCCGATCATTGCGATCAACCTCATCGGCTGGCCGCGTGACGTGCTGCCTCTGGAGCTGATGACGGAGGTGCTGCGCGGCGGGTTGGCGGTGGGGTCGGAGGCGGGCTGCCCGGTGATCGGTGGTCATTCCATCGACGATCCCGAGCCGAAGTACGGGATGGCCGTGACGGGTGTGGCCGACCCGAATCGGTTGCTGCGCAACGATGCCGCCGAACCTGGCCTACCGCTGACCCTCACCAAGCCGCTCGGCGTCGGGCTGCTCAACAACCGGCACAAACAGACCGGTGAGGTGTTCGCCGAAGCAGTCGCGACCATGACTCGACTCAACCGTGACGCCGCGGCGGCCGCGGTGGCGACCGGCGTGCGCGCGGCCACCGACGTGACCGGCTTCGGGCTGCTCGGCCACCTGCACAAGATGTGCCGGGCCTCGAAGGTGGGCGCCGTCATCGACCGCGCCGCGGTGCCGGTGATCGAGGCCGCACGGGACGCGCTGCGCGACGGCTACGTATCCGGCGGCACGCGCCGCAATCTCGACTGGGTGCGGCCGCAGCTACGGACTGCAACCGACGTCACCGAGGATGATCTGCTGCTGCTCGCGGACGCGCAGACCTCCGGCGGGCTGCTGGTGGTCGGCGAGTTGCCCGGCCATCCCGTGATTGGACACATAGTGGCGGGCGCAGGTATCGATGTCCGTTAACCCGCGGTCGTGATGTTCGCGCGTCAGCGGGGATCAGCGAATTTCTTATTTCCCAACCTATTGAGCTCCGATTCGGTGCTTGGAATGACCGACGGCTGGAAGGGGTCGTACCACCACCAGTCGGCGCGCTCGCCGGTGGGCCCGGGCCACGGTGGGACAGCGGGCGGGGGGAGGTTGGGCGCACGCGCGAGCGATCCTGCGCTCAGCGGTCGGCCGGAGCTGTCGGTGACGCGGAGATCTTCTGCGGGTCCGGTGATAGTGATGAGGCCTCGATGGTGCAACCGGTGGTGATACGGGCATACCAGCACCAGGTTGACCAACTCGGTGGGACCGCCGTCTTCCCAGTGCACGATGTGGTGCGCGTGCAGACCACGGGTGGCACCGCAGCCGGGAACCGCGCACGACGGCTGGCGGTACTCGAGCGCGCGGCGAAGGCGCCGGTTGATCTGGCGGGTCGCTCGGCCGGCGCCGATGACCTCGCCTTGGCGTTCGAACCAGACCTCACAGGTGGCATCACAGGTCAGGTACTGACGTTCGGCTTCGGTCAGCAGCGGACCTAGATGCAGTGCGGCGGCGCGCTGCTCCACGTCCACATGCACCACCACGGTGGTGTGGTGCCCGTGCGGTCGGCGGGCCGCCTCGGCGTCCCATCCGGCCTCGACCAGGCGCATGAACGCCTCGTCCGTGGTCGGCAACGGAGGCCTCTGGTCTAAGGCGCGGTCGCCATCGCCGTGATCGAGTTTCCACTCGGCGATCAGTGCATCACGGTGGGACGCCAGTGCCGCGTCGAACTTCGCCGCGTCCAGGTGGCCAAGTTTGATCCGCCAACAGCTGAACTCCTCGCTGGAGGTCTTAGTGATCGAGGGCCGCGGTGGGGGCTCAGGATCGGGTTCGGGTCGCGGTTCAAGGCTGACCGCGGTGAGCAGCTGGTTGACCGTGGCGACCTGGGCAAGCTGCGCGTAATGCTCATCGGATCCCTCACCCGCCCGCGCCGCAATGACGCCGACCTGATCCAGCGACAGTCGACCCTCCCGCATGCCCTGCGCGCAGCGCGGGAACGCCTCGAGCCGGCGCGCGATCGTGCTGATCGCACGGGCGTTTGCCGATGACGAGCCGATCTTCCACGCCACCAATGCCGCGACCGACCGTGCGCCGGTGGCGCCGCACATCTCGTCGCGATCGATCTCGGCGACGATCTCCACGATGCGCCCATCGATCGCGTTGCGCTGACCGGCCAACTCCGCCAACTCCTCGAACAGCACCTCGAGACGCTCAGCAGGCCTGGCTGTCGCGGGAGGCGATGCGGTCAAGGACATGACGTCATCATCGCAGGGGGGTACGACAAATCTCGCCCAGCCAAATCCGCGCAGGGTGTGACGGTCATCATCTGCCCAGTGGCACAGCCCGATTGGCCGCTGGTGATCGAGATCCGCTAACCGGATGTGGTGATCGAGTCGTCCGTGACACCCGCCGCGCGGCGCGCGGCCAGCCGGCGCTTCTGCGGCTCGATCGTGTAGCGGGGGTCGCGGGCCGATTCCTTGCCCGCCTCGAAGAAGCCGAACCTCAGGAGTGCGGACGCCGTCAGCAGCGTCAGGCCGGACAAAGCGGCGACACCGCGATGTCCACCGCCGAGCAGCGCACCCAAGCCGCCCGCGGCAGCAAGCCGTTCGCTCCACTGCAGCATCTGGCCGGGCGTGCCGTGGTGCAACGGTTCTCTTGTGACGGGGTCCATCCGGTGTTCGGTGACCCTGGCGAAGATCAGATCGCCGATCGCACCGATGACGGCCAACTTACGGGCGGGCCCGGCCTCGGAGACGGGAGTCGTGATCATCGCCAAACCCGATGCGGCCAGGCTTGCCGAGCTGACGAAGACGAACGGCAAGTCCTTGTACGCGGCGTTCCACGTCGGGGTGGCGGTGTTGGTAAGCAGCACCGCCGTATAGACGGCCAGCGGCGGCCCGAACAGGCCGGCCTCCAGACCGGCCGGGCCTTCCAGCGCCCGCAATACCGGACGCAACGGGCCCAACGGGAGTCGCTCCCCCGTCATCCGGTCGACCTCGGCGACCGCGGCGACGCCGGCGCCGGCGCTGAAGGCGCTCAGAATCCAGGAGCCAATGCTCATCGGCGAGGTCAGCTTCACAGTCCGCAACATGTTGACGAACCGCTCGGGCCGGCCCAGATCCTTGACCAGCGCGACGGCGCCCAGCGACACCGCAACCAAAGCGGAAAGCCTTGTGTTGCGGCGCAAGGTGGGCCGCCCGGTGAGTTGCGCCCCGGCTGCCAGCAGGCCGGACCCGCCCGCGACTCCGCCCAGGAACAAGTAGGCCGCCACCTCATGGCCCCACGGCGCCGGCTTGACCACCGGACGCCCGTAGTACGAGCTGAACTCGGCTTCCGGGACCATCGGCATCTCGCGCGAACCGTCTGCGCCACCCGGACGGCCGGCCCGCTTGCCTTTGCGGCGGCGTCTGCCGCCGGGCAGCTCCGGGGGCCGCAGGCTGTCGAACTCGGAGGTGCTCATCGGTTCCGCCAGAATGCCACCGCGGCCGCAGCGAACATGCCGGCCGCGGCCATGCCGGCCCGCCTGAACATCTCGGGGAGGTCGGCGGTGCAGACCCGGGGATCCGGTGGCAGACCGTAGACTTCGGGCTCGTCGAGCAACAGGAACATCGAACCGGTGCCGCCGACGCCGTCGTGCTCGTTGGCGCCGTAGAGCCGCGCTTCGGTGCGCCCCTGGGCGTGCAGCTGAGCCACCCGATCGCGGGCTTGTCCCACCAGATCGTCATGGTCGCCGAACTTGATCGACGTGGTTGGGCAAGTCTGGGCGCAGGCCGGCGTCTGGTCCTCGAGCAAGCGGTCGTAGCAGAGGGTGCATTTCTGCGCGACGCCGGTGACGGGCTTTTCCACCGGGCTCCCCGGTCGCTGCGCCGGTGTGGTGTAGGTGCCGTCGCTGCGCCGCTCGACCACGCCGAACGGACAGCCGGCCACACAGGTGCCGCAGCCATTGCAGACGTCGTCCTGCACGACGACGGTGCCGAACTCGGTCCGGAACAATGCACCCGTCGGGCAGACGTCGAGGCAGCCGGCGTGCGTGCAGTGCTTGCACACGTCCGACGACATCAGCCAGCGAAACTCCGGGGTGTCGGGTGGGCTGAAATCTACCTCCGGGGGCCCGGCGTCCGTGTGTGGCGGGCTGGGAAAGGCGGGCACACCCAAATCGATGAGGGCACGGCCTGATTCGCGTGCCTCATCGATGCGGTCTTTGCTCTGCTCGATGAAGGCCACATGTCGCCAAGTACTGGCCCCTAGCGCACCGGTGTTGTCGTAGGACGAACCCAGCAGCTCCAGGTCGCCGTCGCGCGGATTGCGGTTCCATTCCTTGCACGCCACTTCGCAGGCCTTGCAGCCGATGCAGATCGAGGTGTCGGTGAAGAAGCCCTTGCGTGGCTTCCGATCTGCCCAACCCGCATCGGCGGCCGGGTCAGTCGGTCCGGTCAGCTGACCCATCGGCTCCCCTAGCGTCGGTGATACGTGGCTCGGTCACCCGACTATTGTCCGTCTCGATCGTTGCACCCGATCGGGATTGATATTCGGCGACCAAGCGCAGCAGTGCCTCGCCCCGCGGCCGACGACCCGGTTGGATGTCGCAGGACCCGGCTTTGGACTCCTGGATCTGCACGTTCGGATCTAGCGTCACGCCGAGCAGGTCGTTGGCCGCGTCCCCGCTGACCACCGCGTCGCTGCCGACGCCCCAGTGGTAGGGCAGTCCGATCTGGTGCACCGTGTGGCCGCCGATTACCAGGGGGGTCATCCGCTCGGTGACCAAGACCCGCGTCTCGATCGCGGCACGGGGCGAGATGATGGTGGCCCACCCGTAGGGCTCGAGGCCGCGTTCGGCGGCCAGTTCCGGGGAGACCTCGCAGAACATCTCCGGTTGCAGTTCCGACAGGTAGGGCAGCCAACGGCTCATGCCGCCGGCGGTGTGATGCTCGGTGAGTCGATACGTGGTGAACACGTATGGGTATACGTCGGCGCCGGGCTCACCCGCACTGGGCGCACTCAGATTGTCTTTGCGCGGGAAGATCATTCGCGCGGGATTCTGCTGCTGCGGATAGAGCGCGTTGGCGACCGGCGACTCCTGCGGTTCGTAGTGCGTGGGCAGCGGTCCGTCCACCACACCTTTTGGAGCGAACAGCCAGCCCTTGCCGTCGGCTTGCATGATGAACGGGTCGTCCCCGGCGAGCGCGGCGGGACCGCCGAGCTCGGGGTCGGGCCGGCTCCCCGGCGCCCGGTCCACCACGAAGTCGGGCACGTCGTCCCCCACCCACAAGCCCTGCTCTTCGTCCCACCAGATCAACTTCTTGCGCTCGCTCCACGGCTTGCCGTCCGGGTCGGCTGACGCCCGGTTATAGAGAATCCGTCGATCGGCCGGCCACGCCCAGCCCCATTGCGATTGAGTTGGGCCCGTGCCTCCGTGGGGTACCCGGCGGGCCGCTTGGTTGATGCCGTCGGCGTACACGCCGGCGTAGATCCAGCAGCCGGCGGCGGTCGAACCGTCGGCGCGCAGCTCGGTGAACGACGACACCGGCTTGCCGGCGTCAGGGCCGGTCAGGTGGTACCCGTTGTATTCGGCCAGCACCGCCTCTCCGTCAGGGTCGCCGTGTTCGTCGGTCGGATAGTCCCAGGTCAGGTCCAGCAGTGGACGGTCGCGTTCGTCGGTCGAGCCCGCCAACCGTTGCTTGATCCGCTTGCCCAGTTCGTAGAAGAACTGCAGTTCGCTTTGGCAATCGCCTGGTGGCTCGACCGCCTTGTGCCGCCACTGCAGCAGTCGCTGAGTCTGCGTGAACGATCCCTTCTTCTCCACGTGTGTGGCCGCGGGAAAGAAGAACACCTCGGTTTCGATGTCCTCGGTGTTCAGTTCACCGGTCGCGATCTCGGGTCCGTCCTTCCACCATGTGGCGGACTCGATCATGTTGATGTCGCGGACCACGAGCCACTTCAGGTGGGCCATGCCGAGGCGCTGCATCCGGCCGTGTGCCGACCCGACCGCGGGATTCTGACCCAATAGGAAGTAACCTTCTACCTCGTCGTCCAGCATGCCCATGACGGTCTGGTAAGTCCCGTGCGGACCGCTCAGTCGCGGCAGATAGTCATAGGCCCAGTCGTTGTCCTGCCGGGCGGCGTCACCCCACCACGCCTTCAGCAGACTGATCAGATAGGTGTCCGCGTTGGCCCAGAAGCCTTTCTGCTTCTTCGACCCGACCGCAGCGAGATAGTCGGCCAGGGTGTCGTGAGTGCCGGCCTTGGGCATCGGCAGGTATCCCGGCAGCAGATTGAACAGCGTCGGAATGTCAGTGGAGCCCTGGATGCTGGCGTGCCCGCGCAGCGCCATGATGCCACTGCCCGGCCGACCCACGTTGCCCATCAGCAGCTGCAAAATTGTTGAGGTGCGGATGAATTGGGCCCCAAGGGTGTGCTGGGTCCACCCGACGGCATAGGCGAAACAGGTGGTGCGCTCGCGCCCGGAGTTCTCGACAATCGAACGGGCGAGATAGTCGAAATTCTCGACGCTGATACCGCAGACGTCCCTGACCATCTCCGGGGTGTAGCGGGCGTAATGCCGCTTGAGGATCTGGAAAACCGTCCGCGGGTGTTGCAGGGTTTCGTCGCGCCCTTCTTCTTGATATGCCCAAGTCGACGGGTCGTACTGCCCGGTCTCGGGGTCGAAGCCGGAGAACAGACCGCCGAGATCTTCAGCGTCCCTGAAGTTCTCGTTGATCAGGGTGGCCGCGTTCGTGTAAGCGATCACATACTCCTTGAACCAGAGGTCATTGCGCAGGACGTGATTGATGAGCGCCCCGAGCAACACCACATCGGAGCCGGCCCTGATCGGAATGTGTTTGTCCGATACCGCCGACGTGCGCGTGAAGCGTGGGTCGACATGGATCACCCGCGCGCCGCGGGCCCTGGCCTCCTCGACCCACTGGAACCCGACCGGATGGCACTCGGCCATGTTGGAGCCCTGGATGATGATGCAATCCGCGTTGGCCATGTCTTGCAGTGATTGGGTAGCGCCGCCGCGCCCGAAGGAGGCTCCCAGACCGGGAACCGTGGCGGAGTGTCAAATACGAGCTTGGTTCTCGATCTGGATCGCGCCTGCGGCGGTGAAGAGCTTCTTGATGAGGTAGTTCTCTTCGTTGTCCAGCGTCGCACCGCCCAGCGATGCGATGCCCATGGTGCGCCGCAGCAGCTGACCCTTCTTGTCGATGTCCTGCCAGGTGTGGCGGCGGGACTCCACGAAGCGGTCGGCCACCATGTCGATGGCGGTCTCCAGGTCGAGGTGCTGCCATTCGGTAGCCCGCGGGGCGCGGTAGAGCATCTTGAGTTGCCGGCCCGGCGAATTGACCAGCTGCTCGCTGGCCGAACCCTTGGGGCACAGTCGTCCTCGCGAGATCGGCGAATCTGGGTCACCCTCGATCTGGACGACCCGCTCATCCTTGACGTACACCCGCTGACCGCAGCCGACCGCGCAGTAAGGGCAGACGCTTTGCACGACCCGGTCGGCAGTGGTCGTGCGCGCGGTGATGGCACGGGTGTGCTTGGAGGTCACTGCCGGCCCACGGCCGAACGAGTCCCCCGAGCGCAACTGACGGACGACGGGCCATTCGAGGAAAATCTTCCGCATTCCCATGCCCAAAGACTAGTGCGTTATACGCACAGACGCGACGGCTTAACGTGCGCCACCGATGAGAATCGTCGGGTGTGGGGGCCGCGGATCACCGGGGTCCGCATGCGCGGCCCCACCCCCACACCCGACGATGTCTATTAGTGGCGACAGTTTCCTCAGAGGCGACAGTTCCTTAGAGGATGTAGAGCATCTCCTGGTAGGTGGGCAGCGGCCACAGGTCGTCGGCGACAACGCTTTCCAGCGTGTCGGCGGCGGCGCGGACCGCCGCCATCGCCGGCAGCAGCTCGTCCTGGGCGTGCTTCGCCTCAGCGAGCGCAGTGTCCCCCGCGTGATGGGACAGCGCCTTCTTCAGCGTCCCGATCGCCGAGGTGAGCTCGGATACCGGGCCCGAAACCGTTTCCAGCGCGGCCGTGCTCGCCTCCACGCCCGCTGCCTTCAGGGTGGCGACGTTCTGCGCCAGTTCGGTCTGGTAGCGGACCGCAGCCGGCAGGATGACCGTCGCGGCGGTCTCCAGCGTCTGCTTCGCCTCGACCGCGATAACCAGCGCGTACTGCTCCAACTGCACCTCGTAGCGGCTGTGCAGCTCGCGCTCGTTGAACACCGAGTACTTCTCGAAGAGCTCGATCGCTTCTGGCGTGATCAGCTGC
>Ga0302319_10025261_pt1 | contig 10526 bp, 6 predicted proteins | sample Bog_T0_2_FD_203319 | JGI IMG/M metagenome (GOLD analysis project Ga0302319, IMG submission 203319) | Peat permafrost microbial communities from Stordalen Mire near Abisko, Sweden - Bog_T0_2 | ecosystem: Environmental > Terrestrial > Soil > Wetlands > Peat | place: Sweden: Abisko, Stordalen Mire... | reverse complement strand
CGATACCTGCAGGGTTCCGGGGGGATTCCAGAGCACGGCGGCCTGTCCGCCCGGCAAGGAAGCGATGGAGAGTTGCCCCAGCGGCAAGGGCGCCACGGTTAACGGGGGATTATTCGTATACGAAAGAACGCCGCCTTGGGGCGCCGAATTTTCCACGTTGAAACTGGGGTTCATTCCCTGGAAAAGGAAGTTGAATGCGTTCGTGGAGAAGACAATGGTGTTGTCCTCGCCGAAGGTGGCCGCCTTGGACAGACGGAACTCGAAGTTGGTTCCCGGCGCGGCCGGGAGGCAGAGCCAGTTCAGGTTGTTGATGCCAAAAGCATCCACGAAGCCGTTGCCGGTGCCGCCATCTTTCTGCTGATACGAATAACCGCTTTGAATCAGCATATCGGATCCAAAAGCCCCATAACCCGTGCTAGGATTATTGTCCGTGTCGAAGAACATATTCACATAGCTCGGAAAGTGGCCGGCATTGGCGTTGATATCCGTCCAAAGGGTGACCAGGAAATAGTAATAATTTGCATCGTCGTATATATAGATTGCCGCAAAGTCCGCGGCGTTCGTGTTTCCGCTGGGCGCGCTGGTCGTGTACACGGGCGTTAAACCGCTCCAATCATTGAACGAACCGTCGATGGTGATGTCCCGGGCAAATTGGGCGCTGACATGCGCCGCATTCCCAAACAAATCATTCACGCCATTGATGGACAGGGTATAAACGGTGCCAAAACTCAATCCCGCCGCGGTGGTCAAGGTCACCTGCGCCGCATTGCCCGGGTTTTGGACTGCGGAAACCAAAGTGGCCCCGCTGATCGAATAATTGGCTACGTTGGCCGACGTCACGGGATCAACCGGTTCGGCAAAGGTAATGATCACCGTGTTGGGCGTCACGGAAATGGCCGTCACATTCGGCGGGATGACATCCGCTAAAACCGACACGTTGACAACGCTGCTGGTGACCGACGAGGCCGGATTGCTGACAATGACCGCATAGACACCGTCGTTAGCCGGGGAAGCTGCGGCAATGGTATAGGAAGCACCGTTCGCACCGGAGATGGGGCTGCCGTCAAAGAGCCATTGATATTGCATCAGCGGCGTGCCGGTGGCGGTAACGCTCAAGGTGGCAGGCTTGCCTTCGGCGGCAATTTGGCTGGTGGGCTGCGCGGTAATCACCACCGGAGTATTGCTGACGGTCAGCAAGGCGGACCGGGTGATAATACCGGAGAAGGAATTGCTGACCGCCAGGGAATACCTTCCCGCGTTGTTGGTCAACACCAAGGGAATGGTATAAGTGGCCGTGTTGGCTCCGGAAATGGCGTTAGTGCCGTCGAAATACCATTGGTACGTCAGCGGACCGCTGCCGATGACGTCGGGAGTAAAGGTGGCCGGTTGTCCGGCAAACACGGCTTGGTCGGCAGGCAAATTCGTGCTGACCACCAAGACGGGATAGGTCACCGAGGCGGTCAGGGACAGGCCAAACACGAGGTCAGCGCTGCTGGCGGGCGCCTGATGCGTTTCGACTTCCAGAATATTGTCGCCCACGGACGACGGCACCAACAAGGAGCCGTCGATGCCAAAGACCCCAGGCTGGCCCACCGGACTGTTCGTCGCCGCCGCCGGCGTGGCGAAGGAAATTGCCCCCGAGGGCATGCGAATACTGCGGATTTCCGTGCCGTTTAAATAGTAAACCGCGCCATCGCTAAGGTAATTGGTAACCACGAAGGCGACATTGGCGGTGTCATTGGTCCATTGAAAATGGGTGCGAAAATAATACGTATTGGGCCCGCTGGCCAACGGCGTGCCGATGGGGGGATACGATGACGGGGACGGAGTATAACCAAACAGACCGGGACCGGAGGTCCAGCCGGTCACGGTGTCATCGTAAGTTTGAACCAGCCAGTTGCTGCCCAAGTCGGTACCGGCGGCATTCACTTCCCAAGCGGAACCGGTCAGCGTGACGAGGGGCGTATTCGTGGCCGAGGGCGTTGGCACGGTCCCGAGGGTGTAAACAAACCCACCGGAGGTGGGCGCGAAAGCGGTGTTGGCATAGGAGGTATTGTCCCCCTCCAGAAGCAGGGCGATCGTGTTGGTCGGGAAGACCGGCGTACCGTCGGAGTTGAAGGTGGCGCCGAGCGAAATGGACAGCTCATAATCCATGCTGTCCGCCGAACCGGCGAGGTTCCAGCCCAGATTGTTGACGACGCCTTCATTAAAGCCGCCGCCCTTTTCCTGATAGCCGCCCCCCCACTGGATCAGCATTTCCGAACCGATGCCGGCGACGGCATAGCCGGTGGCGGGATTATTATCGGCATCAATAAAAATATTGTCGTAGGAGTTTTGAAAAGCGGGCCAAGGCGAATAAAGCGTAAAGCGAAGGTAAAGATTGGTCGCGTCATTGGCGATGTAGACATTTTCATATTGAATGGCGTTGGTCGGTCCGGCGACGGCCGTGTAGGCCAAAGGCACTCCGGCCCAATCGCCGAACGAGCCATCAATGGTGATGTGTTTGAACGTGCTGGGCACACTGGTCTGGGCGCTGGCGCTGGCGAGGCAGGCGCAAGCCATGCCGATGCCCAACAACCTTTTCTCCAATTTATTGATCTTCATACGAAGCGAATTAATGGTCTCTTGGTTTGGTGTTTAAACTCCGATACTCCTCCCGCTGTCTGCTACAGTAAGCGATTTCCGGGATTTGTCATGCCGTACAAATGAACTACAACCACGGCGGGCGCAGGACGGATTGCTTCGATACATTCGACATGAACCTGCGGAAAAAAGTTCACGCGGAGACGCGGAGGCGCGGAGAGGAGGAAGCTTGAGAAGGGATTTTATCGACTCTTCCAGCAACCAAGGCTCCTCAGACGGTTCCTGGTGCCAATGCATGCGAAACACCGAAAGGGGGCTTTCCGAACCTCAAAATGTGGGTGCGGTTTTTTAATGACTCACACGATCTCAACCCGCACCCTTGATGCTTCCCCATGAATCCCGAAAATGGTTAAACGCTCGCCCTCACCTCGGTCCGCTCCCCCAGGAGAGGAGGAATCATTCGCCGTTGGTTTGGAAGATTGGACGAATCAACCCGGTTCAAGGGTTCAATGCGTGATCCTTTTTGGGGAAATCTTTCCCAGTGGAGGGGAGACGGAGCCGCGACCGGCGAATTCAACTCGGTAAGAAAAAAACTCGGTTGTGCTCCCGGCCACGCCGGCTCACCGGGGCGGCGGGAAGAATTTGGCGACGGCCTGGGAGCGGGAATGGACATGAAGTTTTTCGTAAATCCGCCGGATGTAGGTCCGGACGGTGACAAAACTAATGCCGAGCTGATCGGAAATCTCCTTGATCAAATGCCCTTTGGACAGGAGCGTCAGGACTTCAATTTCGCGCGCGGACAATTGTTCATCGGCGGTCGCCGGGCGGCTGTTCTGGAAGAATTGCACGACTTTGCGCGCGATCTGGCTGCTCATGGGCGAGCCCCCCTGATGCGCATCACGGATGGCCTCCAGCAGGTTTTCCGAAAGCTTTTGTTTGAGCAGATAGCCGACGGCTCCGGCCCGCAAAGCGTCAAAAATCTGTTCGGGGTTCTCGTAAACCGTGAGCATGATGACCCGCAACGTGGGATCCACCGAATGCAATTTCTGCACACATTCAATGCCGTTCATCGCGTGCAGGTTGATGTCCATGAGCAAAATATCCGGCCGGGCGGCGGGAACGGCGGCCAAAGCCGTTTCCGCATTGAGATAGCTGCCGAGCAGCCGGAAATCCCGGGATTTTTCAAGCAGGCGCTCCAAGCCGGCGCGGACGCCGTCGTCGTCTTCAACTATGGAAACAAGAATAGGCACAGGTGCTAGGGTTTCAGGGGATTGAGGATTCGCCGGCCATCAGATTTGGGAACCTTGCCGAGGTCGATGATTAGTTTTACCCGGGTGCCGCCCGTGGGCGCACTTACCAACTCCAGTTGTCCGGAAATATTTTCCATTCGTTGCCGCATATTATAAAGGCCGTCTTTCTGTCCGCCGGCGGAAATATCCTGGCCTGGGCTGGCAGCGGAACTTTTAACAAAACCTTTGCCGTTGTCGTGGATCGTCAGGGTCAATTTTCCGGATTCCAAAGCGATTTGAATTTGCACCTCCGAGGCCCCGGAATGCTTCACGACATTGTTCAGCGCTTCTTTGACCACGAGGAACAGGTTGTGCCGCACGTCCGAGCTGAGGATAATTTCCGGGAGGACTTCCGGGACCTCCAGCCGGCAGGCCACTTTGGCGGCCTGCAGGTACTCTTCGGCATAGCTGCAAGTATAGGTGGTGAATTTCTCCAACGAGTCATTTTGGGGTGCCACGGCCCAGACGACCTCGTCCATCTTCTGCGTCAGGTTACGCGCCTTGGCGGTGATTTTTTGCATATCCGCCCGCACCTGCACCCGGGAAGCGGTCGGGTCTTGGGCAAATTCACTGAGCAAGGCGATCTCGGTCAGATTCGCGCCCAATTCATCATGAATATCCTGCGCGATGCGGGAGCGCTCTTTTTCAACGGCGCGCTCACGTTCGGCCCGCTCGAGGCGGCGTTGCACGCGGCGGCGCTCGGAGTAGCGCACAATCACCACCACGAGCGCCAGTCCGCCGAAAGTGTTCAGAAGCAAAAACCAGGAGGTTTCCCAAAAATAAGGCAGCACCAGCACGGCCACACTGGCTTCGGCCTGATTCCAAGGGCCGCCATTATTGGCCGCCGTCACGCGAAAATGGTAGCGGCCGGGCGGAACATGGCTATAGACGACATCGCGTTTGATCCCCGCATCCTCCCAGTCTTTCTCCAGGCCGTCGAGACGGCATTTAAAATGCACCCCTTTGGGCGCGGCAAAGCTGAAGCCGGTGTATTGAAATTCGAGACGCTGGTTTCCCGCCGGGATGAAGGCCTCCGCGGTGGGGTCGACGCCCAAACGGTTGGCCGTGTTCGTGGCTGCATTCGGCGAGCCATCGGCCAGAATGGCTTCGATCACGACGTTGGGCGGCGAAGAATTCTGCTGAAGTTTCGCGGGGTCCACCACCACCAGACCTTTAATGGTCGGAAACCAGAGCCTGCCGTCCGGGGATTTGTAGCCGGAAGGTTCGAATCCGCCCTGGCATTCAAGACTGGGCAAGCCGTCCTCCAAATTATACCCAATGCAATGGACGGCAGCGCCCATGCCATCATCGGCGGCCTTTAATTGCCGCTTAGCGAGCCGAAATATTCCGCCGTAGGAACCGAGCCATAAATAATCCTGGCCGTCCTCCAGGATTTGGCAGATGACGTTGTTCAGCAATCCGGTCTTGGTGGTCCAAGTGGTAAAGTGGCCATGATCCCAGCGGCTCAAGCCGCCCCGACAAGTGCCCACCCACAGCACTCCGTCATCATCGACATGCAAACACCAGATGGAATTGCTGCCCAAGCCATCTTTCCGGCCGAAGTGGGTAAATTTGCCATCGTGGAGGCGATACAGGCCGTCTTCGCTGGTGCCGACCCAGAGGTTGCCGTCGTGATCTTCGATGATCGTCCGCACGTCCAGATTCGCCGAGGTTCCGGGAATCTTTACCACAGTGCGTTCATTATTCCGCAGGCGGGTGATGCCACCAAACGCCTGCTGTCCGAGCCATAAATCTCCCGCTTTGTCTTCGTACATTGCCAGCACCTGCCAGCCGATGGTCACTCCGTCGGAAAGGCCGTTGAAAGTTCCATTTTCCAGTTTGTAAAGTCCATCCCAAGTACCCGCCCAGACCGTGCCGTGTCGATCTTGCAACACGGACCAAACGTGGCCGTTCCCCAAACCTTCGCCCAACCCGTAATGTTGGACTTCGCCATTCTGCCACTGATCCAGGCCATTGCCATCGGTGCCGATCCACAATCCTCCGTCCCGAGCCTGGGCCACCGGCATCACCTGGTCACTCGCCAACCCTTGCGGCACCGCATAAGTCTGGAAGACGGTTGGTTTCAAACGGCACAAACCGCCACCCTCGGTTCCCACCCACATGTCCCCTTCCCGATCCTCCGTCACATACCGGACAAAATCAGTCGGCAGGCCGTTCTGCGAGCTGAGCCGCAAGAAGCGGCCGTTGGTTTCGAAACGAAACAGGCCGCCGCCCAAAGTCGCCACCCACACCCGGCTTTCCCGGTCTTCATACAAATCATAAATGGGCTGGTTCGTCCAGGCATAGGCGCCCAGATCCGTGGTCCAATGTCCGGACTCGAATTTTCGCAAACGGCCATTGGCCGCCACCCAGACGCCGCCAGTATGAGAAGGGGCCAAAAAGTCCACCTGAAAATTATCCTCGTTCGTGCGCCCCCACATCGTCTGAAACTGGCCGTCTTGCAAAACCGCGAGTTCGCGGTCGGTTCCGACCCAAATTCGTCCCTCCGAATCACACGTCAACGCATGGGCCGCCGCGCTCGACAAATTCCAATTGTCCGATAGCACCGTAAACTGGCCGCGGACACATTTGATGAGCTGCCACTCGCACGATACCTGCCAAAGGGCTCCTTGATGATCTTCCGAAAAGACGCGAGCATAGTCATGGGTCGTTCCCCGGCTCGGAACCTGAAAGGGCGTGAACTGGCCATCGCGCAATCGGACCAATCCCCCGTGTTCGGTGCCGACCCAGAGAGTTCCTTCCGGATCACCGAGCAGCCGCACAATCCGGCTGTTCCTGAAGGCCGGCGTATTGTTTTCGTCAAACACCCGGAACTGGACCCCGTCAAAACGGACCAGCCCGTTCTGGGTGCCGAGCCACAAATATCCCTCCGCCGACTGCGCCACACACGTTACGGTGCTTTGCGGCAGACCGTCCTCCACCCGCCAGATCGTCGTCTGGTATTCAGCAAACGGCACGGAATCGCGGCCGAAAGAATCATTTCCGCAAAAAAACGAAAAGAAGCTGAGCAACCAGCAGAGGAAGGCGCGCCCGGATAATTGCGGAATAAAACGACTCCTATAATCATCAGCATAAACAGGACCTGCCACGAGCTCGGGCAAAGCCACGGCGCGACTCATGCAATATTGTTTAATCCACACGGGCTTCAAAGTCCACCGGATTTGCGAAGTCACAGAAAAGAGTTCACGCGGAGACGCGGAGAGGGGGAAAAGAGGCAGAGAGATTTTATGGAGTTATTGACAGGATTGACGGGATGAACAGGATGGGGAGCCAAAATGAATGGTTGGGGATGGCGTTTCTACAACGACATCGCTCCGCTGGAGCTGAGGCTATGGCGGCGCGCGGATGCGCCCTGCCTTGGCGGTTAATGTTCTCCTCTCCGCGCCTCCGCGTCTCCGCGTGAACGCCTTCTTCGGTTCCCCATTCGGGTTTCGCCAGTGTTCCATCCGTCTGGTTTTGAGCGGACGGTTTTGCCGGGCGGCAGGATGCCGCCCTCCACGTCAGGCAAGATGCCTGACACTACACTGGCGCCAGCCCAGCTATCAAATAACGGACCTTCAGACCTCATTCATCCCGTCGGACAATTTGCGGGAGAAGAACTGGACGGTGCTTTCCAGGCCTTTTTGGAAATCGCTGGTGGGGACGCAGCCGGCGGCGCGTAATTTTTCTATCGCCGCCAGGGAATGTTTCACATCGCCGGACCGGGCGGGGGCATACTTAATCTCCGAGTGAGAGTTGGTCAGGCGGCAAATGGTCCGCGCCAATTCGGTGATGCTGATGCGCTGGCCGTACGCCACGTTAAAAACCCCCGTGGCAGGAGACTCCGTGGCGAAGAACGCGTTGGCGGCCACAATGTCCTTCACATAAATAAAATCCCGGGTTTGTTCGCCATCGCCGTAAACGGTGATGGGCTCGCCCTTGACGGCACGATCGATGAAGATCGGGACGGCGGCGGCATACTGGCTTTTCGGGTCCTGGCGCGGACCGAAAACATTAAAATAGCGCAGGCAGGTGGTGGACAACCAGCCTTCCCGGGCGAACATGCCGCAGTAATACTCGCCATCGAGCTTGGTGATGGCATAAGGGCTTTTCGGCTCGGGAAACATCGTTTCCACCTTGGGCGTGACCGGATTGTCGCCGTAAATCGCCGCCGAACTGCTGAGGACCAATTTCTTGACCTTGGCGCGCACCGCTTCTTCCAGGACGATCAGCGTGCCGCCGGTATTCAGCTCATTGCATTCAACCGGCTTCTGCATCGACTCGGGCACACTGATCATTGCGGCCAAATGGAAGACATAATCGACACCGACCAGGGCGCGGCGAACGGCTTCGCGGTCCAGAACCGACGCTTCGATGAATTCATGTTTCAGGCCGGCCAAATTATGCCGAAAACCCGAACGCAAATTGTCCAGGACGGCAACCTCGGCGCGACCCTGGAAATGTTCCACAATATGGCTACCGATAAAGCCGGCGCCGCCGGTAATCAATACTTTCATTTCAGGCTTCCTGTGAGTTGGTCCGTTTCAGCCACAGCCGCAGTTTCAACGAGGCGGTTCATTTCCTCCTCTTGTTGTTCAATGGATTCGACCAGTTTGAACTGGGTGCGGCAACGGTCAAGGTTGTGGTTTTCGCGATGCACTTTGAAATAGGTGTCTCCCGCCAGGAAATCCGTCAGGAAACGAAGCCCGATTTCAAAAGTGATCAGTTTGCCGGAAAAGGGCAGAAGTTTCTTCTCCATGGGGGTCAAAAACCCGGCGGTGGCGGTCAGGTATCCGCGCACCAAGGCTTCAAACATGGGGAATTGCATCCGGACTTTGGAAAGGTCCTTTTCATCTTCCTTGGCGGGACTCGTAGTCGTCCGCACCATATCGCCAAAATCATAGAGGACGAGTCCCGGCATGACCGTATCCAGATCAATGACACAGATACCTTCACCGGTCGCATCGTCGATCATGACGTTGTTCAGCTTGGTGTCATTGTGGGTCACTCGCTCGGGCAAATTGGCATCCAGCAGAACACCGACCATGGCCTGGTGGCTTAGGGCAAAGTGAATCTCCGGCTGGGCCAGTTGCGCGCGGTTGACCGCATCCCTTTCAATGGCGTTTTCCAGCGCGGCAAACCGCTGGGGGGTATGGTGAAAATCGGGGATGGTATCAGACAGCCGCGGAGCCGGAAAATCAGCGAGCACCTTTTGAAAGCGGCCAAACGCCTTCGCCGCCTCGAAGGCCTGGCTGGTCGATTCCACAGCGTCATAGGTCCGGGCCTTTTCGATGAACAAATAAGCGCGCCAATAATTGCCATTCTGGTCGAGAACAAAAGGCGGCCCGGCGCGGGACGGAATCACCGTCAGAGCCCGCCGGCAGCGATCGGTTTCGGCGGACAACTTCTCCGCCAGGTGCGCCGTCACCCGCTGGATGTTATCCATTAAAGCGACCGGATTCTTGAAGATCTGGTGGTTGATGCGCTGCAGCAAGTAGCGCACGCGCGTGCCCGCCTGATCCACGTTTACGCAGTAGGTATCGTTGATATGGCCGCTGCCGTAGGGCGCAGCGTCGAGGAACTCGCCGCAGATTTGAAACTGGCTCCAGATCGCGGGGAAATTGTGATTTGGTTTCATTTGATGGAATTAAAGGGGTCCGGCCGGCGGGTGGGCGTGGCGGGAGGAAGCGGTTCCAGCGCGGGCGGTGTGCTCTGGCACCGCAGGGTGGCCCAATCCGCCTGGCAGTGAAAATTGGTCGCATCGGCGTGGGCTGAGGTGGAGGAAATAACGGGCGCGGTCTGTCCGCGGCAGTAGTCATAACGACCGAACGAAAACAGCCATTGGGAACCGGGCAACGGCGCGGGTTGATCCGAGACCGATTCCCGCGGGATCTTGATCAAAGCATACCACCGGCGGAAATCGGGAAAGACCCAGGTCCGGGTGGTACAGGCCAGATCCGGGACTGAATGAAGCGAAAAAGAGCCGGTCTGGCGCGCCACTGCCGCCACGGCTGCATCGTCAAACTGCAAACCCATCCACAGATTATTGGGCGAAAGGTGGATCTCGGTATAGGCGGATTGATTGAGCGGACGCAAAAAAACTTCAAAGACGTCACCCAATTCCCAAAGGCGCTGGTTGGAATGACGGGCAGAGGTAAAGATTTCCGCGTCTTTGAGTTCCGCAAAAACAAAGAGCGCGTGTTCCCGCCAGCCGATCCGGGCGAAAGCGGGCAGATATGCGGCTTCCGGCTCGGAACGCCACGCCTGGCGCAGCGGGCAAACCGGCGCTCCCCGAAAGGCCTGGATAACCGAATCGAGATCCGGCCAATTGAAGGCAGGCAACTCGGGGCAGATGATTTCGGGCACGGCCATGAATTTATTTTCCCAAGGGCAGACTCGCGGCCGCCACCGCCTGGCCGATTCGTCGGCTCTTTTCATCGGGAACGTGCAATTGAATTTTACCCGAGACGGCCGGAAACTCCGATTTCAATACCTCGCGAGCCTTGGCCAGCACGATGTCGCCACCCCGGCCGGTGGTGACGCGACCCAGGATGAGCAGTTGTTTAAAATCATAAAAATCGAGGTAATGGGGGATGGTATAGCCAAGATAGACGCCGATCGTCTCATAAATTCGAACGGCGCGGTCATCGCCCC
>Ga0302319_10025257_pt1 | contig 10527 bp, 10 predicted proteins | sample Bog_T0_2_FD_203319 | JGI IMG/M metagenome (GOLD analysis project Ga0302319, IMG submission 203319) | Peat permafrost microbial communities from Stordalen Mire near Abisko, Sweden - Bog_T0_2 | ecosystem: Environmental > Terrestrial > Soil > Wetlands > Peat | place: Sweden: Abisko, Stordalen Mire... | reverse complement strand
TGAGTTGATCACGCCGGTGGCGATGGAGAAGGGCTTGCGGTTCGCGATTCGCGAAGGCGGGCACACGGTGGGCGCGGGAACGATTGCGGAGATTATTCAGTAGGCTAAACAGTGAGTACTATGGTCGAGATTCTCAAAGAGCTTCACACTCCCGCGCAGAACAACGTTACCTGGGTTTTCAAGGTGCGGTTGGACGGCAGGGATCCAATTGATTGGAAGGTCGACAGTTTCGACCTCAGTATGTGGTTCAAGGATGTTGTTGGCCGTTATCCCCGCCACGAACAAGGCGACAATGACGAAAGAGCCGACATTCTTGAGAATTGGGCACGACTGGAGCCGAGACTGCGCGTGGAGGCGGAGAAAGAAGCAGGTCTCGGTGTGAAGATAGGAGTTGATGGACTGAGATTCGGGGCCAAAGAATCTGCGGAGGCATATTCCGTTCCAAAGGAGGACTTGCCTCCCCTGATCGATGCGCAGAGGGAAGTGGCGCGAAAGCTAGGAGTCTCGGAGGAGGGTTACGCGCGTAGCTTTGTGGCTGGCGAGAAGACGTCCAATTGGCTGTTGGAAAAGACGAAGCGATTCGCAGACTTCTTGCAAGAGCGCGTGCCCGCGTTCCGCGCAGGTGCGCAAGTTGAGAGCGTAATCCTTAGAACGACGGAGCAGCGCTTTGATGTAGAGGTCAGAGTTGACGGCGACACGATCCCGGTTCGGGTCAGGGAAGCTTTGGTCGACGACATTTTTGAGTCTGGTTCCGAGCGGGCAGAACGGAATCTTGGAAGGGTTTTAGATATGGCTCTGCGGCATCAGGTGCCACAGTGAGACTTAGCCAGCGCCGAATCGGGCTCTGGTTGAATGCAGCGGGAGTGGCTGAAAGAATATCCGAATTCGCAGGGCTCCCGACAGAGCCTTTCGTGGATGTTCTTGATAGCGATGAGAGAGGTCTTTGGATCAAGACGAATCGAGCGGACGGCGCGCACGTCGTTTTAGTCCGCTGGGAGTATGTGGCGCTAGTGGATATCCTGTTAGGCGGAATTAAGACGAAGGGTTTGCCGTAGGGAAGACGAGGTGAGTGAATTATGCCCCGAGAGATTGTTACGTTACAGTGCGGTGATTGCAAAGAGCGGAATTATTCGACGACCAAGAACCGGAAGACGACGACGGAACGGCTGGAGTTCAAGAAGTTCTGCAACCGTTGCCGCAAGCATACGCCGCATAAGGAAGTGAAGTAGGATTTGTGATTTGGTGATCGGTGATTTGTGAATGAAAATCGCAAATTACAAATCGGAAATCACAAATGACACAGGGGCGTAAGCTCAACGGTTAAACTGTCGGTCTCCAAAACCGAACTTGGGGGTTCGAATCCCTCCGCCCCTGCCAGAATTTTGGAAGGAAGCCGGGAAAAGTGAGGAGCAGTATGGCAGTGGAGAGCAAGAAGATGGCGAATTCAATCACGACCGCGGGCGCGAACTTCGGAGACCAGATCAAGTCCTGGCCGGAGCGCATCAAGACCTTTTACAACGATGTGCGCACGGAGACCCGGAAGGTGACGGCGCCGTCCTGGAAAGAAGTGCAGGCGACGACCGCGGTGGTGGTGGTGACGGTATTTATTTTCGGGGTGTATTTTTTCATCATCGACAATCTGATTCAAAAGGGCGTTTCGTTTTTGTACAGCTATTTCGGGAAGTAGGCCGCAACGCGCAAGAGCCGGAGCTCAACTTTGATTATGCAAGAGGAAGAAAAAAACGCAGGCGGGGAGCAGCAACCGCCCCAACCTCCGAGCACGGATGGCGCCGCGCCCGCGGGCGAGCCGGCTCGCAATCCGAATATGAAGTGGTACATTATCCACTCTTACTCCGGGTTCGAGCGCAAGGTGAAGGAGTCGCTGGAGTCGCGGGTGGCGGCGTTTGGGCTGCAGGAAAGGATCGGCAAGGTGCTGATCCCCACGGAATCGGTTACCGAGGTCCGCGGCGGCAAGAAATATACGTCGGAGCGCATGTTCTATCCCGGCTACGTGCTGGTGGAAATGGACATGGACGATCATGTCTGGCATGTAGTGAAGTCGACCCCGCGGGTGACCGGATTTGTGGGCACGGGGCAGCAGCCGACGCCGCTGTCCGATGAAGAGGTGCAGCACATCGTTTACAAAGTTGCCGACAGCCGCGAGAAACCGAAGCTTAAGGTTAAGTTCGAGAAGAACGAGACGGTGCGCATCTCGGAAGGGCCGTTTGCGACCTTCCAGGGAATTGTGGACGAAGTGAACGAGGATCGCGAGACGCTCAAAGTCATGGTGACGATTTTCGGGCGATCGACGCCGGTGGAGCTGGAGTTTAACCAGGTGGAGAAGGTGGCGTAGCGAATACTGCCACACGCAGAGTTCGAAAAAAGGCAGGAAGCAGTTATGGGTATTTTCACCATACGAATGAGAGTGTGGAATCCAGCATCTTCTTCTTCCGCTCAAGAGATGGAAGTGATGGTGGATACCGGGGCTTCCTACAGTTGGGTTTTACGAAGTCGGCTCGAGCCTCTGGGGGTTCGCGCAGTGCGCAAGATGCAGTTTCGTACGATTCTGGGTAATACGATCGAGCGCGATCTGGCACCGGTTTTCGTGGCGGCGGACGGATTTACGGGCGGCGATAACGTGGTGATGGCCGAACCGGGGGATATGGAAGTGATGGGTGCCCACACTTTGGAGAGCCTTGGCCCGACCGTCGATCCGGTGGGAAAGAAGTTGGTGCCGGCCGTGGGACTAGCCCTTACGGCGATTTTGGAAAAGTAGCGAAGGAAGATTATGGCAAAGAAAGTTACAGGTTTCGTTAAGTTGCAGATTGCGGCGGGCAAGGCGACTCCGGCGCCGCCGGTGGGTCCGGCGCTGGGGCAGGCGCAGATCAACATCATGGAGTTCTGCAAGCAGTTCAACGCCCGCACCAACCAGAAGGAAATGGAGGGGCTGATCATTCCGGTGGTGGTGTCGGTTTACAGCGACCGCACGTTTACGTTTATCACCAAGACGCCGCCGGCTTCGATTCTGCTCAAGCGCGCGGCCGGGATTGCCAAGGGATCGGGGACGCCGAATAAAGACAAGGTCGGCAAGGTGACGTTAAAACAGGTGGAAGACATTGCCAAGCAGAAGATGCCGGACCTGAATGCGGCGTCGGTGGAGACTGCGATCAAGAGCGTGCGGGGCACGGCGCGGTCGATGGGGATTGAAGTGGTTGGGTGAGAGGATTTGGTAATTGGGTAATTTAAGACGTGTTGCGGTTTTTCAATTGCTCAATTACTAAATTTCCCGATTACTAAATTGTCAAATGCACCACGGCCGATTGAAGCATCGATCGGCGGTGGGAGACGAGGAAATAGAAATGAAAAAAGAAGGAAAGAACATTGCCAAGGCGCATGCTTCGGTTGAGAAGCGGCCTTATACGTTGCAGGATGCGGTTCCGCTGCTGCAAAAAGTGAAGTTCGCGAAGTTTGACGAGACGGTTGAGATCACGTTGCGGCTGGGAGTCGATCCCAAGCACGCGGATCAGATGGTTCGTGGGACGGTCGTTCTGCCGCATGGACTGGGCAAGTCGAAGAAGGTTCTGGTGATTGCTTCCGGCGACAAGATTCGAGAGGCGGAGGCTGCGGGCGCCGATTACTTCGGCGGGGAAGAGATGGTCGAGAAGATCACCAAGGAGAACTGGACCGACTTCGACGCGCTGATCGCCACTCCCGATGTGATGAAGTCGGTCGGACGTCTGGGAAAAGTGCTGGGGCCGAAGGGGCTGATGCCGAATCCGAAGACCGGCACGGTAACCATGGATGTGGGCAAGGCAGTGCAGGAAGTAAAGGCCGGCAAGGTCGAATTTCGTACGGATAAGACGGCGCTGGTGCACGTGCCGGTGGGGAAGATTTCGTTTACTCCGGACAAGTTGATTGATAACGCCACGGTGCTGATCACCAGCGTGATCAAGGCCAAGCCGTCGGTGGCCAAGGGTAAGTACATCAAGGGCTGCACGCTGAGTTCGACCATGGGGCCGGGGATTATGCTGGACACGACGCCCATTGAGACTGCGGCGAAAGCATAGGTGACGACAAGAGCAGCCGGGCATGCCCGGCGGACAGTCGAGGGCGGCTGTCCCTACATTTCCACATTTGAGTTGCAGAAGATATCGAGGGATTGATTATGGCGGTTACTAAGGCAAGGAAGAAAGAACAAGTCGAGAAGCTGAGCGCCGATCTGAAGAACGTTTCGAATGCGGTGGTCGCCACTTATACCAAGATGACGGTCGCCCAGGATTACGAGCTGCGCAAGGCTTTGCGCGGAGCGGGCGCGAAGTATCAGGTGGTGAAGAACACCCTGGTCGAGCTGGCGGCGAAGGGAACGAAGGTTGAGGAAGGCCTGAAGAATCTGTCGGGTGTGACTTCCATCGCTTACACCACGGGCGATCCGGTGGCCATGGCGAAGGCGCTGACCAAGTACGCCAAGGATGTGCCAGAGTTCACCTTCAAGGTGGGGGTGGTCGAAGGGCGCGTGATTTCGATCAAGGAGATCGAAGCGCTCTCCAGCATGCCTTCGAAGGAAGAGCTTTATTCGAAGCTGCTCTTCCTGATCAACGCTCCGGCGCAACGTCTGGTGACCGTGATGAATGCGGTGGGACGCGATGTGGCGGTGGTCATCAGTCAGGGCGTGGAGAAGGGCAAGTTCAAGGAAGCATAAAGAAATTGAGTAATTTTGTAATTTGGTAATTTTGTAATTGAAAAACGAGGAACACCGAAACGGTTTTCAAATTACTCAATTACCCGATTACTCAATTACTGAATCGCAAGGGTTTGGTTGTCGGAAGTCAGGGGTTGCGCGGTTTTGATCCGGGCGTTGTCTGGCGCCGGGAGATGAGCCTGCCGCACTGGAAACCCGGCCGAGGATGATCAAGAAATTCATACTAGAAAAGTGGAGAAACGAACATGGCAGACCTGCAACAGTTGGAAGATTCAATCGTATCGCTGTCGCTACTGGACGCGGCAGAGCTGGTGAAGAAGCTCGAAGCGCGGCTGGGCGTCTCCGCGGCAGCGGCTGCGCCGGTGATGATGGCGGGCGGCGGCGCGGGTGCGGGCGCGGCGGCAGCTCCGGCGGAAGAGAAGACGGAGTTCACCGTGGTGCTGAAGGAAGTTGGCGCTAACAAGATTAACGTGATTAAGGCCGTCCGCGAAGTCACCAGCCTGGGCTTGAAGGAAGCCAAGGAGTTGGTGGATGGAGCGCCCAAGAGCATCAAGGAGGGCGTTTCCAAGGACGAAGCCGAGACCATCAAGAAGAAATTTACCGAAGCAGGCGCGGTGGTCGAAGTCAAATAGCGGTGATTGTGTGGAGCGGGCACTCCTGCCCGCTTGCCTGCAGCATTGCGTAGGCGTCGCGGGCAAGAGTGCCCGCGCCACACAACTTTGCCGGTGCAAGATAGGGAAATTACTGCGTTCTAGTTGTGAAGCCGGGAGGATGGTGTTAGCATCTAAACTAACACCGCTTCCCCTGGCCTCACTCATAGGCGAGCAAGGCTCGCAGGGAAGCTTGGGCACTGTTCCGTGGGCAGGCGGAACGGAAACGGCCGAAGGAAACTGGCGCGAAAGATTACAAATTCACATTGGCGTAACGCCATGCATGGCGTCCGCGGGAAGTCTTGTCCCAGCGGATGCCTCGTTGTGTTTTCCACGGTTCACCATACGTCTCAACCGGTTGAGAAGGTTCGAAGCAGCCTGAGTCAACCAAACTGGGTTTAAGCAGCGCGGCGCGATTTGCGCCCCACATTCCGCGGGTGATCGCAGCTCTCGGCTGCGCCTGACATTGGAGTTCTTGACGATGAAGAATAACGCCTTCCGTAAACGATTTGATTTTTCAAAGATTCCCGCAACCATCCAGATTCCAAATCTGATCGAGGTGCAGAAGCGCTCCTACGATCGTTTCTTGCAGATGGATAAGTTGCCCAGCGAGCGCGAAGATGGTGGATTGCAGGCGGTCTTCCAGTCCGTCTTCCCGATCACCGACTTCCGCAACGTATCACAACTGGAGTTTGTGGATTACGCCATTGGTAATTGGGAGTGCAAGTGCGGTCACCTGAAGGGACTGCACCACTTGCGCACCACTTGTAAGAATTGCGGCAATACGGTTATTACCGACCCGTTTCATCCCGGTGATGTGTTGTGCCAGAAGTGCGGCACCTACAACGCCAACACGCCGGATTTCTGCAACAAGTGCGGCGACCCCGTCGGACTGCAGTTGAAATATGACGTAGCCGAGTGCGAAGAGCGGGGCATGACTTACTCCGCGCCGCTCAAAGTCACGATGCGTCTGACCATCTTCGACAAGGATGCCGAGACCGGCAACCGCTCCATCCGCGACATTAAAGAGCAGGAAGTTTTCTTTGGCGACGTGCCGTTGATGACGCAGAACGGGACCTTCATCATTAACGGTACCGAGCGCGTAATTGTCAGCCAACTGCACCGGTCCCCGGGAGTGTTCTTCGAGACTGCGAACAACCGTACTTATTTCCTGGGCAAGATCATTCCCTATCGCGGGTCGTGGGTGGAGTTCGAATACGACCAGAAGAATGTGCTCTATGTGCGCATCGATCGCAAGCGGAAATTCCTTGGAACAATCTTCCTGCGGGCGCTTGGTTTGCGTTCGGGCGAAGACATTCTGCGGTCGTTCTATACCGTGGATCGCATTGCGATCAGAGACAAGAAGCTTTTCTGGACGCTCGATCCGGCCAGCGAGAAGCCGACCAACCTGCTCGGCATGAAGCTGGCGCACAGCATCAAGAACAAGGCTGGCGAAGAGATTGCGCACTCTGGCCGCAAGCTGAATGCCGCCATCTTGAAGGAAATCCAGAAAGCGAAGATTTCCGAGATTGAGGTGGATTTGACCGATCTCGAGGGCGCATGGGCCGCAGGCGATGTGGTCGATACCACCACGGGCGAGGTTCTACTCGAAGCTAATACCGAACTCTCGGCGGATAAAGTCTCGAAGATTCTCGATTCCGGTGTGGTGGAGATGAGCTTGTTCTTCCCCGAGCGCGACGATGTGGGGACGGTGATCAGCCAGACCCTGAAGCGCGATTCGGTGAAGACTCCGCAGGAGGCGTTGATTGAGATTTACCGCAAGCTGCGTCCCGGCGATCCGCCGACTTTGGACACGGCCACGGCTTTGTTCCACGGTATGTTTTTCGATCCGCGGAAGTACGACTTCTCGAAGGTCGGCCGGCTGAAGTTCAATATCAAGCTGTTTGAGAATCAGGACGCGACCAGCCTCGATAAGCGAACGCTCGATCCGGACGATTTCTACGCCACTATCGGGTACCTGCTGAAGCTGCGCAAGAGCATTGGCGCGGTCGATGATATCGATCACCTGGGCAACCGGCGCGTGCGCGCGGTCGGCGAGTTGATGGAGAACCAGTTCCGCATCGGCCTGGTCCGCATGGAACGGGCGATCAAGGAAAAGATGTCGGTATATCAGGAAATGTCGACGGCGATGCCGCATGACCTGGTCAACGCCAAGCCTGTGATGGCCGCGATCCGGGAATTCTTCGGATCGTCGCAGCTTTCGCAGTTCATGGATCAGACCAACCCGCTCTCCGAGATTACGCACAAGCGCCGTCTCTCGGCGCTGGGGCCGGGCGGTCTGTCGCGGGAACGTGCGGGCTTCGAAGTGCGCGACGTGCACCCCACGCACTACGGCCGCATCTGCCCGATCGAGACGCCGGAAGGTCCGAACATCGGATTGATCTCGTCGTTGAGCTGCTATGCGCGCATCAACGACTACGGCTTCATTGAATCGCCTTACCGCAAGATTAAGGGCGGGCGCGTGATCGATTACGTGACGGTGGTGAACACTGGCGACAGCGATTACAAGGTCGGCGATCACATGGAGAAACATGAGATCGAGAAGATCAATGCCGACTTGAAAGAAAAGCGGAAGAAGCCGGCGCAGATCGATCCGTTCTCATTCTATCTTTCCGCATGGGAAGAGGACCGGCACACCATCGCGCAGGCCAACGTGGAGCTTGACGACAAAGGCCGCATCGTGGCCGAACTGGTCAACGCCCGCAAGGCCGGCAACTTCGTGCTGGTGAGCCGCGATGAAGTCGACTACGTCGATGTCAGCCCGAAGCAACTGGTTTCGGTCGCCGCGTCGCTGGTTCCGTTCCTCGAGCACGACGATGCGAACCGCGCGCTGATGGGCGCGAACATGCAACGCCAGTCGGTGCCGCTGCTGCGCGCGCAAGCGCCGATCGTCGGTACCGGAATGGAAGGGGTTACGGCGCGAGATTCGGGTGCGGTAGTTTTGGCTCGCCGCAACGGCATCATTGATTCGGTCGATTCCGACCGCATCATCGTGCGCGTGGAAGGTGAGCACCATCCCACGCAGTTGTCGCGTGAGGTGGGCTCGGACATTTATCAGCTCACGAAATTCAAACGCTCGAACCAGAACACCTGCATCAATCAGAAGCCCATCGTTAAGAAGGGGCAGCGCGTTTTGAAGGGCGAGGTGATTGCCGACGGTCCTTGCACGGACCACGGCGAGCTGGCGCTCGGGCGGAACGTGCTGGTGGCCTTCATGCCCTGGCGCGGATACAACTTTGAAGACGCGATTCTGGTCTCCGAAAAGATGGTGAAGGACGACTACTACACTTCGCTGCACATTGAGGAGTACGAGATCGAGGCGCGCGACACAAAACTAGGGCCGGAAGAAGTGACGCGCGACATTCCTAATGTCAGCGAGTCGATGTTGCGCAATCTGGACGAAGCGGGCGTGATCCGCATCGGGGCCAGCATCAAGCAGGGCGACATCCTCGTGGGCAAAGTCACGCCGAAGGGCGAGACCCAGCTCACGCCGGAAGAAAAACTGCTGCGGGCGATCTTCGGCGAAAAGGCCGGCGACGTGCGCGATGCGTCGCTCTACTGCCCGCCGGGGATTGAGGGCGTGATTGTCGATGTAAAGATTTTCTCCCGCAAGGGCCAGGAAAAGGACGAGAGGGCGAAATCGATTGAAGCGGCGCAAATCGGAAAGCTGGAGAAAAATCTTTCCGACGAGATCCGCATTCTGACCGACGAGCGTTTGAAGCGCCTGGAAAATATTCTCGGCGGCAAAGAAGTGCAGGCCGACCTTCACGACGAGCGCACCAACAAGCGCTTGCTGAATAAAGGTAACGTGCTCGATCGCGATGCGATTGAGCGCATTTCCACTCGCAACCTGAAACGTATCAAGTACGCCGACAAGGATCCGCGAGTGAATGAGCAGATCGACGAAATCGAGGAGATGACCTCGCGGCAGATCGATGTGCTGAAGAAAATCGTCAACGAGAAGAAAGAGAAACTCACCAAGGGCGACGAGTTGCCGCCGGGCGTGATCAAGCTGGTCAAGGTCTACATCGCGATGAAGCGCAAGCTGAGCGTTGGCGACAAGATGGCTGGCCGTCACGGGAACAAGGGCGTGATTGCGCGCATTCTGCCGGAAGAGGATATGCCTTACCTCGAAGACGGAACGCCGGTGGAGATTGTGCTCAACCCTCTCGGCGTGCCGAGTCGTATGAATGTGGGGCAGATTCTTGAAACTCACCTGGGATGGGCGGGCTACACCTTGGGCGAAAAAATCGGCAACCTGCTCAAGGAAAATACCCGCACGGAAGCGATCCGGCGTGAGTTGAAGGCTCTGTTCAAAGACTCGAAACTTGCGGACACCATTGGTGAGATGGGTGACGAAGAGCTGGAAGCTCTTGCACCCACGCTCGCTCGCGGAGTTTACATGGGTTCGCCGGTGTTCGATGGCGCGAAGGAAGGCGAGATCAAGGCGCTGCTCGAACATGCGGGGCTGCCCACCTCGGGTAAGACGACGCTGCACGACGGCATGACCGGAGACCAGTTCGAACAGCCGGTCTGCGTGGGCTACATCTACATGCTGAAGCTGTCGCACTTGGTGGACGATAAGATTCATGCGCGTTCCATCGGACCGTACTCGCTGATCACCCAGCAACCGTTGGGCGGCAAGGCGCAGTTCGGCGGACAGCGTTTTGGAGAAATGGAAGTCTGGGCGCTCGAAGCGTATGGCGCGGCTTTCATTCTGCAAGAGCTGCTGACGGCGAAGTCCGACGACGTTTACGGCCGCACCAAGATTTACGAGGCCATCGTCAAGGGCGAAGCTGCCATGGAGCCGGGCGTGCCGGAATCGTTCAACGTGCTGATCCGCGAGTTGCAATCGCTGTGTCTGGATGTGGAGTTGATCAAGACGGGCGAGAAGCGGCCGGCGGCGAGCGCGGCGGCAGATTGAAAATCAGTGATCAGTGGTTAGTGATTAGTGGGCAGTAAGCCGCTGACGCTGGCCACGATCGAGACAAAGAATTTCGAAAGAACGTTTCGCGGCGATTGGCTCTCGACTACCGCGAAACAAAAAAACTGGCCACTGGTCACTGACCCCTGGCCACTGCCCTGAGAGCAGGAAGCGGAGGACCACTTGTTTCGTTCGAGCCCGTTCGAAATGCAAAACACAATCGCCGATTTCGA
>Ga0302319_10025256_pt1 | contig 10527 bp, 9 predicted proteins | sample Bog_T0_2_FD_203319 | JGI IMG/M metagenome (GOLD analysis project Ga0302319, IMG submission 203319) | Peat permafrost microbial communities from Stordalen Mire near Abisko, Sweden - Bog_T0_2 | ecosystem: Environmental > Terrestrial > Soil > Wetlands > Peat | place: Sweden: Abisko, Stordalen Mire... | reverse complement strand
TTGGAAGCGAGCTATGCGGGCGATTCCACAAATTTCCTAAGTACCTCGCTGGTCTTGACCGAGGCAATCGAGCTTCGTCCGACAACCACCGCCATTACCAGCGTTTCTGCCGACCCCAACAATCCGTTGCAGATCACGTTGATCGCCGCCGTGGGATGGACTGGACCGGTTACTCCAACGGGTACGGTCACCTTCACCACGGGGACCACGGTTTTGGGTACCAGCCAGGTCGACTCCATTGGGATAGCAACCCTCAATGTCACTTTTGAAACCGCGACGGAGAGTGTTGTCGCTACTTATAACGGCGATCTTTCCTATGCCAGTTCGAGTTCACTGGCGGTAACGATTACGGGAGGCGTCGCGACCCAGTTTACGATGCAACTCAACCCGGCGAGCCTTACCCTCCAGAGTAAACAACACGCATCGATAACTGTTACGCTCGGCTCGCTGCAGGGCTTCACCGACACGCTGCAACTCGGCTGCCTTGGCCTGCCCACTGCCGCGACCTGCACGTTTGTTAAGCCGCAGGTGCTTCTTGCTTCGAATGGAACGCAGACTGCGCAGTTGTATATCGACACTGGCGATCCGCTGGGAGCAGGTGCGATCGCGAAAGTTGAGAAGAGTCGGATGTCCGGCGTGTTGATGTGCCTCCTGCCATGCTTGCTTGTGATTGGTATTGGAGCGCGGCGCCGTAAATTCAAAGCAAGCACGTTGCTTCTCCTCGTGTGCATGATTGGGATCACGCTCTCCGCTGCAGGTTGCTCCGGTTTGTCGATCAACGGAACGCCCGCCGGAACCTATACCTTCAAGGTCACCGCCGCAGGTCAGGGATCGGGCGCGACCGTGTCCCAGACGATCACACTGACGGTGACAAAGTGATTTCCGGCTCCGTTTGGGCGCGATGCATCCGTGCTAAGGTGGCTATCTTCATCGGACTTCAGGTCTTCTGCAATCAACCTAAGGCACAGAACATCCCAACGGCTATCGGGCCAGGGACCTATATTGCGGTCGGCGGTGAATTTTCCGCCTTCCAGTCAGATTATGGCCATCGGGTGTTGACCGGAGGGGTCATCTTTGCGGAAGTAAATCCGACTTGGCGCATCGGCTTTGAAGCCGAGGCCCGTTACCTTCGCTATAACACCTACGAGAATGTGACGGAGACGAATTATCTTGTGGGTCCTCGTGTGATGCTGAGGCCCGGACCGTTGCGTCCGTATGTGAAGTTCCTCGTGGGTGCAGGCAAGATCAACTTCCCGTTCAACTATGCGGAGGGGACGTTCCTCGCATATGCTCCGGGCGGCGGACTCGATTACCTGCTGAATGAGCGCGTGACCATTCGCGTCGTCGATCTTGAATATCAGGTTTGGCCTGGCTTCGCTTCGTATGGCGCGTTGCATCCTTACGGTGTCAGCGCTGGCTTCAGCTACCGCTTGAATGCCGTCGAGCACCTTCCGAAAAACGCGGGTCGCTCGCGCTGGCATTAATGCCGTTCGTGCGAAGCATCTTACCGTTTGCGCAAGATGGTCGCAGCAGTCAAGTGATTGTTTGGTCTCGCAATAGAGAGCTCCGGCCGATGACTGTTCACTGATTCACATCCGCTGCAGCCGCAGAGGCTGACCGCACAGGTGCGGGCATTGTTTGACCTTCGACGCCTTTAGGGCTTTCACGTAGTCGGGAGCAAACGGGGTGTTGATCTGATCCCATACCTCGGACACGAGTGCATAGCGACAATGGTCCCATTTGGCGTTCTTCGCGCCCGAGCGCCTGCGCGTCGTCGGCTGATCATCAGCATCCACCTGACGAGGCTCGCGGGTCTTGATGGTGAGACTCCATGCGATGAGATCATTGAGCACTTTGCGCAAGCGTGTGAGCGGGATCAAGGTCGACCGGCTCATATGGTCAAGCGTTGGGACGCAAGTATTTGCAATCTGCCCAGGTCCCAGTGGGTGTTCCGCACTACCTGGCTGCGTAATACGATCGGCCAGATCCTCAAGGACAATCCGCGCGTCACGCACACGCTGGTCGAGGGCTTTGGGTGACGTCGCTGGAGCCGTGGTCAACTAGGGATCGGCTGGGTTCTCCCCTGCAACGCGGGACGCCGCCGGCATGAAAACGTCAAGGTGCCTCGCCTGGTAAAGACGGTGGGCGTTTTTGTGTCCGATGCCCTTGGGCTGAGCCATGACGGCTGGCTGGGGGATCTCGATGATGTTGGTCGCGGTGGATGTTGTGGTGACTTCTAATACAGGGTTGCGTAGTTCAGTCGTGCGTTTTACATCTCTGGATCGTTTGAAACCCAGACCCATGAAGTCAGGCCTGGGGAAGGAAGTGCACGGGCTATGCGGCGAGGCTGTAGCGGTTGGTCTTGCGGGTAGCTCCATACTCTGCGACGACGTTCCGGCCGACGAGCGCCAAGGTGTGCAGAGCGATGTCCCCGCGTAGGAAGAGAAGCACGACAAGCCCCAGGCGGCCACCCGGGGCTTTGTTGCGTCCGGCGCAAAGTCACTACGCGTTTTACGACTACGCAACGTAGGGTCTGACAACTGATTCCGCAATCACCCGCAACACCCACCTAAACCGCTTGCTCAGTCGATCCTCTGATCCCACTGTATATCGACACAACGTTGAGACCCGCATGACGGTGACTGTGGATCCCCAGGGAGGTAATGTCCGGTGCCACTCCACGCTATTGCTGGTCCATGCGTGATGACAAATTTTGGCACATTAATATGAGTATCGAGGGGAGCCTTCATCAAATCGATCAGATCGTAGACCGGTTGCGCGGTAAGGCTTTCGAGAAATCTTTTTGGCTTGGCATAAATGTGCGCAGCATCAGTTAGCGCGAACTCACCGCAGAGTGTGACATGCGGAGAATCTACTCGACGGGAGGACTGAGACCTTGACAGTGTCCTGGTGGTTCTCAGGAGGACACCAGGACGCGAATGGGGAGCTGAAGACTCATACGGAAACTGACAATCTAAAAAAGGAGAGAAATTTGGGTTACCCGCCTCCGATGGGTATCAGGTTTATGGGTCTCATGGCTCGCGCAAGTTGTGGCGCTTTCACGCCTCCGATCTGGAAGGGCATCGCGACAGCTCTTCTTCCACACTCGACTCCGACACTGCCCAGCGGTACGCCATAAGTACCACTCGTGCCCGCAACTAACTGGAGGAAAACCATGTTTGTTCGGACACGATATAAATATGGCAGTCTGCGGCTACGCTCCCTACTACGCCATCCACATCATCTCCAACCAGATCTACGTCACCTACATGGTGCGCTCCATGCAGCACTGCTCGGGTGCGTTTGCGATGGTGTAGTGTCGGGCATGGCATCTGTTTTGCCGGAGTTAGTGGTTGCCTTCTACAACGCTGCCGCAGTTGCGCCCCGAAACACCGCTGCGCTGGAGTTCAAAGGTAGTCTCGATGCCGTTCTGTTTTGGCTGGGTCGCTTCCCTATACTCTGGGGCCTGAAAATCATGGCGGCCGAGCGTGGCTTCCTTATCCCCAACTATGCCTTGCCCCTGTCACCTCAGCGACAGGCGGACGCCGCTCAGTTCAAGCAGTGGTTTCAATCGAACCGGGAGAGGTTCTTGGCGACGTCCTCCCTGAATGCAAACCTGTCGGCAATCCCGGATCCTTTCAAACTGCCGGACTCATTCGACTCCAAGAACATACCCTCTATTGGCATCAACCGATAATTTTCGGATGCCTACTAGCAGGCAAGTAACGTCTGCGGCTCAAAACGGAACATATCAGGGAAGACGCAGTATTCGGGTTCACCCAATTCGAGGATTGACTCAGCCGCGACGATATGGTGAAGATGTTCGCGCAGGATCTTCCGATAGGCGACCTGCTCGGCCTGAGTGAACGGCGCGAGCTGGTATGCCATAGTGATGTGAAAAGCGTATTGATCGTGATCTTTGGTGCGAAACCCGTAGAGCTCAGCCAATTGGTCGCGCACAGAGCGCAGTTTGGCATTCTCCTCAGACGTTGCAGGCACCATGCGCAACGTGCAGGCACTGAAATAGTTTAGGGTCGCCGGCACATCCACGCGCACACGCAGTGGCAACCCGCACGTCAACTTTGCCATGGTCATGCGTTCGCCCACCGCGCGGTTGCACTCTTCGATCCGCGCATCGAGCGGAACATAGCGCGGCCATCCGTAGAGTTTGCGGTCGAGGTCATTGGCTCCTGGAAACACCGTCATATGGTAGCTATCGGTGGAGGTTAGCCCCAGCTTGGGGCGTAGTGCGGAGGCAGCTAGCTCTTGATGCAACGCTACCATCGCGTCGCGCATGGCGCACTGCACTGGCAGATGAGAGATCACGGTGTTACCGGCGAACGGTCTCGGCGAGCCATCCTTGTTGAACTTCAGCAGCGTGTCGCGATTTGGAATCTTGCGCGCCTGCTGCTGGATCGCGTCCACGTCTATAAGTGCGTCCATCGGTGCATCGCCCTGCGCGATCAGGCGGCCTGGTAAAGCTGCGGCAACACTTGCAGCAGAACTTTGAAGCACAAAGGCACGGCGGCTCATTTGCCGATGAAGGGTGGACATCAAGAACATCCTTTCCAATTTGGTCGTTGTCTTGGGAACGCGAAGGAGGGACAGGGAAGTGCGAGATGCGGGACGGCATCAGGGAAAGTGCCGTCCCACATCCCGATCCACCTAGAAGGCGAGCCGAAGAGCGAGTTGAACCTGGCGCGAAGGATACACGCTGGAACTGCCGCTGAACTGCCCAAAGCTGCCGCTGGGTGTGAATGCGCCGGAGTTGCTGTTGACCGTGCCGATCGACGTGCCGGGGCTGATGTAGTTGGTCGCATTCAGGACATTGAAGGCTTCGATACGAAACTCCATGCTGTAACGGTCGTTCGGAAGGGTGAACTTCTTGTGCGCCGCAAGGTCGAATTGTCCAAACGCGGGACCGCGGAAAGCGTTGCGCGCAGCATCACCGAAGAGTTGCGAGCCCTGTGGCACGGACACGCCCGACTGAACGAAGTAGCCGTTGAGCGTGCTGTTGGTCTTGGTTAAGGAGTGTCCGTAGACCGCGCCCGTGGTGCTCGTGAGGTTTGGGCGCAGCGCGTAGACCGAGCTTGTTGTCGACACGACCTGGTTGGTGCTGGCGGTGTAGGTGAGATTGATTGGAACGCCGCTCGTCACCACATTGATAGCGGTTAACTGCCAGCCGCCGAGCACTTGTTGCTCCCAGCCCGGGATGCTCGAACCGTAACGCTTGCCGTGCCCGAAGGGAATGTCCGCAATGGCGGAGGTTGTGTTGTTGAGCGGCTGGTTGTATCCCGAGGGTCCGCGGTCGCCCTTGACGTTGTGGATATTGACCACCGCGCTGTCGCCATTATTGGCTTCGAGGTCAGCGGAAGAATTATTGATGCCGTGCGACCAGGTAAACGAGTTAATCAGGAAGATCCCGTCCGCAAATCGCCGCTCCAGCTTTGTCTGCAGCGAATTGTAGTCCAGGAATCCGGCGTTCGACTCGGTGAGGATGTCGGTGAAGGTGGACACGGGCCGGCGCCCTTGCAGGGAGGTTGCGCATTGTCCTGGGGCAGCGACGGGGATTTCACTGGGCAGACACGTTCGCGCCTGGTTTGAATCCTCGAGCGCCGGAACATGGACCGCGTGGTCTCCCACGTACGCGACCTCCAGCGTGAACTTATAGGGAAGTTGCTGCTGTGCCGACAGGTGGTAGGCCTGCACATAGGGTGTCTTGAAATCCTTGAGTTGATAGCGTGTCTGGGCCTTCAGGGTGGAGAAGTTTGCAGGCCCATCGAAGGCGTTTTCGTAACCATCCTGCGTGCGGCGGAAACATGTGCTGGGATCGAGCGTCAGGGAGGCCGACTCAGATCCGGCCTGTGTCACGCAGAGGCCTTCGCTGGGAAGCTGGTTGATGGTTGCGTCGAAGTTGTTCGGACCGTTATAGCCCAGCATGCCCTCGCCGCCAAACCGGAACAGGTACGCATAACTGATGGCGTACCCGCCGCGCAGCACCGTGGTCGGCAATGCCTGCCAGGCGAAGCCAACGCGCGGTCCGAAGTCGTGATAATCCGGGTTCACTAGGCCGCGGTCGCCGAGCGACGTGCCGCCGACGTAATGCAGGGTATAGATGTGCCCCGGCGCCGTGCTGGTGACGTCGGTACCGCTGCCTGCATGGAGCAATCGCTGGTTCGCTGGATCGTAGTTGAGCAGGTTGTTGTTCTGTTCGTAGTTGGGCGAAACGAACTCATAGCGAAGACCGGCGTTGATTGTGAGATGAGGCAGTGCCTTCCAGTCGTCCTGGACATATCCCATGTGCCAGAAGCGTTCATAGTTGATCTCGTTGTAGGCATTCAACGAGTAATTGTTGCGCGCGCCGAAGAGGAAGTCTGTGAGGTTCGCCGCCTGGGATGTTGAGCCCGACGTCGAACTGAACGCACCACCATAGACGTCACTGCCGTATTTCGGATGGAAGTCCGAGATCGCCTGGTTCAGGAACCCGTACTCATAGCCGATCTTCAAGCTGTGGTGACCGCGGCCCCAGGTGTAGTTCACCTTAGGATTGGTTTGCGTCGGATAGTTGAACTGAGGATTGGTGGTCTGCTCGCCGAATGCCGAGTAGCCGGTCACAGCCTGCGCGTTCAAGCCGCCCGTGTAGGCGGGGTTGGTTGGGATATTGACGCCGGTGATTCCTGCGGAAGTATAGAAGTTGGTTGCACCAAGGAAAATTGGGCTCTTGCCGCTTTGGGTCCAGGTCTGCCCAAAACGAAGCTCGAGAATGGAGTTCGACGTCACGGTCCAGTTCCACCCGGCGGCAATTTGGCGGGTCTTCGCGTACAACGTGCCATTCGCGTTGCCACCTGCGATGCCGGGAAACGGCGGAGGCTGAAAGTAGGTCACCGCGCGCTGGCTGTAGCGGACGAAGCCGTTCTGCCGGGAGTTCAGGGTGTAGTCTGCGCGCGCATCGCCCTTATCATCCGTCGTTGTGCTCGCGGGAAGGTATTGGAAGTTGGCCGCCGTGAGGGCTGCACCAGGAATATTTGGCGTAGGCAAATACTTGAAGGCCTCCAAGGCTACAGGGTCTATGTTGGGATCGGTAAGCGGCACCTGCCCGTTCGCATAGATAACGCCGGTATATGGATTCTTGACCGGCACTGGAGCGCCGGTCGCGGTGCCGTCAACGGTAAAGAGCCCTGTGAGCTCCGTCGGGGTGGGCAGCGTCGCGGTCATCAGGCTATGGGCCACCGACCGCAGACCCTCGTAGTCCATAAAGAAGAACAGGCGATTCTTCAGCACAGGTCCGCCGAAGGTGCCCCCGAACTGGTTCTGCACCAGTGTCGGCTTGACGCCCGTTCCATAGAAAGGCCCGAACGCGTTAAGAACCGTGTTGCGAAGATAGTCATACGCTCCGCCATGGAATACGTTGGTTCCGCTGCGGGTGGTTGCATTCACAATCGCTCCGCCGGCCCTGCCATACTCAGCCGAGTAGTTGTCGGTCTGCACCTTGAACTCCTGCAGCGCGTCTGGTGAGGGGATGACGGCCTCGTTGGAATACCCCTGGTTCGCTTCCTGGTAGGCATTGTTGTCAATGCCGTCGAGCGTGAAGTTGTTGTCCATGGAGGTCAACCCGTTCACGTCGTAAGAAGCATCGCGCGGGGGCACAGAGGCTACGGTGGCAATCAAGGAGCGACGCACGCCGGGTACGAGTTGTGCCAGGTCGGCATAAGCCCGTCCGTTGAGCGGAAGTGCGACCGCTTCGTTTCCCTGGACAGTCTCGCCGCGGTCGCTGGTGTCGGACTCGAGCAAAGAGGCGGCGCCTGACACGGTGACCGTGTCGGTAGCTGCGCCTAACTTCAGTGCCAGGTCCACGCGCTGCCGGGCGCCGACGTTGACCTTGAAGACATCGGTCTTCGATCCCTCAAAGCCCTGCGCCGAGACCACTAGGGTGTAGTCCCCTGGCTGCACGCTGTCGAACTCGTACGCGCCGCTCGCGTCGGTGTGGCGTTGCACCTTGGTACCCTGCGCAACGCTGTCCAGCTCCACCGTAGCTCCCGGGATGATGGCACCGGAGGGGTCTTTGATGTTGCCAAGCACTGCGCCCGAATCGAACTGCGCGCGGGCAATTCCCACCGAGCTTAGCGCCAGCAAAAGAATCGCTGCCAACTTGTATAGGTGAGGTCCCGTCCATCCGCCATGGGTCTGCTGTCTCATTACAATCGCTCCTTCGACTTCCAGAAAATGTCGTTGCTTCAAGATTCGTTCTGCTCTGCGGGGAACTCGGCTATAACTAACAGCCTCTTTGCATAGCACCTAGCCAATTCACGGTGACGTCACCGATACATGAGCCAATCCTTTCCGCGTCAACGATTTACCGCGGATTCACGACCTACCGATACAGTGAACACACAGTTACAAAACCATTCATCCGAAGTTCACAAAGCGCTGTTTCAATCGAAGCATCGGAGAAAGTCGCCATCATCGCTAAACGCGAACCCGAGACCAAGCCGCCGGTCGTCACGGCAGAGCGTGAACTCGTCGGACGAATTCTTGTGTCACCCAACTTCACTCGGAGCGAGCGGCTTTCCACCCTGTTGACCTACGTCTGCAATATGACCTTCAACGGCCGCAGCGACGAGATCAACGAGCAGCACATCGGCCACGCAGTCTTCGGCCGCTCCGCCGACTATGACTCATCCGTCGACGGCATCGTTCGCACGCAGGCCAGTCGGCTCCGCCAACGCCTTGACCTTTACTTCCAGCACGAGGGCGCCTCCGAGCAGGTCCTCCTCGCGATTCCACGCGGTAGCTACGTCCCGGTGTTCGAACTCCGCGAACCTCCCGCGGCTCTCGCACAGCTGCCACCGGTCACCCCCGCAAACACTCCGCCAGTAACCGCGTTCAGGCAGCCAGCACCTTCGATCCAATGGCTCCCCTGGACACTCTCTGCCCTGCTGCTTGCAATCACGTTACTGCTCGGCCTTCGCGAGCACCGGTTAGCACAGGCTGCCAACCCAGCCCCTGTGCAACACCCGCTCTGGAGTCACCTGCTGGGCAAAGGGCAACCCACCCTGATCGTTCCCGCTGACTCAGGCCTCGTCCTGTATCACAACGTGTCGGGTCGCTACGTGAGCTTGAACGACTACCTGCAAGGCACCTACCGGGATCAAAAATCGCCCACCATGGGTTTCCGCCCAGACGCAACGCTCGCGGAGTGGATGATCAATCTCGCCGATCGGCGTTACACGTCCGTCGTGGATTTGAATATCATTGACAGTCTCGAGCGGCTTGTCCGCTCCTACCAAAGCGAGCTGCAGGTGCGATACGCCCGCGACGTCCGCCCGAATGATCTCAAGAGCGGCAACACCATTCTTCTCGGCGCTTCCGAAGCCAACCCCTGGGTTGAGCTCTATGAGCGTAACCTGAACTTCGTCTTTCACAACGACTACAAGGCGAATGTCTTCTCCGTCATCAATCGCTCCCCACTCCCTGGCGAGCCTAGTCAATGGGACTCTGCGTGGAACGATCCTCAGCGCCGCGTCTATTGTCTTGTGGCATACGTACCCAATCTCGCCGGCAATGGCAATGCCCTCATCATCGAAGGCACCTCCATGTCGGGTACCGAGGGGGCTTGGGATTTTGTCTCCGACGATGCTTTCTTGATGCCATTTCTGAAACGAATCCAGCACCCTGACGGATCTGTTCCCCACTTTGAGTTACTGCTCGCCAACCAGAATATGAACGCGAGCGCAGTACAGAGCCGCATCGTTGCCTGGCGCTTGATCGATTGAGGTCCTGGACCCAGGCCGACAGGCGTCAACCCAACCTATGGAGGCATGGCCTTGGAGCAACCGGTTGCGCGGCCAATCGAGTAGCGTCTTAGACGCTGCGCAGAGGGCCTACCAGGTCGTGACGGCGACGATGCGCGGCGGACCGGATTTCCCGTCGATCACCTCAGTCTCAAGGACGGCCTCAATGTTGCGCGCCGCCGGGTTCCACGAGGCGTTGTGATCGGAGGGAAAGAACTGGGGATTGGTGAGCATCTCGCCCGCGGCGATGGTCCCATTTTCACCAATGCCCGCAGCGACAATAATCATCTGCCCCGTAGTCGGATCATGGAACCGCGCGACAATCGCATAGTCGCGGGTCAGGCTCGCGTAGGGAATATTCTGATCGATTTGCCAGTCCGTGCGATGCGGGTCCTCGCGGTCTTCAATTGCGAGGATGTTGCCATCGTGGCTAACAAAGTGGAACCGCAGCGGCGAGGTGAGCCGTTGCGTCCAGCGATTGTCGAAGGCCGAAACCAGCACCGTCGTGCCCCGCTGAAGATCGGAAAACGAAGTCTGGCTGGACACCTGTATCAACGTTGCCCGCGAGTGGTCGGAGATAAACTGCTGCAAATTCGCGATCGTGATCGTATCGGCTAACGCCACCGGGCTCACCGACTCCGCGTGAGTCCCGATACTCAGGGTGCTCGATGTAGGAGACTGCGTTCCCCACGAACCGACGCTGATCATCACCGGAGCCGATCCCGTCAGAGCCGGC